>ERZ772948.912-NODE-912-length-18589-cov-12.075321_pt1 | contig 18589 bp, 15 predicted proteins | sample MGYA00511945_ERZ772948 | MGnify/ENA primary metagenome ERZ772948 (study PRJEB29015, sample SAMEA2737927) | human oral metagenome | biome: human oral; feature: human-associated habitat; material: dental | place: China | collected 2141 ... | reverse complement strand
CTATTTTTAATCTTGGCTACCTGCCTTCGGCGGACAAGTCTGTCATTACCCGACCCGCTACGACGCTGGAAGCTTTGAAAAAGGTCTGCCAAGGTTTAGTAAAAGGCGGCCGTGCAGCTATCATGATTTACTATGGGCATGAAGGTGGCGAAATTGAAAAAGATGCGGTGCTGGACTTTGTCAGTCAGCTGCCTCAGCAGGACTTCACTGTTGCCCTCTACAAGACCATCAATCAGATTAATAATCCGCCTTTTTTGGTTATGATTGAGAAATTAAAAGGAAAATAAGATTTCCAAAGTTTTAAAAACTTTCTGAGGAATCATTTGGAGAAAAATGGATAAACAATATTTGCATGAAAAATTAGCTGGCTTACGAAACAAATACGTCGAGTCTGCTAATGAAGAAACGAATGCTAGCTTTTTGGACGAGGCCAAAATGAATAAAAAAATGCTGCGAATCAAGAAAAAATTGGTGAATCTAGAGATGGAGCGCTGCCAAAAGATGATTGAGCACCGCGATCTATCCAAAATTGATCAAAAGATTTCAGCGCAAAAAGAATTGTTTAAAGAGTGCTGCCAGCAGAGATAAAGGAGGTTCAAAGTGGAAATCCTTCTCTACACGATTGTTTTTTTGCTCTTATTGGTTGTATCGAATGTGACCAATCGCTTGCTGCCCCAGCTTCCTTTACCTCTAGTGCAAATTGTGCTAGGAATTTCGCTTGGTTTTCTCCTTCCTCAGGGGAAATTTCATTTAGATACAGAGCTATTTTTGGCCTTAGTAATCGGGCCATTGCTCTTTCGGGAGGCTGAGGAAAGCAATATTACCAGTATTCTCAAGCACTGGCGAATCATTTTGTATTTGATTTTTCCAGTTATCTTTATTTCAACGCTTGGTTTGGGCTATCTGGCTCATCTTCTCTGGGCTGCTTTGCCCTTGGGGCCTGCATTGCCGTAGGAGCTGCTTTGCCGTAGGAGCTGCTTTGGGTCCAACAGACTTGGTTGCCTTTGCTTCCCTATCAGAGCGTTTTTCCTTCCCCAAGCGGGTGGAAAATATCCTAAAAGGAGAAGGCTTGCTCAATGATGCGTCTGGTCTAGTTGCTTTTCGTGTGGCTCTTTTGGCCTGGACTACAGGAAGTTTTTCCCTAGGAAAAGCGAGTATTTCCTTAGTTCTTTCCATTATCGGTGGTTTTGCCGTCGGGATGGCCAGCGCAGCTCTTAATCGCTGGTTGCATAAACTGCTGATGAGTGCCCAAGTATCAGATATTGCTAGTGAGCTCTTGCTGGAGCTGAGCCTACCCTTGGTTACCTTCTTTTTAGCGGAGGAAATCCATGTTTCAGGGATTATCGCAGTGGTCGTCGCAGGTATCTTTAAGGCTAGCCGCTTCAAGCGGATAACGCTTCTGGAAGCCCAGGTTGATTCGGTTACAGAAACCATCTGGAATACAGTGAACTTTATGTTCAATGGCTCTGTCTTTATCATTTTAGGGATCGAACTGGAGATGATTGCAGAGCCAATCTTAAAGAGCCCGATTTACGATAATCTTTTGCTACTCGTGAGCATTGTCCTTCTGACTTTCCTACTCTTTGCCCTTCGGTTTGTCATGTTGTTCACTTTTTACTTCATTCGAATCAGAAGATTGCACAAGAAAGTTGGAAACTACCTGAAGGAAATGCTGCTGCTGACCTTCTCAGGTGTAAAAGGAACTGTCTCCATTGCGACTATTCTTTTGATTCCGAGTCAGTTGGAGCAAGATCATCCTTTGTTGCTTTTCTTGGTAGCGGGTGTGACCTTTCTTAGCTTTCTGACGGGTTTACTCACACTTCCTCATCTGTCTGAGGAAAGAGAAGAGGAAAACGAGCACCTCATGCACATTGCTATTTTAAATGAAGTAGTGAGCGAGCTGGAAGCAGGCCTCAAGCAAACCAAGGCTAAGGCACCTCTCTATGCGGCTATTGACAATTACCATGGTCGTATCGAAAACCTAATCCTTGAACAGGAAGACAAGGCCACTCAGCGAGACTTGGCGGCTCTGAAATTATTGATTTTGAGTATCGAAAATGATGGTTTGGAGCAAGCTTTTGAGGAAGGAAAAATCAGCGATCGTAGCTATCATCTTTATCAGCGTTACCTACATAATATTGAGCAGGGCATCAATCGAAACTTAGTTTCTCGATTTACCTATATGTTTCTCGTTACACTGCGCGTATTGCGTATGTTGCTCCATGAAATCGTCACCCTTGGTGCTAGATGGCGTTCTTGGAGGCAAGGTGGAGCTAAGCATCTAACTGCTGAGGATATGGAGGATATAGCAGAGCTTTATCTGTCCAATACCGAAGTTATTATCGAAAGTTTGGAACATCTAAAAGGCATCTATAAGCCTTCTCTAATTACTTTTTTGCAGGAATCTCGACTAAGAGAAACGGAGATCATCGGTAGTGGTGCCTTCATCGAGCGTGTTATTGCGCGATTCAAGCCCAATAACATCTCAGAAATGATCTGGGGCTATTATTTGGAGAGAAAAATTATCTTTGAATATGAGAAAAAGAAATTGATCTCAAGTAGCTATGCTAAACGCTTGCGCCAAAATGTCAATAATTTAGAAAATTACTCACTGAAAGAAAGAGCCAATACTCTACCTTATGACATGGTTAATTATGCTAGAGAGCGCTAGAAGATAAGGCTATCCAGTGAGCTCCCTAAAAATTAAATAGAATTCAAAAAGAGAACGGAATACTTTATCCGTTCTCTTCTTGTTTTTAAAAGTTTATCAAGACGCAGAGCTAAAATCAGTTAACTTTGGCTTTCATCGAGCTTGGTTTTTTCTGCTTCAGCCTTTTTGGCTGACTTGATGAGAATCTTGCCATTGCTGGTCATGATAGCTTTGAGTTCCTTTTCGCTTGGATTTTCCAGATAGAAGTCAGTAATAGCATCTTCGATATGGTCCTGAATGGTACGGCGCAGTGGGCGAGCGCCCATTTTTGGATCGTAGCCTAGGTCAACTAATTTTTCCTTGACCTTCTCCGTAACATCCAGATGAATGTCGTTAGTTGCTAAGCGCTGGTCGACATCGTCTAGCATAAGGTTGACAATTTGCAGTAGGTTGTCCTTGCTGAGTGGCTTGAATTCGATAATGCCGTCGAAGCGGTTCATAAACTCAGGACTGAAGAAGTTGCCCAGCTCACCCAAGACGGAATTGGTGCGGCCTTCACGCGCCGCTCCAAAGCCAACGCTGGCTTCAGCTTTGCCCGTTCCAGCATTGGATGTCATGATGATAATGGTGTCCTTGAAGCTGACAGTCCGACCTTGACCATCGGTCAGGCGGCCATCATCCAGAACCTGCAGGAACATGTGCATGACATCAGGATGGGCCTTTTCTACCTCATCCAGTAGAATGAGCGAGTAGGGATTGCGGCGGACGCGCTCGGTCAACTGACCCGCTTCCTCATAGCCGACGTAGCCTGGAGGGGCACCGACCAGCTTGGCCACGCTGTGTTTTTCCATGTATTCACTCATATCAAAGCGAATCATGCTGTCAGCCGAGCCAAAGAGCTCAATGGCTAGTTGCTTAGATAGCTCAGTCTTACCGACACCAGTTGGTCCGACAAAGAGGAAGCTGCCGATTGGGCGATTAGGACTTCCCAGTCCGACCCGATTCCGGCGGATGGCCTTGGCAATCTTATCCACAGCATCGTCTTGTCCGATGACATGAGCTTTTAAATCGCTGGCAAGATTGACTAGTTGAGACTGTTCTTTTTCCTTCAGGTCGCCGACTGGAATATTGGTCTTTTGCTCTACGATGTGCTCAATCGTTTTCTCGCTGATAATTGGGATATCGTTATCCAACACGCTCGTCTTCTGAAGTTCCTTGTATTTGGCAATCTGGTCACGGAAGTAAGCCGCCTTCTCGAAATCTTCGTCACGGGTTGCCTGAGCCTTGAGGTTTTCGGCCTCAATCAGACGTTGGTCAATGACCTTAGGATCAACAAAGTTGAGGGTCAGATTCATCTTAGAGCCAGCCTCATCCAAGAGGTCGATAGCCTTGTCTGGCAGGAAGCGGTCTTGGATGTAGCGGTTAGAGAGAAGGGCAGCTGCTTCAATGGCCGCGTCTGTGTACTTGACATGATGGTAGTCTTCGTATTTTTTCTGAATCCCTTTGAGGATGGTAATGGTTTCTTCTACTGTCGGCTCGTCTACCTTAACTGGCTGCATGCGGCGCTCGAGGGCTGCATCTTTCTCAATGATACGGTATTCATTGAGGGTAGTAGCACCAACCATTTGGAGTTCGCCGCGAGCTAGAGCTGGTTTGAGGATATTTCCAGCGTCCATATTGCCATCGCCAGCAGAACCCGCTCCGACAATTTCATGGATTTCATCAATGAAGAGAATGACATCTTGACGAGAGCGAATCTCGTCCATGAGCTTCTGCATCCGCTCTTCAAATTGGCCACGGATACCAGTCCCTTGTACTAGGCTGACAACGTCCAGGCGGATAACTTCCTTGCCTTGGAGTTTATGAGGCACATCCCCGTCCACAATCTTCTGGGCTAGGCCTTCGACCACAGCTGTTTTTCCGACACCGGGTTCCCCGATAAGGACAGGATTGTTCTTGGTGCGGCGGTTGAGGATTTCAATGACACGAGTAATCTCTTCGTCCCGACCGATGACAGGATCAATCTCTCCTTTACGGGCGATCTCAGTTACATTGATACCAAACTCTTCTAGGAGACCTTTTGGCTTTTGCGGAGCCTGTTGGCGTGCTCCGCCTCCATGATTGGAATTGCCACCATAGCCACCGCCACCGTAGCCTCCTCCAGATTGAGTTGGCGGGATATTTGGATTTGGTTCTTGGGGTTGTTGGAAATTACCAAGACTGTTAAAGAAATCGTCAATAGGATCAATTCTTTGGTTGTTAGCCTGAGTCAGTCCTCGGAAAAGGCTATTGTTAGGGTCTGTCTTCATGATTTGATAGCAGTTTTGACAAAGGTCAATCTGCTGTTTATTTCCGTTTACATTTGTATAGAGATGGATGGTTGATTCATTGATTTTACAATTTTGACAAAGCATATTCTACCTCTTTCTTTGGCCGTAGATCCACCTATTTTTAAATGGTCAAAAATAGTCAAAGTATTATAGTTTCATTATATCAGTATTCTTGTACAATGCAAGAATTTACTACAAAATCCTCACTGAGGCTGATTTTTTGAGAAATTATAGCGCGAAAAAGAGAAAAAAATGGTCTTTTACTGGTATTTCAGTTTCTTTTTATGGTAAAATAGGAGAGAAGCAAGTAAATAGGAGAAATAAAATGGAATCACATTTAGTTAGAATCATCGATCGTTTGGAAGCTATGGCCAAAGATGGTGGAAATTTAAAACGTAATTTTGAACGTGAAGGAGTGGTTGTTGCCGAAGTGGCGTACAGCTACGACGAAGAAAATGGACCAATTTTTACTCTGCGTGATGTGGCAGCGCGTGAGACTTATACTTTCGATAGTATTGACTTGATTGCCATGGAAATTTATGAATTATTATACTAAAAAGCAGGGTTCTGCTTTTTTATTTTGCTCGCCAAGCTCAGTCTTTAATCTTATAACTTTATATAAGAAAAATGTATAAGTGGGACAGAAGGATTTCTGATATAATGAATAAATATAGTGAAAAAGAAATGAGAAAAGAATGGCAAACATTATTGACGGGAAAGCTTTAGCAGAAAAGCTTCAAGCGAAACTTGCAGAAAAAACAGCAAAACTAAAAGAAGAAACAGGTCAGGAACCTGGTTTAGTGGTGATTTTGGTGGGTGACAATCCAGCCAGTCAGGTTTATGTGAGAAATAAAGAGCGGTCTGCTCTAGCCGCAGGCTTTCGCAGTGAAGTTGTGCGCCTGCCTGAGTCAACGAGTCAGGAAGAATTGCTGACCTTGATTGCTAAATATAATCAGGATCCAGCTTGGCACGGAATCCTAGTCCAGCTTCCTTTGCCAGCCCACATTGATGATGAAGCGGTTTTATTAGCCATTGATCCAGATAAGGATGTAGATGGCTTTCATCCGACCAATATGGGGCGACTTTGGTCAGGACATCCCTTGATGATCCCTTCTACACCAGCAGGAATCATGGAAATGTTCCGAGAATATAAGGTGGACTTGGAAGGCAAGAATGCGGTGGTGATTGGCCGTAGTAATATTGTCGGTAAACCCATGGCTCAGCTTCTGTTGTCTAAAAATGCGACTGTTACTTTGACGCACTCAAGGACCCATCATTTAGCAAAAATTGCAAAGAAAGCTGATATTTTAGTGGTGGCTATCGGACGAGGACACTTTGTAACCAAGGACTTTGTCAAGGAGGGAGCTGTCGTGATTGATGTCGGCATGAACCGGGATGAAAATGGCAAGCTGATTGGCGATGTTAAATTTGACGAAGTGGCAGAAGTGGCTAGTCTCATTACTCCAGTTCCAAAGGGAGTCGGACCGATGACGATTACCATGCTAATGGAACAGACTTACCAGGCCTTTGTCAGAAGTTTAGAGAAATAATAGAAAAGTAGCATTTGGCTGATCAATTTTCTCTTTCAATTGTTTTTGGTCATCTTGTCGCTAGAGGTATTAGACAAGAAACTATAGAGATAGGCTAAAGCGAGGCTGGGTCAAACGTTCCCCCTCGTTTTCTCATAGGCGAATCTAGCTTTTTTATAGGTAGCCTGCCTGATTTTTCTAAATTTTGAAAACATAAGAGAAAACTGTGAAAGCGTTTGAAATCAGTTGGAAAATACAGTATAATAAGATTAGAAAAAGAATTAGAGGAGGCTTCTTATGGCAGTAAAAGATTTTATGACACGCAAGGTTGTATACATTAGCCCAGACACAACGATTGCGCATGCGGCAGATATTATGCGCGACCAAAAACTGCACCGCTTGCCCGTGATTGAAAATGATAAGCTGGTGGGCCTTGTGACAGAAGGAACAATCGCAGAAGCAAGTCCATCAAAGGCAACGAGCCTATCTATTTATGAAATGAACTATCTTCTGAATAAAACCAAAGTAAAAGATGTGATGATTCACGATGTTGTTACGATTTCCCAGTATGCTAGTCTAGAAGATGCGACTTATTTGATGCTGAAAAATAAAATTGGAATCTTACCAGTTGTTGACAATGAGCAGGTCTATGGAATCATTACGGATCGCGACATTTTCAAGGCTTTTCTAGAAGTGTCTGGTTATGGCGAAAAGGGCGTTCGGATGCGCTTTGTCACAGAAGACGAGGTTGGTGTCCTATCGCATATTATCGCCTTACTTGTCGAAGAAAACCTCAATATTTCAAACACAGTCAATATTCCTCGTAAGGATGGTAAAGTTGTCATTGAGGTACAGATTGACGGAGACATTGACTTGGTTTCCTTGAAGTCCAAGTTTGAAGCACATAATATAAAAGTAGAAGATATTACCCGCACTATCGCAAAAGTTTTATAAAGTAAGAGAGAGTGGGACAGAAATCGGTAATTCGTTAGAATTCGATTTCGTCGTCCCACCTCCGCACAGTTGAGTAGGGCTGTAAAAGCTGATGAAATCAGCGTAGTAGAGCCCACTCAACCACTGCGTCTTGCTCTACAATCCAAAGACAATTGAAGAGTCTAGGACTTTTGTCCCAGACTCTTTTTTTGAATTTATAACTTCGTTTAAGGCTAAGAATATTTATGAACTTTATATCGAGGGATACAGCATTTATAAAGGAAAATCAAGAAATAATGCCTAGCAAGCGAGTAGACAAGCTTGATTTTCTATCCTTCTATATAATCTCTTAATGCTTGACCACTTAGGCCGACATTGAGGGCAATCAGCAGCTTGATGCGAGCCTTCGGTGCATTGAGCTCTTTGACAAACATGATTCCGGCTTGGTGCAGTTTGACACCACCGCCTTCATAGGCGTAGACAGGCTCAGCAATGCCGTTGAAACAACGTGAAACGAGAGCGATGGGGAGACCAGCTTCTGCCATCTCTGTTAATTTTTCCGCAGTTTCTTTTGGCAGATTGCCTGCGCCAAAGGCTTCGATGATGAGGCCGTCTAGCTTTTGCCAATCCAGCATATCAAGCAGTTCTGTTTTCATACCGGCATAGGCTGGAATGATGGGCACCAGGCCTGAAATGCTAGTCAGGTCAAAGCGAACGCGGGGCTCTGCTGTTTTAAAATAGAGGATTTCCTGCTTCATGACCAGGCCTAGAGGACCGTGCGTCGGAGTTTGAAAGGTGCTGACGTTGGTGGTGTGTGTTTTGGTGACATATTTGGCAGCATGGACTTCATCATTCATGACAACGAGAACGCCCTTGCCTCGACTCTTCTCGTCACTGGCTACCCGCAAAGCAGACAGGTAGTTATAAACTCCGTCACTACCGAGTTCATTTGAACTTCTCATAGCTCCGGTCAAAACGACAGGGATATCAGGTAGGTCCATGGTATCAAGGAAGTAGGCCGTTTCCTCTAGAGTATCGGTTCCGTGGGTAATGACCACACCGTCGTATTGGTCAGCGTCAGCTTTGATTTTTTGGTAGAGGTCGAGCATGTGCTGGGGAGTGATGTGAGGACTGGGAACGTTGAAGAAATCAACCACCGTCACTTCAATACCATCTAAAGGAACAGCCACATGGTTCATGGGATTGTCTTGGCTGCTATTGACAGCGCCACTTCCATCAGCCTGCATGGAAATGGTTCCACCCGTATGTAAAACTAAAATCTGCTTATTCATAGATGTGCTTCTCCGCGAATTGTGTTATAATTTATTGTATCATAAAAGGAAAGAATGAGAAAATCAATGGAAATAAAAGCCGTCTTTTTTGATATAGATGGAACCTTGATTAATGACAGTCGAACCGTCTTGAAATCGACAGAAGCTGCCATTAAGAGTTTGCAGGAACAGGGGATTTTGGTCGGTTTAGCAACAGGTCGGGGCCCCTTCTTTGTCAAGCCTTTTATGGACAAGCTGGATTTAGACTTTGCTGTCACCTACAATGGTCAGTATATTTTTTCAAAAGATAGGGTCATCTCTGCCACACCGATCGATAAGCAGAGCCTGCGTGATCTGATTGCCTATGCCAAGGAGCACCGAAAAGAGATTTCCTTGGGAACAGAACAGGCCATGCAAGGTTCAAAAATTATGACCTTTGGTATGAGTTCTTTTTCACAGTGGGCTACCCAGTTTATTCCTAGAAAAATGACTCGGACGGTGAGCCATGGTTTTAACAAGATTGTCAGTAAGGCCCTGCCTCAGCATGAAGAAGACCTGCTGAAATTGATTCAAGAACCTATCTATCAAGTCCTGATTTTGGCGGATCCGGCTGAGAGTGCAAAGATTGAAGCAGATTTCCCCCATTTAAAATTTACTCGTTCGAGTCCTTATGCAGCGGACATCATCAATCAAGGGATGTCCAAGCTGGAGGGCATTCGTCTCGTCGGTCAAGAGTATGGCTTTGATATCCATCAGGTCATGGCCTTCGGCGACTCTGACAATGACCTGGAAATGCTGTCGGGAGTTGGCTTGTCTATTGCTATGGGAAATGGCACCAGCTCTGTCAAAGAAGTAGCCAAGCATACGACTAGCAGCAATAGTCAGGATGGGATTCATCGGGCACTAGAACATTTCGGTATTTTGGCCAGTGAGAAAGTCTTTGTGTCTCGCGATCACCACTTCAATAAGGTCAAGACCTTCCATGGTGTCATGGATGAGTCTACGCAGGAAGAACCCATCGCTTGGACACCAGAGGAAGCTCGGCACCGCGCTGACTTTAAGCTGGAAGAGGTAGTTGAATTTCTCAGAGCTGCCAGCTCATCAGAGGAAGAATTTGATCAGTCGATGGCTAGAATGCACGAGGCTTTAGATAAGGCTGCTGCCAAGGTTCGTAGCAAGAGTAAGGCAGAAATTTCTTTAGTTGGTCAAGTTGATGCTCTGATCGATACGCTCTACTTTACTTACGGTAGCTTTGTCTTGATGGGAGTTGATCCTGAGCGGATTTTCGATATTGTCCATCAGGCCAATATGGGGAAAATTTTCCCAGATGGAAAAGCGCATTTTGATCCCGTGACTCATAAAATCCTAAAACCAGATGACTGGGAAGAGAAATATGCGCCAGAACCAGCGATCGAACGGGAGTTGGAGCGGCAGATTCAGGCCTATCAGCGCAATATGGAAAAGGCGCAAAAAGAAACAAAAGACGAGGAGTAACCGCTCTTTGTCGGCAGAGTTTTATGTTACGATAATCAAATGAAATATTTTACGGAGGTACCTCATGTTATCAAGAGTTGAAAAATTTGAAGCAGCCTTGGCTCAGACAGAATGCGATGCTGTCCTAGTAACCAATCTGAAGAATATTTACTACCTGACTGGTTTCAGTGGGACAGAAGCGACAGTTTTCATCAGCAAGTCGCGTCGGATTTTCCTGACGGATTCTCGTTATACCTTGATTGCCAAGGGCGTGGTTGAAGGCTTTGATATTGTTGAAACGCGGGATGCGGTTGGTGAAATTGCTAAAATCATTGCGGACGACAAGCTGCAAAAAATCGGTTTTGATGATGAGATTTCCTATGCTTACTTCAAGATGCTGGAAAGTGTTTTTGCTGGTCATGAGCTGGTGCCGATGACAGGTTTTATTGAAAAGTTGCGCATGATCAAGGATGAACAAGAAATCGCGACCATTCGCAAGGCCTGCCAGATTTCTGACCAAGCCTTCCTAGACGTGCTGGACTTTATTAAGCCTGGTCAGACGACCGAGCTGGCTGTCATGAACTTTTTGGATGCCCGCATGCGTCAGTTAGGTGCTTCAGGAGCCTCCTTTGACTTTATTATCGCTTCGGGCTACCGCTCTGCTATGCCACATGGCGTGGCTAGTGACAAGATCATTCAAAATGGTGAAACCCTGACCATGGACTTTGGTTGCTACTACAATCACTATGTCAGCGATATGACGCGGACTGTTCATGTGGGGCAGGTGACAGATGAAGAGCGGGAAATTTATGATATTGTCCTGCGCAGCAATCAAGCCTTGATAGAAGCGGCTAAAGCTGGACTCAGCTGTATTGATTTTGACCGGATTCCTCGTCAAATTATCAACGATGCAGGCTACGGACCTTACTTCAGCCACGGGATTGGTCACGGAATTGGTCTGGATATCCATGAGATTCCTTACTTTGGCAAATCAGAAGAGCCAATCAAGGCTGGCATGGTCTTGACTGATGAGCCGGGCATCTATCTGGATGGCAAATACGGCGTTCGGATCGAAGATGATCTTCTGATTACAGAGACTGGTTGTGAGGTCTTGACCCTCGCTCCAAAAGAATTGATTGTGATTTGAGAATTATCAAGCTTTATGGTAGAATAAAGAGTAAATTATTTATTAAAGAGGTAAAAAACAAATGATTGAAGCAAGCAAGCTGAGAGCTGGAATGACTTTTGAAACTGCAGATGGTAAATTGATCCGCGTGTTGGAAGCAAGCCACCACAAACCAGGTAAGGGAAATACCATCATGCGTATGAAATTGCGTGATGTCCGTACTGGTTCTACATTTGATACTAGCTACCGTCCAGAAGAAAAATTTGAGCAAGCGATCATCGAAACAGTACCAGCACAATACTTGTACCAAATGGATGGCACTGCTTATTTCATGAATACTGAGACTTATGACCAATACGAAATCCCAGTAGTCAACGTAGAGGAAGAATTGAAATACATCCTTGAAAACTCAGACGTGAAAATCCAATTCTACGGATCAGAAGTGATTGGTGTGACAGTACCTACAACTGTTGAATTGGTGGTAACAGAAACACAACCATCTATCAAGGGTGCTACTGTAACAGGTTCTGGTAAGCCAGCAACTCTTGAAACAGGTCTTGTTGTCAACGTGCCAGACTTCATCGAAGTTGGACAAAAACTGGTCATCAATACAGCAGAAGGAACTTACGTTTCTCGTGCGTAATCTTAATCTTTCAGATAGAAAGGAATTCTTATGGCAAACGAACAATTAGGCGAAATCGTTATTGCGCCACGAGTCTTGGAAAAAATTATTGCCATTGCTACGGCAAAGGTTGAAGGCGTTCATTCTTTTGCAAATAAAAGCATGTCAGACAGCCTCTCTATGCGTACGCTTGGACGTGGTGTTGCGCTTCATACGGATGAAAGTGGCGACATAACAGTGGATATCTACCTATATCTGGAGTATGGTATCAGTGTACCAACAGTTGCAGTTGCGATCCAAAAAGCAGTCAAGAGTGCTGTAAGCGATATGGCTGAAGTAGAGCTGTCTGCTGTCAATATCCATGTGGCAGGCATTGTTCCAGAAAAATCACCAAAACCAGATTTGAAAGATCTATTTGATGAGGATTTCCTCAATGACTGATGTTTTGTTAGAATCTAGAAGAGAGCTACGTCAGCGGGCTTTTCAGGCTTTGATGAGTCTGGAGTATGAAGGGGATGCCATTGAATCTTGCCGCTTTGCCTATACCTACGATAAGGACGAAGAGGAGACAGATGCTGAGGTCAATATCCCAGCCTTTCTACTCAACTTGGTCACAGGAGTACTCCAGTCCAAGGAAGAATTGGATAAAAAAATTGCCCAGCACTTAAAAGCAGGCTGGACAGTTGAGCGTCTGACCTTGGTAGAAAAGAATATCCTGCGATTAGGCATCTTTGAAATCACAGAGTTTGATACTCCTGAGCGAGTAGCTGTCAATGAAGCCATTGAACTCTCCAAGCAATTCTCAGATGAAAAATCAAGTAAGTTTATCAATGGGATTTTGAGTCAATTTATAACAGAAGAATAGGAGAGTGGGACAGAAATCGGTAATTCGTTAGAATTCGATTTCGTCGTCCCACCTCCGCACAGTTGAGTAGGGCTGTAAAAGCTGATGAAATCAGCGTAATAGAGCCCACTCAACCACTGCGTCTTGCTCGACAATCCAAAGACAATTGAGAGGCTAGGACTTTTGTCCCAGCCTCTTTTTTTGGCAGTTTGCTAGTTGTAGTCGCTGAAAAATCAGAGGAAGTTTCCCTGATAGAGGTCTAAAGCTGGACCAGTCTAGCTTGCTGTATCTTAACGGCGACCTAGGTCTCGGCTGCTTACTTTTCCTATAGATTCATGGTAACTTAGGCCTCGGTCGTCTACTTTTCCTATAGAATCATAGCAACCTAGACCTCGGCTGGTCACTTTTCCTATAGTTTCATGGCAATCTAGGCCTCGGCTGGTCACTTTTCCTATAGAATCATAGCAACTTAGGCCTCGGCTGGTTACTTTTCCTATAGATTCGTGGTAACTTAGATCTAGGTTGGTCATTTTTCCTATAGATTCATAGCAACCTAGACCTCGAACGCTCTTTTCATATCTGTTTATAGGCCAAATCGCTTTCGTTTCTTACGATTTTTACTAGGTCTTTTAGAGATGAGGAATGGTCTAGTCAGTCTAAGTAAGAAAAGAAAGAGGTAATAGAACATCTCCTAAAGAGCAATTCTTTAGGAGAGAGTTTTTGAGGGGGATCTTTGGATTTAATAACTATTTGAATAGGGCTATACGGGGAAATTTAAATTGCTAGTAAACATTGATAATGTTGAAGAAGTTTCTGTCTGTTTTTGTATGGTATTTATACATAAAAACTTTATGGACTAAATAATAATTGATATAATAGGAAACAGGAAGTATTTAATAGATTGTATTGTTAAAAGCTTTAAGGTACTTGAAAAATTCTAAGAAGAGGGAGAGCTTAGAGCAGGTGAATACATGGATTATTTGCAGATTACAAGAGGATAAGTATGACGATTGTTTTGATTTCAGTTATTACTGCATTTCTATATCATAAAATCGCAGAACATTTTAAGAATAGTTATATTGATTGTATTCTATTTCTATTATTGATTTTGTCTCATTTTATATGGGATTACTATTTTTTACCAATTGACATAGTGATAGCCCTCAGTGGAGTACATTTACTATTAAATTTTTTTGAAAAGGTGAGAAGTAAGCAATGAAACTGATTTAGAGAGAGTCACTATAAAATGAAAGTTAAAAAGTTAGGTATTTAAAATGAAATATTTTTTTGCAGGGCTTGGTGCCATAAACTTTGCTAGTTATCTAATTGCTATAGGTGTAGGATTGGCACCTCTCTTTCACATTTTTATAATCTGTTCGGAAATAAGTTTTGGAAAAATAGTATTGTCTATAATAGCTATACTTTTAATCATAATTTTAACGATTGCGCGAATTTATAGAAGATTTTTCTATGTAGATTAGTTTGATTTCCTTTAGAATTTGGGAAAACCTTATCTTTCTAAAAAAACGAACAGTGCTATTGAATGCAGGCGATAGGCTAAGGAAAACGGTAATGATTATGGCGCTAAAAGGCAATCATGGATTGAACTACATTAAAAGAGATTTTTAAAGAAAAGATTTACGCAAGAAATGCTTTTTTTGATGAGTCTAAAGAAATTTTTAGTTTCATTATCTTAAACAACAAGAGAGAGCCGGTGGATTTCCTATGAAAGGAATCTGAAATCATACATAAAGCTTTGGAATAAAAAAATGATCTATGAAAACCTTTACATTTCGATAGAGAATCTGTATAATAAATACAGAAAACGTTTGCACACGTATTTTCTATAGGAAAAAATAAAGGAGTTTTTTTATTTATGAAAAGAAACTATCATCTACAGTCTCGGACCAGTGAAAAGCGTCATTATTTTGGGATTCGTCGCTTAAAAGTCGGAGTAGCATCTGTCGTGATTGCGTCTGGCTTTCTCTTTGGAGGTGCCCAGTTAGCCAAAGCGGATGAGACAAAGGCTACGACTAGCCCAGCAACGGAAGCAGTATCAACTGCTGATTCAGAAGCTTTGCCTAAGCCAGAGGTTGAAGCAAAAGCCGAGGAAGTGGATAGTTCAGCGCAAAAAGAAAGCGAACAAAAAGGCAATATCGAGAAAAGCGCCCAGCCTGAGGCAGTAGTAAATCAAGCTGCTCAGCCGACAGAGGGGGCAGACTCTAGTGCGACTCCAGAAGCAGCTGGGAAAGAAGCCAAGGAAACAGCTGCATCTGACGAGAAAGAAAAGCCAGCGTCAACTGATCAGTCAGAGACATCGACCAAGGATGCTATCGCAGATGGCCATATGCGTTTCCATTTCAAAAATCTACCATCCGAAAATCTGGATAGCTTAGGTTTGTGGACTTGGGATGATGTTGAAACACCTTCTGGTCAAAAGGGAGGTTGGCCGACCGGAGCGACCAGCTTTGCAACAGCCAAAAAAGATGATTATGGCTATTACCTTGATGTCAAGATGGCAGAGAAAAGAAGCAAGGTTAGTCTCTTAATCAACAATACAGCAGGTCAAAATATTACGGGTGATAAGACGGTTGAGCTGCTCAGCCCTCAGATGAATGAAGTTTGGTTTGACAAAGACTATAATCCTCATACCTCCGAGCCCTTGAAAGAAGGAATGCTTCGCATCAATTATTATCGTACAGATGGTCAGTATGATAAGAAATCCCTTTGGCTCTGGGGAGATGTGCAAAATCCAGGTCAAAATTGGCCTGATGGCGTGGACTTTGAAAAGACTGGGAAATACGGTCGCTACGTAGATGTTCCTCTGAAAGAGGCTGCAAAGATGGTTGGTTTCCTGCTTTTAGATGAAAGCAAGTCAGGAGATGATGTGAAGATTCAAAAACAGGATTATAATTTTGCAAATTTGGGTAAGACTAGCCAGATTTTCTTGCGTGATGCGGATCCAACGGTTTATACCAACCCTTACTTTGTCAATGATATCCGCATGACAGGAGCCCAGCATGTTAGCTTGACAGAGATTGAGGCGACCTTCTCTACCTTAGAAAATGCTAAAAAAGAAGATATTCTGAAAAACCTAAAAATTACCAACAAAGATGGCGGAGAAGTCACTGTTAAAGATGTGGTTCTGGATTCTAAGAATAAAAGCGCAAAATTGATTGGTGATTTTAATCAAGCTCAGTCACCTTACCTTATCAAATATGGCAATGACCAATTTAAAACCAGCATGAATTGGCAGTTGAAGGACAGCCTTTACAAGTATGACGGTGATTTGGGCGCACGTGTTTCTCAGGCGGGCAAACAAGTGGATCTAACCTTCTGGTCACCGAGTGCGGACCAAGTTGATTTGGTGGTCTATGACAAGGAAGATCAGAACAAGGTTCTTGGGCGCATAGCTATGCAGAAGGATGAGTCTGGCACATGGACTAGCAGCTTGACGCCTGAGAGCGGTCTAGGTCTTTCTGACTATCGTGGTTATTTCTATCATTATGAAATTAGCCGTGGCGGCAAAAAGGTTCTGGTGCTGGATCCTTATGCCAAGTCTTTAGCAGCTTGGAACAGTGAAGATGCGGACAAGGGGGATGCTTACAAGATTGCTAAGGCGGCCTTTGTAGATCCAAGTGAATATGGACCAAAAGACCTAACCTATGCCAATATTCCGAACTTTAAGAAGCGGGAAGATGCCTTGATTTATGAGGCGCATGTTCGTGATTTTACTTCAGATCCAGCTATCTCAAAGGATTTGAAATCTCAATTTGGAACCTTCTCAGCTTTCATTGAGAAATTGGATTATTTGAAAGACTTGGGAGTGACCCACGTTCAGCTCTTGCCAGTTCTGAGTTATTACTTTGTAAATGAGCTGAAAAATGCTGAGCGCATGGACAAGTACGCTTCCAGCAACAGCAACTACAACTGGGGCTATGACCCGCAAAATTACTTCTCGCTGACAGGTATGTACTCTAGCACACCGACAGATCCAGCCAAGCGCATTGAGGAATTCAAAAACCTTGTCAATGAAATTCATAAGCGTGGTATGGGCGTTATCATGGACGTGGTCTATAATCACACAGCCAAGACGTCTATCTTCGAGGACTTGGAGCCCAATTACTACCACTTTATGGATGCGGATGGTACACCGAGATCAAGCTTTGGTGGCGGCCGCTTGGGTACTACTCACTATATGAGCAGACGGGTCTTGGTGGATTCGATCAAGTACCTGACAGAGCAGTACAAGGTAGATGGCTTCCGCTTTGATATGATGGGGGACCACGATGCTGAGTCCATCCAAAAAGCCTTTGAAGAAGCCAAGAAGCTCAATCCAAATCTCATTATGCTGGGTGAGGGCTGGAAGACCTATGCAGGTGATGAAAATAAAGCAGTCCAGCCTGCTGACCAAACTTGGATGAAGTCAACAGACACGGTAGCAGTCTTCTCAGATGACATTCGCAATACCTTGAAATCGGGTTATCCAAATGAGGGAACGCCAGCCTTTATCACCGGTGGAAAGCGCAATGTAGAAGATGTTTTCAAGAATATCAAGGCGCAGCCAACCAATTTTGAGGCGGATAGCCCAGGGGATGTGATCCAATACATCGCAGCCCATGATAATCTGACGCTCTTTGATATCATTGCCCAGTCGATCAAGAAAGATCCGGCAGTGGCTGCCAATTATCAAGAGATTCATCGCCGCCTGCGTCTGGGAAATCTGATGATGCTGACTTCGCAAGGGACACCATTCATCCACTCTGGTCAAGAGTACGGCCGAACCAAGCAATTCCGTGATCCTGCCTATAAATATCCTGTTTCCGAAGACAAGGTTCCAAATAAAGCGCATTTGTTGACCAATGAGGACGGCACGCCGTTTGAATACCCGTATTTCATTCATGATTCTTATGATTCGAGCGACGCGGTCAATCATTTTGATTGGACCAAGGCGACTGATTCGGAGAAATTCCCAGAAAATGCCAAGAGCCGTGCTTATATGAAGGGCTTGATTAGTCTGCGGAAATCAACGGACGCCTTTACCCGCAGCTCCAAAGCAGAAGTAGATCAAAATGTGACCCTCATCACCCAGCCTGGCAAGGATGGCGTTGAGAAAGAAGACCTTGCCCTTGGCTACCAAGTGGTTGCTTCGAATGGCGATATTTATGCAGTCTTTGTCAATGCGGATAAAAAAGAGCGAAACTTCAACTTTGGTGAAACCTACAAGCATCTAGCAGGTGCAGAGGTTGTGGCTGATGGCAATACCGCAGGAGTTTCTGCTATTTCAAATCCAGCAGGTGTCACCAGAAACAGCAATGGCTTGACTCTAGCTCCGCTAACAGCGACAATTTTGCGGATTAAAAAGGCGAGTCCAGCTCAAGAAGAAAAGACTCAAGATACAAGTAAAGATATCCAGCAAAATCCGTCTCAAGGCAGCGTTAAGAAACCTCAAAAAGAACAAAGCCCAAGCCCTAGCTTATCGAATAAGCTTGTTCAAGTTCCATCTACATCTCCATCGTCAGAGAGTCAAAAACCACTTGCCGCAAAGCAACAGCAGGACAAAGTAAGTCCTACTGAGACTGCTTCGACAGAAAAAGTCTTGCCTAAAACTGGCACAGAAACTTCTCTGCTTGCACTTTTAGGTGGTTCTCTTGCCTTCTTTGCTGGCTTGCTCGCTTTTAGAAAGAAGCAATAAAGTAGAAGAGAATAATCTCCTCTAGCAGTTGTAGAAATCCATATTTCTCACCGTGATAGTTAAAAATGAGAGTGGGACAGAAATCGGTAATTCGTTAGAATTCGATTTCGTCGTCC
>ERZ772948.906-NODE-906-length-18670-cov-5.260435_pt1 | contig 18670 bp, 15 predicted proteins | sample MGYA00511945_ERZ772948 | MGnify/ENA primary metagenome ERZ772948 (study PRJEB29015, sample SAMEA2737927) | human oral metagenome | biome: human oral; feature: human-associated habitat; material: dental | place: China | collected 2141 ... | reverse complement strand
ACGTATGTTGCATCGTATCAAACCGTAAAATAAATCAAAACGCCCTAGGGGCGTTTTTTCAAAGTAGAAGAAAGAAGAGGTGGAGAACATGTAAAGCACAGCTTAACAAGTGACAAACACAAAGATACAAATACACTTGTTAAAGGAGAAAATATGTTTAAACCAAATTATCGGAAGAATATCGGTCTCATGGCAGGAGTGGAATTTTTTGCTTTTCTGGGCATTACCAGCTTTTGGATTTTATTTCTCAGTCAAAATGGGATGTCACTTTTGCAGATTGGCTTATTGGAAAGCATTTTTCATGCTACCAGTGTCATTTGTGAAATTCCTTCTGGAATGTTAGCTGACCGCTATTCATATAAAACCAATCTGTATTTAAGTCGGATTGCTGGGATCGCATCTTCTATTCTCATGTTAGTAGGGCAAGGTAATTTTTGGATTTATGCCCTCGCTATGGTGGTGAGTGCCTTGTCTTATAATTTTGATTCGGGCACGAGTGCAGCCATGGTTTATGATTCGGCCGTGGAGGCTGGATTAAAAGAGCGCTACTTGTCTATCTCAAGTTTTATGTCAGGGGTAGCAGAAGGAACTCGGTCTTTGGGGACCGTTTTAGCGGGATTTTTTGTCCATGGTCAATTGCACTTGACCTACTATATCATGATTGCCACTTCTATAATCGTTCTTTTCCTAACTTGGATGCTAAAAGAGCCTAGTGTTAAAGCGCAAAAGTCTGAGCGTCTGACGATGAAAAGGATTATATTGACTGTCAAAGAGGAGTTGCAGAGAAATCCCAGTCTTTTTAGTTGGATGACTCTGTCCCAAATCATCGGAACACTGATGTGTATGTTTTATTTTTACTATCAAAATCAACTGCCGGACTTAGAAGGATGGCAGATTTCGATGGTCATGCTGATGGGCAGTGTTTTGAATATCTGGGCAGTCTATCTAGCGAGTAAGATTGGAAAGAGATATTCAGCCTTAAAGCTCTTTCCAATTCTTGTACTCTTGACGGGAGTGACCTACTTACTTTCCTACATTGGCACATCTCTGATTTATATTTTGATTTATTTGATTAGTAACGCCTTATATGCTCTCTTTCAACCGATTTTTGACAACGATTTACAAAAGCGACTCCCAAGTGAGGTACGGGCAACCATGCTAAGTGTTTACTCTATGATGTTCAGCCTGAGTATGATTGTTATTTTTCCTCTAACGGGGTGGTTGATTGACTATCTAGGATTTGTAGTAGCCTTCCTTTACTTAGGATTCTTTTTAGTAATAGTCGGCTTTTCACTATTCTTCATTTTGAAAGAGATGGCCAGAGCTTTAGAACTGAAAGAGAATGTTATTTCTAAGCAATAGAGTTATTTTTCATTTTTATCTTTTTTTCTACACTATACACTTTATAAATTATCTTAATATTTAAAAGTTATTGACTACCTTATATTTCTTCAAAATAAATTGAAGTTGTTCCCTCGTAACTTCTTTATTTTTATAATGAATATTCTCTAAGTTAAAATAGTTTAAAATCTTCCTTATACTAACATAGCCTTCTTTAGCCACTACAATATGATCTAGCATTTCTATTCCTACTACATCGCCAACTTCTATTAAATTAATAGTTGTCAGCAAATCTTCTATTGAAGGTGTAGGATCGCCGCTTGGATGATTATGCACACAAACGATACTGGCTGCGCTATTTTTTATTGCATTCTTAAAAACTTCTCGAGGGTGCACTACTGACATTGCTAGGCTTCCTTTAAACACTTCTCTTTTTTCTAAGATTTTTCCCTTAGTATCTATATCTAAAACAATAAAAAACTCTTGCGTCAAATTTTCCAATGATGATTTCAAAAATCTTGCGATAACTTCCGGACTATTGCACTTTATATCCGGTATATCAGTTGAATAAATGCGTCGTGCAAACTCAATATTTGCTAAAATATGAATCGCCTTTTCCTCCCCTATTCCTTTGTGTTTTGATAGTTCATTAAATGTTGTTTCTCGTAATTTTGTTATACCCCCAACATCTTCTAATATTGATGAAGCTAGCTCAATAACATTTTTACTTTTTGTGCCTGTTCTAAGTAAAATAGCTAAAACTTCCTTATCACTTAAAGAAAATGCGCCATATTTTTTCAACTTTTCACGTGGTCTATCTTCTTTACAAAATTCTTTTATCGTATATCCTTTTACCATAGTATTCCCTCCCTTATTAAAAGTATGCTAAAATAACCCACTGCTATAAATGGTACTAATGGAATTTTTGTTCCTCGTTTTACTTTCTTAAAAACAAGTATCCCTAATGCAAAAAATCCTGCATACAAAAATGTAAAAGCAAATAAATATATCCCTTCAAAAAAATTTAAATTAAGTACTAAAACACAAAAAACCTTTATATCCCCATAACCTATACTTCCTCGTGCAATATAATATAAAATATGATAGATTCCAACTAATAATAACCATTCAAGAATATTAAAAAAGTGAAAATTAAGGACTAATAATCCTACATTTAATAACAACAAAATATAAAACAGCTCATCTACTACTTCCAAGCACCTAATATCTTCTATTGCAATAAATATTAGATATATTAAAACCCCTATATAAAATAAATTTAAAAAAATAAAATACTTATCAAAAATAAAGTAAAAAATCAAAACAATTAATGTGAAAAATTCATATAAAAAGATATCAAAAGGTATCCTACTTTTGCAGTAACTACATCGTCCCCTCTTAAATAAGTAACTTGCTATTGGAATTAAATCTAGAAAACTCAATTCTTTTTTACAAGTCGAACATCGACTACGTCTAGTTAAAAAACTTCTTTTTTCTTCACTATCGACTAGACATTTAGTTGCACTAGCAAAAATAAGGCCTGTCAGCAAAATAGCAATATTATAAATATAAGTTTCCATTGTATCTCTCCCTATTTAAAAAAACTCCCTATATTTATTTTATCACATGCTTAGGTAGTATTCTACCTCATTTTATTTTTTCTTCTATATTATATTCTTATTTTTTAACAACAAAAAAGAGCAACTAGAAAATTATAATTTCGTAGAAATTAATTTTCTAAGTCGCTCTAAGTATTTACTTTAAATAAATTTATAATATAGTTTTACTTGTGTCTACATACAAGTAAATTCTATTTTGAAACTATGAATCTCAAAATCAGTATTTATTGTTATACCAGTTAATTTTATTTAACAGGTAATACTGCTCCGTTCCATTTTTCTTTAATGAATTTTTGAGTTTCTTCTGATCTTAATGCTGCTAAGATTTTCTTAACAACTAGTTTATCTTTATCACCTTGGCGAACTGCTAAAATGTTTCCATATGGGTTATCATCTGTAGCTTTTTCTACTAAAATTGGTTCTGTTGCCGCATTTAGTCCTGCATCAACTGCAAAGTTAGCATTGATTGATACTAAATCACCTTCTCCGTTTTGGTAGAATTGAGTCATTAATGCTGGATCATTTTCATAACTGAATTTTAAGTTTTTAGGGTTTTCTACTACATCATCAAAAGTAGCATTAACTGGTTCTACTCCATCTTTAATTTTTACTAATCCTTCTGCTGAAAGAAGTTTAAGAACTCTTCCCCATTCAGCTTTGTTATTACTTACTAATACTTTCGCTCCATCTTTAAGGTCTTTAACATTTTTAACTTTTTTAGAGTAAAGACCGATTGGCTCTAAGTGAACTGCACCAGCGTCCTCAATTTTATAACCATTTTCTTTTATAGCATTTTTCAAGAATGGTACGTGTTGGAAATAGTTAATATCTATTTCTTTATCATTTAAAGTTTTATTTGGAATGTAGTAATCTTGATAAGTAATGATATCTAGTTTAATACCTTCTTTTTCAAGTTGTGGTGCAACATGCTCTAATAATACTGCGTGTGGAACATTAGATGCTCCTACTTTTACAGTTACAGGATTTTTTGGATCTAATTTTTCAACATCAATTCCTTTTTTTTCTTCCTTCGATGCACTAGAGCATCCGATTAATACAAATCCAAGCACAAAGCTTGTTACTAATAATAACAATTTTTTCATTATCATTTTCTCCTTTTATTGTTTAGATTATAATTTGTTGTTCGAGCTTAAGTAAAATAAAAACGCCCTTATCCTCCTAAGAGAATAAGGGCGAAACTAATTTCACGGTACCACCTTACTTTTTCGTAAATTACGAACTCATTTCACTACAATGGATACGTCTAGAATTATCCAGAATAATGTGCGTTTGTAACGTAACGCCTACGAAAAAAGCTTGTGTTTTAAAACTCACTTTTTTTACCATTCAAACCATTTTCTCATATCATCTGCATTGTGTGCTTTCACCTACTCACACTCTCTGTAAAAGTTCGTATATGATACTTATTTGAATATCGGTAATTTTTGAACTTGAGTAGATAATAACATTTATTTTTTTTTATGTCAACACTTTTTATAAAAAATTTTTTTTATTTTTTCGAGTTTTACTTTTTAGGAATCGTTTACAAGTTACAATTGTATGCGTATAAAGGACAAAAAGAAAATAAAATTAAAACTGTTAAAAAGAGTTTTCAATTATTTTTAGTAAGGATTATTCTTTTTTAACAGTTTTTAATTTTTATATTAATTTTTTAATGAATTCTCTTCTAACCACGTATTTATTATTTTTACTGTAACATCCCTAAACTTTGGTGCTTCATACATATGATCTGAACCCTGTATAATTTCTAGTTTAGAGTTTTTATATTTTTTTGCAGTTGCTTTAGCAATGTTTGGACTAACCATGCGATCATCCGTTCCTGTGATTACAAGCACTGGTTCATTTATTTTATCAAAATCAACATAAGCTCCTTTTTGTTTATCTAAAAAAGGTAGTGCCATTTGAAAATACGTAAATCCTGACTCTGGAACTAACTTAGCAAATTCTATCTCTTTATCTTCCGGAGCTTGATTATTCATGCAATAATCACAAAATGCATGTTTATACGGTGGCATAGGTTTTTTCCAAAATCCCCAACGTAAGAAATGTTTGTAGAAACAAATTACCATACTAGGATAAAAAGCAAATATTCCCGCAGCAGGAGCTGTTCCCATTAAGATAAGACCGGAAACCTTTGTTTTTACAGCGACAAGTTGTGCTATTAATCCACCTAAGGAATGACCTAATACTAAAGGCGGTTCATCTAAACTCTCTACTAATTTTACAATGTCATCTGTGTATTCTCCTAAACTTACACGTCCCACTTTTTGTTCTACTTCTGCATAAGGCAAATCATGATAGCGTAATGAGGGTGTATGAACACGCAGTCCTAATTCTTCTAATTTATTTTTGAACTCTCCCCAAACATTTCCGTCACACCATGTGCCATGAATTAATACTATATCCTTCATAAGTTTAGCCCTCACTTAGCGAAATAATTTATACACTAATTATACTTGAAAACACCTTGTTTGGCAAATTCGAATAGAAACTATATACCCTTATCTTATTCCACATAATTTTTGTATTCATTAATCATCTGCTCTACTGTTTGTTTTATATTATCTGAATAAGAAATTGCTGAAATAATTGAGACTCCCTCTACTCCAGTAGCTGCTATATTTTTAATATCCTCTTTTGTTATTCCCCCTATTGCAACTATGGGTATCTCAGGAGCTAATTTACGCATTTTTTTTAACCCTTTATAACCTATAGCTCCCCCCGCATCATTTTTTGAGATAGTACTATGAACAGGACCAACTCCTATATAATCTACAAATTCTATTTTAGATTCTCTTAGCTCCTCTTCATTTCCAACTGATAAACCTATTATTTTATCCGGAAGTAACTTTCTAATCTTTTCAACATCTCCATCTCCCTGACCAACATGTACCCCATCTGCATCAAGTTTTATCGCAAGTTCTATGTCGTCATTTATGATAAACGGTACCTGATAAATTTTGCATAATTCTTGGATTTTTTTTGCCAATTCTTCTTTTTGTTCACCTACAAATGCACCCTTTCCTTTTTCTCGAAATTGAAAACTTGTTATTCCTCCACGAAGTGCTTCTTCCACTACTTGTTCTAAGTTTTTATTATTGCATGTTGTCGTTCCACATATAAAATATAGCTTTAATATTTCTTTATTAAACATATTCTTCTACCTTTTTATATTTTTCAATATCACTATCCGAAACTGTGTATAAAGCATTGATAAATTCTTCTTTAAAAGTCCCCGGTAAAGTCGCACGTGGTTGTTTTTCTGCCATTTCACCTGCTATATTATAAGCTAGCATTGCAGTCTCTAGATTTTTCATCATATCATTATTCAAACCTACAAAGCTGGCAACAACTGCGCCCAACAAGCAACCCGTTCCTATTACTTTTGGCATCATAGCACTACCATTTTTTATTAATTTTACTTTTCCATCCACTGCTATTGCATCTATTTCACCTGTAACTACTATTGGGATATTTAATTCTTTATTAGCTTTTAGTGCTAATTCCCCTATATTCTCTACTACAGCACTATCTACACCTTTAGACGCAACATTTTCTCCTATAAGTGCTGCTATTTCACCTGCATTTCCTCTTATAGCAGATAATTTATAATTAGTAATTAAATCTTGAGCTACCTTTTTTCTATATTCTCCAGCTCCACAAGCAACTGGATCTAATACAGCTGGCACATTATACTCTTTTGCAATTTTTAATGCATCTTGATATAACTTCCAATTTTCATCTGTTAATGTTCCTATATTTATTAATAATCCTCCAGCATATTTTAATAGATCTTTTAAATCTTCTGGATACTCACTCATCGCTGGTGATGCCCCTAATGCTACTAAGCCATTAGCTGTAAAATTTTTAACTACATCATTAGTAATACAAATGACTAATGGATTTTTTTCTTTTAATAATCTTAAACTTGTCATATTTATAAATCTCCTTTAAATGCCATATGATTTACAGGTCCATTCCCATGACCAATTCCCGGTGTATACTTAATCGCTGCAGTTATGAATTTTTTCCCAATATCTACAGCTTCAACTATACTTTTGCCCTTCGCTAATTCAGCGGTAATAACAGCTGAGAATGTACATCCTGTTCCATGTGTATGATTAGTTTTAAATCTTTCACTAGTCCATACTTTCTTAGTCCCATCATTCAAGAATAAATAATCTTTCGCTTCACCTGTTAAATGTCCACCTTTTATAACTACAGACTTACATCCAACTTCATCGATAATAAACTTCCCTGCTCGATTTACATCATCTTCAGTTACTATTTTAAAATCAACTATTTCTTCTGCTTCAGGTACATTCGGTGTAATAATAGTAGCTAGTGGTAATATCTCTTCTTTTAGATGTTTTCTAGCAACATCATCTATCAATTTATCGCCACTTGTCGCAACCATTACTGGATCAACAACATAAGGAACATCTTTTGATAAATATTTCTTAACTAATTTCATCATATCAGCATTAGCTATCATTCCTGTTTTTATACTATCAGGTTTTATATCATCAAAAACACTTTTTAATTGAGCTTCTAGTATATCTAAGTCTAAGTTTCTAATCATTTGAACGCCTAGAGTGTTTTGTGCAACAACACTAGTAACTACAGCCATACCGTAAACTTCACGAGCTTGAAAACTTTTTAAATCAGCCATAATACCAGCTCCACCCGTTGGATCAGTCCCAGCGATAGTTAAAGCAATATTTAGTTTTGTCATAATCTACACCTCTAAATCCCAACGCTCTTGTGTATAAGCCATGTTGAAGAAGCGACGTTCATGTTCGCAACTTTCTAGGAAATTTTTAACAAGACGGGCTTTCCCTTCTTCACTCATAAATTCAGCTTCACGATTAATAATTTTATAATACTCTGTTAATACTTCATCTACTAGACCATCAGCATAAAACTCTACCCAGAATTTTAAAGGATGATCTTCAGCTAAGTTATGTTTTGCAAGAATTTTTCTAGCTACCATCTTATAAATCCAAGGACACGGTGCCATTGCACTTAATGTTTCTGCCATTCCAAATGCAAAAACATTATAGTACATATGCTTAATGTAATGATCTGCAGATGGATACCACTCTCCTCCTTTTATAATTTCATGGTAATCTTCACCTACATAATCAGCTAAATTTTTATGAGCTGCGATTTCTTCATTTAATACAAAATTAATTTGACCTAGGAAAAAGTTTTTTTCAACTTTATCATTACTTTTTGCTAACAACATTGCATAAATATCACTAAAGTTAGCCAAATAAAGAGCATCAGCTTTTAGGTAATGCACAACTGCTTCCTTAGATAAATTAGCATGAACTAAGCCTTGAATAAAGCCATCATTATATATTTTATCAACAATCGGCAATGCCTTCTCTTCCATAATTTCAGTAATAAGTTTCATAGGTATATCCCCCTCAGTATTTTTAATTTTAGTATAAAATAATATCACTTTAGATACATAAAAAAGCCCCTTACTAACGTAAGAGAACTATGAAAAACATATTACAAATACGAGATTATTCTTTCTAGAATAATCCTAATTATATCCATTCACATTTCCTCCGCTAGCATTATCTAGATCAGGTCAAAGGGTCTAACTGTGTTATCTCAGCCTACAGGCTCCCCCAGTGATTTTATTCTATTTACTTTTTAAATCGTAGCACAGAAAAAAATAAATGTCAACAAATTAGTTTAAGGGTTTACAACTTTAGTATAAATGATATTGGTTTAATACAAAAAAAGTTTTAATAATAATATTTTTATATTTTATAAAATAAAAAACACTAATATTGTGTCTAAGTTGTGAACTAACTATGAAATTTTGTAGTAAATTTTGCCTATTTTAGCCATTACATGAGACTAATTATCATTTTTATCTTTATTTTTTTAACCTTTTGTAATATAATAATGTTGAAGATTAAAAAAATAATCAATCTATTTATAATAAAGGAGAACCTTACTTAAATGAAAAATACAACATTATTAAAAGTTTTGTCTGCGACTGCAATATTCTCAGCAATTGCGGCAATCGAAGCATATGATCAAGATAACTTTACTTTTGCAGCAGAAACACCTGTTGTTGCAAGCAATTCGGCTGCAGCAACTGCTCCAACAGCTACAACGCCGGCAACAACTACTACAAGCACTACTCCAGCTCATAACGCTGAAGAACCAGCTACTGTAGCACAAGATGTTAAAGCTTTAAAAGATGGAGAATATAATATTACTGCTGAAGTCTTAAAATTCTATGAAGAAGGTCGCCCTTCTATGGCTGCAGCTGCAATCGACATTGATAAAACAAAATTAATTGTAAAAAATGGTCAATACTCTGTAAATGTTTCATTCAAATCTATCACATTTGGTGGACTTACTGGTTACTTAGGAAATTTAAAATACTATGACGGTGATAAAACTCATGAAAATCGTAAAGAAATTCAAGATAGCGAGTTTAAAGATTCAACTATAGTTGAGAATTATAGTGCCAGTGAAACTGACAATTTCGTAGATGTCTACAAAAAAGAATTTCCTGGTCGTACTGTTTATCCAAAAACAGTTAACTATAATGTAGATAAAAATAAAATCGATTCAAATAATAAACTAGAAACATATACTGAAGTGTTTGTTCCTGTTATGGCTTCAATTAATCCAGCTTTCGGAACTCAAAAAATGACTTTAAAATTTGATTTATCATCTTTAGCTAGAAAAAAAGTAACAGCTAATAACTATGAAGCTGCAACTTACGAAAATCCTAACAAAGACGTTGAATACAAAGGAACTATTAAAAAAGACTTCCCTATCCACGTTCAAGGACATTTAAGAAATGCTAACAACAACGATGAAGAGTCATTATACGGTTCTGCATTAGATAGCTATGTTAAAGTTGAAAAAGTTGGAGATAAATACAAATATACTCTAAGATTCAAAAAAGGTCTTGCTGATGTAGGTGGAGAATTCTATCCATTCGAATTACACAAAGTTGCATATCAAGGTAAAGATATTCCATTAACTACTTTGGCATCAAACGGTAATACTTCAGTAAAAGAAGGATCAATCACTACCGATAAACTATTAGAAAAAATTCAATTAGATGGTACTGCTCCATATCCTAACGGTGCTTTAATGTCACACTTTGTTACATTAAAACTATACTATGAAACAGCTACTCCCTATAAGGAAAGACCTGTAAAATTAGAAGACGTAGTTGCACCTGCTAAACCTAAACCAGTTAAACCTGCACCAACTACACCAAAAGAAGAACCAAAACCAGCTACACCAACAGCTGTTGATCACAATGTTGATGCTGATAAAGTTCCTAACACTTTCCCTACTACAGTTAAAGCTGAATTAAATGGTAGAACAACTGGTACTGCTTCAATCTATGAAAATGCATTTGTTAAAGATGTAAAAGTAGAAAAAGTTGGAGATAAATATCAATATACTATACAAGTTAAAGAAGGTAAATCTACTAACTTCTTATTACGTAATAAGCCATTCACAGTTTCTAAACTTACTTATAAAGGAACTGAAATTAACTTTACTGAAGTTGATGCTGCTACTAAGCTAAAAGAAGGGAAAATCTTAACTGATTCTCTTCTAGACAAAATTCAAGTAGATGCTGTATTCAATGTTCAAACAAAAGGTGGTGCTAAACCTAGATTCGAAGACAGAACTGCTGAAAGTACAATAGCTTTAGACTTCCCTAAAGTTGAAAAACCTAAAGAAGTTACACCTGCTAAACCTTCAGTACCTGATCGTGAAGTAGCTGCTGATAAAGTTCCTACTACATTCCCAGCTACTGTTAAAGGAGAATTAAATGGTAGAACAACTGATTCAAGTTCAATCTACGAAGATGCGTTTGTTAAAGATGTAAAAGTTGAAAAAGTTGGAGATAAATATCAATACACAATTCAAGTAAAAGAAGGAAAATCTTCTACTTACTTACTACGTAATAAACCATTTACAGTTTCTAAACTTACTTATAAAGGAACTGAAGTTAACTTTACTGAAGTTGATGCTGCAACTAAACTTAAAGAAGGTAAAATCTTAACTGATTCTCTTCTTGATAAAATTCAAGTAGATACTGTAATCAGTGTTCAAACTAGAGGTGGAGCTAACCCTAGATTCGAAGAAAGAAATGCAGAAAACACTATTTCTTTAGACTTCCCTACTGCAGAAAAAGTAAAAGAAGAAGCTGCAAATAACTTAGTTCCAGCTATAATTAATAATGCCCATGAATCTAATAGAACTTCAATGGCAAATGATGCATTAGTACATGAAAAAACTCGTGTTGAAAAAGTAAATAATACTTACAACTACTATCTAACATTTAAAGACTTAAATATCGGGCCTCTTGTAGGAACTGTAGATACTTTAACTGTTGATGGTACTGCAGCTGAAAGAACTGATCTTGGTGGTGAAAGCCATGAAAAAGTATTCCACTTCACAAGTCCTGAAAAATTAACTGAAAAAACTATTACATTCTCAGTATCAGTAGACGGCAAACCATTAAGAGGTCATTCAAATGTTGCAGCAACACTTAAATTCAATTGGGGTAATGCTACTCCACTAACAGCTGATCAAGTAACATCATTACACAAAGATGAAACTACAAAAGCTCAAGCCGAAAAAGAAAGATTAGAAAAAGAAGCTGCTAGAGTTCAAGCTGAAAAAGAAAGACTTGAAAAAGAAAAAGCTCAAAAAGCTGAAGCTGACCGTCTTGAAAAAGAAAGATTAGAAAAAGAAGCTGCTGCTAAAGCCGAAAAAGAAAGACTTGAAAAAGAAAAAGCTCAAAAAGCTGAAGCTGATCGTCTTGGAAAAGAAAGATTAGAAAAAGAAGCTGCTGCTAAAGCTCAAGCTGAAAAAGAAAGACTTGAAAAAGAAAAAGCTCAAAAAGCTGAAGCAACTCCACAAAATATCTTCGGTGAAGTAGAAAAAACTGTTTCTCAAAATACTTCTCAAACTGTAACTAAAGGACCTAAACAATTAGCTAAAACTGGACTAAATGCAACAGCAACTGCTGGATTAGGTGTATTAGCACTACTATCTGCTTTAGTATTACGTAGAAAAAATAACAAATAATATAAAACAAACTCTTATACAAAGGGATAAATTATCCCTTTGTATAAAGTCATGTATAAAGAAATATAAGGAGAATTCAAGATAAGATGAAAGCAAATAAATTATTAAAAGTTCTGTCCGCAGCAACTATCATCTCTACTTTTGCTGTGGTAGAAAACTTTATACAAGGCAATACTACATTTGCTATAGAAAATAATGTTGTTGCATCAAAAGATGTAAAAAATCTTCCTGATGGAGAATATAATATCACTGCTGAGGCTCTTAAATTCTACGAAGAAGGTAAACCTTCTATGGCTGCTGCTGCAATCGACATTGATAAAACAAAATTAATTGTAAAAAATGGTCAATACTCTGTAAATGTTTCATTCAAATCTATCACATTTGGTGGACTTACTGGTTACTTAGGAAATTTAAAATACTATGACGGTGATAAAACTCATGAAAATCGTAAAGAAATTCAAGATAGCGAGTTTAAAGATTCAACTATAGTTGAGAATTATAGTGCCAGTGAAACTGACAATTTCGTAGATGTCTACAAAAAAGAATTTCCTGGTCGTACTGTTTATCCAAAAACAGTTAACTATAATGTAGATAAAAATAAGATCGATTCAAGCAATAAATTAGAGACTTATACTGAAGTTTATGTTCCAGTTATGGCTTCTATTGATGAAACATATGGAACTCAAAGAATGATTCTAAAATTTGATTTAAGCAATGCATTAAATACGGTAACGAATAGTCAACCAACTCCAGCTAAGCCTGCAGAAACACCTAAAAATACTCAACCTTCTGACAAACCTGCAGATCAAGGTACTAAACCTACAAATAGCGCTTCTACTACAACTAAACCTGTAGTAACTACTCCTGCTCCAAAAACAACTCCTGCAGCTACTCAAGAACAAGGTGAAGAACGTACAGTTACTTTCTACGATAACGTAACTGCTTCACTACTAAATTCATATGAAGCAGGTCGTGCATCTATGGGGAATGCAGCATTAGATGGTATTACAGTTTATAAAGATGGCGACACATATCACTACATCGTGCGTTTCCACGATATTAAAATTGGAACACTAACTGATGGTATTAAACGCTTCTGGGTTAACGGAACTGAATATCCTGTTAACAGCACAGGTGGCGCTATGAATCAAGTTCAAACCCACTTCACATCAAATGAGAAATTAACTAATATTCCTGTATCAGTATTCGTACCAACAATGGAAAGCATTATGCCGGGTGCTGGTAAAAAAGATGCAATCCTTAGCCTAAACTGGTCTAACGCCACAGAAAGACAAGGAAAAGCTATTGTTACAGATGGTCAACCTGGAGTAAGTGCCGCTGGTAATGGCGCTGGACCTTTAACTCCAAAAGGTGGACGTCTAAACAATGGACGACTATCTAATACTGGATTAGAAACATCATCATCAATTCTTGCAGGAGCTCTTACTCTAATTAGTGCCTTCATTGTTTATAGAAGAAAACAAAATGAAAAATAGTAAGATAATACCCCGCTAATAAGCATACTATTATCTACTCCAAAAGGCGGGAAAACTTCCCGCCTTTCTTATTAAAAATTAAATAATACAAAAGAAAGTGAGTTTATACAATGAAACGAATTTTAAAACTGTTAACGATAGTTATTGCTACATTAACGTTTATAGTTACATCTAGTAATGTTCCTTTCGTTAAAAATGTACATGCTGCTGACAGAGTATATAGCGTTCCTGTGGAACTATGGCACGCTGAAAATAGTGGTCGTCTTTCTATGGGGAACAATGCACTAGCTACACATGCTACTGTAAACGTTCATGATAATAACACCTCTACTATTTCTGTTCAATTCACACCGATGGATTTTAGTAATATGCATGGTCACTTATTATCACTAAGTATTTATTCATCTCCACTTTTTTCTGGAAGCCTAACTGCTGCTTCAGTAACAAGTTCTTATAATGACACTAATTTAAATGGAGGGACTAGTACATACCCAAGAACTCTTAGCTTTAACTTTGGAGAAGCTAAACCTGATAAAGTTGGTGCTAGAATTGCGGTTGATGCCATGAACCAAATTATGGGTGGTGATGCATCTCAAAATGCTATTATTAAATTTAACTGGTCAGCTGCTTCTTTAGTATCAGGTTCTGAGGATAATTCTAAAGATAAAGATAAAAAAGAAAACGATAAGAAAAAAGAAGAAGAAAATAAAGACAAAAAAGATGAGAATAAGGCACCTGAAGGATTTGTTGCTAAAAAATTAGAAGACTATTTCAAAGCTGATCAAAAAACAAAAAATCCTGGTCTTTATAACCTTGACATTACAGGTTCATATCTAAACCCTATTACTGGTGTTACTGCTGATGGTGGGACTAAAAACACTGCTATAGGTGAAGGTATGGTTCAAGGTGTCATCTCTCCTATTAATGCAGGTGGTGACTTAAACGAAGCTCTTAAAAATCAAAAATCTAATGGTGAAAAGCGTTGGTCTAAAGCTATGCTTCAACGTACAAAAGATGGAAAATTATACGCAACTGTACGTGTTCACCTAATGAATTGGGTTCAACGTAGTAAAGAACAAGGTCCTTTCATTAAAGTTCTTCAAAAAGATGGAGAATTCAAACAAGTTACTGCTACTGAAACTAAAGTTCATATTGAACAATATAAAGATAGCTATGTTGATTATCGTTTTGAAGTGCCAAATGAAAACTTCTTAGCTATGGTACAAATGTATATAGAACCTATGAATCGACCAGTTCGATATTTCGTAGAAGTTAATACTGATACTATTAAAAATGGAAATGAAGGCTTAGATATGGAAGTTATTAAAGAAACAAACTACGTACCTTACTATGTTGGCGGAGGTATCGGAGTTCTTGTAATAGCTGCCGGAGCTTTCTTTGTTCTTAAAAAAAGAAAAAATAATTAGGAGATAATTCATGAAAAGAAAACTATCCCTACTATTTACACTACTATTAGCCAGTATTCTAGTTCTTACTGCTTGTTCATCACAAAATAAAGCTGGTAACACTACTGGAACTGATCCTAATCTAGCTGATAAAGCTTTTAATGAAACGATAGATTTAACAGGTGTAAATAAAGATAAAAAATCTGAAGAGGAAAATGGTAAACGTGTCATAATGGACTCTGTAGCTTTAGCTCAAGTCGCAAATGTGCTTGATATTAAATTAGCAGGGGTGCCTACTACGAAATTAGGTCGTATGCCTAAAAGATATGACAACACTGTTCAAATCGGACTTCCTATGAATCCAAATATGGAAGTTATCAAGTCGATTAATCCTTCTATTGTATATGCTCCAGATAGTTTGCAAGACTGGATAAAAGAAGGATTCGAGAAAAATAAAATCCCTTATAAATTTGTAGATATTCGTAGTGTTAACGGATTATACGCTATTACAGAAGATCTTGCAAAAGAATTTGGTAAAGTTGAAAAATTCAATAAATTAAGAAAAGAACATGATGAATTTTTCACTAAGTTCAATGAAAAAATCGCAAATAAAAAGAAACCAAAAGTTTTAGTTCTTATGGGATTACCTGGAAGTTACATGGCTGCCACTGAAAAATCTTATGTGGGTAACCTAGTAAAATTAGCTGGTGGTGAAAATATCATTAAAGGTAATGAAGAGTTTAAAAATCTAAACTTAGAAACAGCTTTAAACGATAAACCAGACTTTATATTACGAACTGCTCATGCTATGCCTGAGACAGTAACTGAAATGTTTAAGAAAGAATTTGAAAACAATAAGAGTTGGTCACACTTTGATGCGGTAAAAAATAATAAAGTTATCGACTTAGATAGCTCAATGTTTGGTATGACAGCTACATACGATTACCAAAAAGGATTAGAAAGTCTATACAGTATTTTCTATAGTAACTAATACTTAAAACCAGAAGTAGCACATTGCTACCTCTGGTTTTTTACATAATTTAAATTATAAACTACATATGTTATACTAAACATATAACTATATAAGGAGGTTCTTGATGTTTAACAACAAAAAAACAATCACTTTTTCTGTTCTTATTCTACTTTTATTAAGTACAGTATTTTTTGCAGCGAATAGTGGTAGTATAAAAGCTAGCGTCGGACAATTAGCTGTTGGTATCTTTACTGGAGAATACGCCAATGTTAATGCAATTATCGACGTTCGTTTCCCAAGAATTATTATAACTATATTAGTCGGTGCTGCTCTTGGTGTAAGTGGTTTATTACTACAAACTGTATTGAAGAATCCACTTATTGATCCGAGTATTATAGGTGTTTCTAGTGGAGCTAGCCTATTTTTATACTTAGGATTAGGATTATTCCCTCAATTTTTGCTGTTTAAATCAGTGTTTTCTATCATCGGTGGTGTCATTGGTTTCTTAATTATTTATTACTTAGCTGGTAGAACAAAAAACAATGTTAAAATAATTTTAATAGGTATTGCTATTAGCTATTTCTTTACAGGAATATTAAATTCTATCCAATACATGAACCAAACGAACTCTACTACTTCATCAGCATTTAAAACTGTCGGTTTAGGAACTAAAAACTGGGATGATGTTTCATTATTATTAAGTTGGATTCCTATTTTACTAATTATCAGTTTCTTCTTAGCAAAACTATGTAATATCTTCGCTTTAGATGATAATATTATTAGTTCACTAGGAATCAATATTAATATGATTCGCCTGCTAATCTCATTTGTTGCGGTAGCTCTTGCTTCTGTGTCTACAGCTGTTGCTGGTGTTATGGTCTTTTTAGCTCTTATTACACCTCATATTGCTAAGATTATAATTGGTAGAAATCATATCTATACTATTCCATTTAGTGCTTTACTTGGAGCGTTTATTCTACTATTATTCGATACAATTGGTCGTGTTATTTTCGCGCCAATCGAAATACCTGCTGATTTAATAATGATGACTATCGGTGGACCTGCATTTATTATTTTAGTTAAGAAAGGAGTAAGTTAATGGAAAACATAATAGAAATTAATAACCTTACATTTAAGTATAATAATAAAAATACTCTTTTCGAAAAACTCAATGTAGATATTGAAAAAGGTAAAATTACTACCCTACTTGGTAAAAATGGATGTGGTAAGAGTACACTTATAAAAATATTAGCAAAAAATTTAAACTATAATTCTGGAAGCGTGAAAATCGAAGGTAAAGAATTAAATTCATATTCATTAAAAGAACTTGCGAGTATTCTTGCGATTGTTTATCAAAAGAATGAAACTCCAAGAGAAATTACTGTTTATGATATGGTTAGTTTCGCTCGTCTTCCTTATCAAAATATTTTCTTTTATAAACCTAACGCTAGTGATGTTGAAAAAATTGAATTTGCTCTTGAAAAAACTAATTTAAAAACCTATAGAGATAAACGTGTAGATGAATTGTCTGGTGGTCAACTTCAACGTGTTTACATCGCAATGGCGTTAGCACAAAGCACTGATATTATTATATTAGACGAACCTACGACCTTCCTTGATATAAAATATCAAAAATCTATAATGCAACTTGTTAGAGATCTTAATAAATCTTTAGGAATTACTATTATCATGGTACTACATGATATAAATCAAGCACTGGCATACAGTGATAATATTATTGCTCTTCTTGATGGCAAAGTTATAAAGAATGATAAAGCTGAGAACTTCTTTGATGAAGAGCTTCTAAACAAACTTTATGACGCTGATATTAAAATAGAAGATGGAAAAGTAATTAGTTGGTAACTTTACTAACAATATATGAAAAAATTAAATCAATCGCTATGTCTAAGTATTAATATTTAGATATGGCGATAATTTTATATCTGTAAAGGTTGTTAATGTTATTTCAGCAATCTTTAAATACTGTTATATCAACGTTTATGAGAATTTAACCTTCAAAAGGTAGAGCGAAAGCTAGAGTAGTTAATAAGTTAATTCAGCAATCTTATCTAGATAAATGCTGACTGCTTCTAGCTTTCTTTGAGGTGCTAACTCTGCGTAAGTATCCATAGTAGTTGACATTGACTTATGCCCCATTCTGACTTGGAGTTCTTTCCAATTTGTGCCTGCATTAAGCAACATTGAATCATGAGTGTGGCGGAACAAATGGAAACCATAATCTGGTGATCCTAGACTTACTAATTAAAAATGATAAAATAAAAACGTGCAAATAGGTTATAATAGTGCATATTATCAGTTTCATTACCAGATTTGGCACAGCATTTATTCGACAAACCTCATTGAGTCTCTTAATAAAGAAATCAAACGTCAAACGAAAAAGAAGGTTTTTTTCCTAACGAGGAGTCTCTGGAACGTTACTTAGTTACTTTGTTTGAAGATTATAATTTCAAGCAAAGTCAACGAATCCATAAAGGATTTGGCCAATATTATGACACACTCGAAAGCTTATTTGATTAATACTCCGTAACTCTACTTGAGTGTTTACACATACTTATTGACAGTATCAACATGATACGAGTAGGTATTTCTTGTGAGTAAATTTCATCAAAAAATTTCATAGATAAGTCCTATATATAATCATGATAAAGTAGTAAAAATAGTTGTTATCCTAGTTGATTAAAAAAATCTCTGATTTCC
>ERZ772948.900-NODE-900-length-18713-cov-5.996623_pt1 | contig 18713 bp, 17 predicted proteins | sample MGYA00511945_ERZ772948 | MGnify/ENA primary metagenome ERZ772948 (study PRJEB29015, sample SAMEA2737927) | human oral metagenome | biome: human oral; feature: human-associated habitat; material: dental | place: China | collected 2141 ... | reverse complement strand
TTCAAAAACAAGCGATAGACTTTATGAGAGCGGAGAAGCCGAAACTGATGGCAGCGTGGAAGATAGAGGACGAGAACAATCCACAGTATGGAGCAATGATTTCAGCCCTCAAAGAGATGACCATCAAGGAAATCGTGGAAATCTAAAAGAAAATACTGAAGTAGAGATAAGAGAAGCTGATAAGGCTTCTTTTTCTTTGCCTGAAAATTCTTATGGACAGATGAGGCTTACTATTCCTCTTAATCAGAAAGATATAGATACTGTCCTTATTAACGGAGGAAATCACGATGGAAGTAGACTTCCTCTTATAGCTGAGTTTTCCAAAGGAAAGAGCAATGAAGAATTAGGAGAATACCTCAAAGATACCTTTAGAGGTGGAAACGGATTTTACATTGATGAAAGAGAGGTATCTTCCTGGTATTCGGATAAAGGTATTCATTTAGCTTACGGAACATCTGCAAGAGAAGATGATACGCAGGTTTTAAGTTGGAGTGATGCTGCAAAGAGGATAAACGAACTTCTTAATAACGGAGGGTTTGCCACAAATGTAGAGATTTCTGAAGCTCTTGATTATGAAAGAGATCGGATTTCAGAATCTCTATGGTATTTATCTAATGATTTAAGTGAAGAAGGAAAAGAGCAAGGATATTTTGAACTTTTTGAAAGAAGTGGGGGCTTTCCGGAAGAAACGAAAAGACTCTCTGAGGCATTAAAAAATCCTGAATACCTAAAACAAATAATCAAAGAATACAGCAGATTTTTAGCAGGATATAAAGAAAATAGGGATGTATTGAGGTTTCACTATCACAAGGTAGATAGTCTTTATCAGAGATTACAGGAGCTTGAGCTGCCACGAAAGGAATACAGTACCAATCTGACAGAATTTCCGAAGGTAAAGTCCTTTATTACAGAAGATGAAATCCTTGAAAGCCTTTCAAGAGGAAGTGGCGTTGATAGAGGAAAAGAGCGAATCACCAAGTTTTTTAAAGAAAATCATACGCTTCAGGAAAAAGCGAATTTCTTAAAAGACGAATATGGAATTGGAGGACATTCCCATGCTGTTTCCGGAGCAATGGGAAGTGATGAATGGCACGATGCTAAGGGACTTAAATTACAGAAAAATGATTGTAATGATGTGTTTCTTACTTGGACAAGTGTTGCAAAGCATATCGACGAGCTGTTTTCTAAAAATCTTTATCTTGAAGAAAAGGAAACAGAAAGTACGGAAGAGATTGAAGAACCACAATATTATTCCAAAGATGATCCTGAAAACTTAATGACTTATGAAATGCTTGAAAGAGTGCCGGAGCTTTACGCACAGGAGGATGTAGCTTTAGCGGATAAAGAGGTTCATGCTGCATATATCATTCCTTTCCGTTCTAATTGGACTTGGTATATGACGGAATATGATAAAGAAAGCGGCGATGCCTTTGGACTGGTACTTGGGATTGAACCTGAATGGGGATATTTTAATCTTGAGGAGCTGAAGGAACTAAACGCCCAAAGGCTTATTTTAGAGGATTTTCCAAAGACCTTTAGAGAGCTGAAAGATACAGAACTTAAAAAGCAGATGGATGAGCAGGAGATTCAGTCTGTCTTTAACGGAGAACTTAGTTTTGAAAATAAAGCGGAACTTGAAGCATCTGAAGAAGCAGAAGAATTTATAAAGCCTGATGCAGTTCAAGCTACCTTATTTGATTACCTAAAGGATAGAGAAGAAGTAGAACTCAATGAAAAAGAGGGAAACCGTTTAGACGATTTGGCAGTTAAAGAGGGTAATACCGTCTATTTCAACCATGAAGAATATACTATAAGGGAGATTTCTAAAAATGAAATCACAGGAAGAAATGACTTATGGCTTGATCCGGTAAGAAGTGGTAATCATCAAATACCGATTGTAACATTTGATGATAATGAGGACTTATTAGAGCAGGTAAGCCTTGAAAGACCAAACTTTATCGTTGGAGATGAAGTCAGATACAAGGATAAAGACTATATCATCACACGCTTTGATGATATGGGAAATAATCTAAAGACGGTAACGGTTAAGGACAATACAGAATATCTTGGCGGTATGATAACAGGCTCCGGTGTGATTCCTTATCGTCTTGAAAGCGACCTTGAGAGGATATTTGAAAATCTGACATATCAGAATCCTGAAAAGACAACTGAAGAAATTGAAATAAAGAAAGCTGAGGCTCATAACTTCAAAATTAAAGAAGAAACGCTACCTGACAAGTTATCTCCAAGTGAGAGATTAAACAATAACCTTGAAGCAATCTCGATGTTAAATCGAATTGAAAGAGGTGAGAGAGATTTAGATATTACCGCTCAGGAAGTTTTGGTAAAGTATGTCGGATGGGGCGGACTTGCTGATGTGTTTGATGAAAGTAAAGAGGGACAATGGGAAGTTGCAAGAAGTTTCTTAAAGGAAAATCTATCGCCATCTGAATATGAAGCTGCAAGAGAATCCACCTTAACAGCCTTTTACACACAGAGAACCGTTATTGACGGAGTGTATAAGACGCTTTCGGATATGGGATTTAAGCAGGGTAATATCTTAGAGCCAAGTATGGGTGTCGGAAACTTTATCGGCAATATCCCTGATGAAATGAATAAGTCTAAGTTTTATGGTGTAGAGCTTGACTCGGTAAGCGGTCGAATTGGAAAACTCTTATATCCTGAAAGTGATATACAGATTAAAGGGTTTGAAGAAACTTCTTTTTCCAATAACTTTTTCGATGTAGCAATCGGTAATGTACCCTTTGGAGAATACATGTGGAGACGGTAGCGTTATTGTCCAAACTTAATGTCGATAAGCATATAAGTGTTGAAGTAGAGCTGGATGAACTTGATTTGACAAGTGCGGAGAGCAAAGCTACTTATGCTCAGATTAAGGAATATATATTGGAAAAGTTTGATTTAAAGGTTTCGACACTCTATATTGCCCAGATTAAAAAGAAATGTGGAATAGAGTTGAGAGAAAATTATAATAAGTCAAAAAAAGAAAAACAAGTTGTCCCACAATGCACACCTGAGAAAGAAGAAGCTATCATGGATGCGTTAAGGCATTTTAAAATGATTTAAGAGAAGGGAGGGGTATTATATGAGGTGGACATGAAAAATAATTTTGTTTCCAATAATATTACTTCTATCAATACTAATTTCTTTTCTAAAATTCATAATCAGTGTCAGTGGAATGATTTTAGGAATATTATCATTCTTAGTGGTATTAGGTTCGATTGTAGCACTTGTACAAAAAGACACAACTACTTTTATTCAAGCACTGATAATAGCATTTTTGATAAGTCCCTATGGATTACCTAAAATTGCATTATGGGTTATAGCATATATTGAATTTGCAAGGGATAAATTGAAAGAAATATAAAGAAACTAATGAGGTGATAGAGAAAATACTATCGTCTTTTTGCATGTCAAAAATTGAAAAGAAAGGAGGACTTTGATGATAAATGAAGAAATTGCGAATAAAGTAGTAAGTATTGAAATAAATGTTTTAAAGCCAAAGGAAAAGAAAGAAGCAAACAAAGAAGCAGAGAGATAAATTTATGGTCGGTGTGGTCTTAGGACTGCACCGGCTCTTTTTTATTCATGAATGTTACTAATATAACCTTTGATAGAGAAAAAATACAATCTTTAATATTTGTCCCAAAAATATAGAAATGTGTCCCTATTTGTGGCATAATAATAAAGAAAATAGGAGGTATGGCAATATGAAAAAACAAAATGTTTTAAATTTAATAAAATACCATGTGGAAAGGAATGAAAATTCCTTTAGAAATGAGGCAATAGCAATAGCAAGATATTTTGATAGCATAGGAGATTATCAGTTATCTGAATATATTATGGGGTTAATATCCGAATCAAATTTATATTCACCACAAAGTAGTGATTTTGAAAGTGAGTTTTTAAAACAAGTAGAAATAAGAAATTTAGAGGCTTTAAATTTACCACTTGAAATAACAGAAGACATAAAAGGTATTATTAACGCTGTAAACCATAATGTTGGTATTAATAAATTTTTATTTGAAGGATTACCGGGAAGTGGAAAAACAGAAGCAGCCAAAAATGTTGCAAGATTATTGGATAGATCTCTTTTTAGGGTGGATTTTGAAAACTTGATAGATAGCAAGTTGGGACAGACTAATAAAAACATAATAAAAGTATTTAGAGAAATAAATATGCTTCCAAATGCAAATAAGGTTGTGGTTTTATTTGATGAAATTGATGTTATTGCTTTGGATAGAATTAATTCTAATGATATTAGAGAGATGGGAAGAGTAACATCTACAATTTTAAGAGAATTGGATAGATTGACAGACCTTAATAAAGAGATTGTACTTATTGCAACAACTAATCTATATTCAAATTTTGATAAAGCATTAATTAGGAGATTTGATGCTGTTATTAATTTCAATAGGTATAGTGATGAGGATTTAATAGAAGTTGCTGAATATTATTTTTCTTCATTTATCAAGAATTTTAAAGGAATATCCAAAGATACAAGATTATTTAAAAAAATATTAAAGACAGCAAAGAAAATACCTTATCCCGGGGAATTAAAAAACATTATAAAAACATCACTTGCATTTAGCGATGTTGGTTCTGAGTATGATTATTTGAAAAGATTATACAATAGTTTGATAGGGAGTTTAGATCAAAAGGATATAAACCAACTTCATGAAGAAGGATTTACTGTAAGAGAAATAGAAAAATTAAAAGGTGAGTCTAAAAGTGCAGTATCAAGAAAGTTAAAGAGGGAGGAAGTAGATAGTGAATAATGTCGTGGAATTAAAAGGGAAACGCTTTGTGCAAGCCAGTAAAAATGGTATGCGTGGAGGCATAGCCATGAATGGGAAAGTGGAAGTCAGTACAGAACATTTATTAAGATTAAGATCTCAGCTAATTCAGATTAAAGAATTCTGGGATAAAGAAACAAAGCCGTTTGAAGGTACTTTAGTTAGTGTTTATTATAATAAGATTGTTGCAAAAAGTAATCGGATTTCTGGACTTTTTAAAGGAACGACTTCTAATGATGCAATTGTTGGAGCAAAATTTAATAGAGATAAGAGTAAACATATTATCACATATTTTCTTGATGAGTATGACTTGACTAAAAGCATAGAGTTGATTACAGATACTTCCAATATATTGTCTCAAAAATTTGCGGGTAAGATCAGCAAGAATATATTTGAAGATAAAAATATTGTTAACCCAACAGTTTTTAAAGATTTTTCTGTAAGTATGTCTATATTTAAACAGGTGATTGCAGATGTATCATATATTGATTCTTTTGAGGTAGAGTTCCCTACGATAGATCTAAAACAGAGTATTATAACTTTGTATGATGTAAGAAAAGATACAAAATTATTATTTGAAAGATTAGGGATAGATATTTTAAGTAGTAGAATTTTAGATAATCAAACTGTTTACTTAGACGAAAAGCAGGTAGAACTACTTTTCGAAAAAGCGCCCTATCTTGTTTCAATGGCAACCGTTGATTTGTCAAGTTTATCACCGGATGATTTTATCAATGAGTATCAAACAAAAATGGTAACTATACCATCCCCAACTATTGAACCGACGATTGGAGTGATAGATACCTTATTCGATGAAAGTGTTTATTTTAGCGATTGGGTTGAATATCATGATATGGTTTCAGAAGATATACCTAAAAATCCAAAAGATTATAATCATGGGACAGCAGTATCTTCCATTATTGTTGATGGAGTAAGACTAAATCCTTGGTTGGACGATGGCTGTGGAAGGTTTAAGGTTAGGCATTTTGGAGTAGCGGTAGGTGCTGAATTTTCTTCCTTTTCAATAATAAAGAAAATAAAGAGTATTGTAATAAAAAATTCAGATATAAAAGTCTGGAATATTTCACTTGGTAGTAATCAGGAAATTAATGATAATTTTATTTCTGCTGAAGCTGCAACATTAGATAAAATTCAATTTGAAAACAATGTAATATTTGTTATTGCAGGAACAAATAAACCAAGTGCAGATATAGTAAAAATAGGCTCTCCGGCAGATTCTGTTAATAGTTTAGTTGTAAATTCAGTCAGTAAGAATGGTCTATCTACTAAATATGCTCGTAAAGGATTAGTATTATCTTTCTTTGCAAAGCCTGATGTGAGTTATTATGGCGGCAGTGAAGAAGAGTACATTAGGGTTTGTGAACCTTTAGGGGCTGCAAGTGTTGCTGGCACTTCTTATGCTGCACCTTGGATTGCGAGGAAATTATCTTATTTAATTGATGTGTTAGGACTTAATAGAGAAATTGCAAAAGCCATGATTATTGATGCTGCAAGAGGTTGGGATGAAAAACCAACTCCTGAGGAAGTTGCTTTATATGGTCATGGAGTTGTACCTATTCATATAAATGACATCATTCAAACAAAAGATGATGAAATTAAATTTGTCGTATCAGACATTAGCGAAAAATGGAACACTTATAACTACGATTTTCCAGTTCCTCTAAAGGATAATAAATATCCATATATTGCAAGGGCTACTATGTGTTATTTTCCGTTGTGTGACAGATTGCAAGGTGTTGACTATACAAATACAGAATTGAATTTGCATTTTGGACGAATAGGGGATGATAAAAAAATCAAGGATATTAAGGGGGATAAACAGAATACAGAAGACGCCTTAGAGGGAGAAAGAAATTATCTTTTGGAAGGTGAAGCCAGAAAGCAGTTTAGAAAATGGGATAATGTAAAGTATATCGCAGAGAGTGCTACCAAAAGAATGATACCAAAAGACTCTTATAGAAATAAAAACTGGGGTATGGAAGTAAAAACAAATAATCGATTAGCTCCTCAAGATGGTGTAGGAGTTAGATTTGGTGTTGTTGTAACTCTTAGGGAAATGAATGGGATTAATAGAATTGATGAATTTATCAGATGTTGTACATTAAATGGTTGGTTAGTAAATGTAATCGATGTTGTTGATAGAGTAGATATTCATCAAAAAGTGAATGAAGAGATTGAATTTGAATAGGTCTAATAGTGAAAGTGCAGGAAAATGAATGATAGAAAATGTAGGGATTAATTTGATTAGCAGTGGAATTTGGTTTTTGATTGGTGTATTTGCAGCTAATTATAGAAGAATAGGGTTGTTTGTAAAATCGCTGATACATTGGAATAAAGATATTAGATTTAGCATTGCATATCTATATAAAATAAAAATAGACAATAAATATCTTTTAATTAAGGGAAGTAAAATAGAACAACTGCAACCTGTTGGTGGAGTATATAAGGTTTGTAGTTCGTTTAGTACTATTGAAAGGAAATTGAATATTATTTTTGAAAATGAACGAGGTTTTTATGAAAAAGAAGATTTAAGATTTTGTACCAAAGGGAAAAATATTGGCAAAGTTTTAAATTGGTTTGATAGTAGAGAAAATAGAGAAGTAGCGGTATATAGAGAGTTTTATGAAGAAATTATAAAAAATAATATATTGCCTATAGAATCTCTAAGTAGCATGAGAATAGAATTTTTAAAGCAAATAAAACCTAAAATGTCTTATTCTAAGCATTTTAAAAAGAATGAAATATTATTGTTTGATATTTATGAGATTCATTTAACAAATGAATATATTGATATGATATGTAGATATGTAAAAGAAAAGAATGATTTAATTAAGCTTGTAGATAGAGAAGACATTGAAAAGGAATGTGTTGATATAAGAGGAAAATCATTTAAAATAGGAGCTCATTCTCAATATATTATTTAAGAAGAGAGGGGAAATAAAATGAAAAAATTTGAAATGTCAAAGGAGATAAAAGAGCTTATTAATGAAATTGATGTTTCTGAATCAAATTACGAAAAAGCATCAAACAGGTATAAGGCAATAGCAAACTATATAAAAGAATCTGATCTAGCAGAATATAGTCCAGATATTTACCTACAAGGTTCTATTAAATTAGGAACAGCAATTAAACCTCTTACTGAAGACGGGGCGTATGATATAGATATTGTTTGTAATATGACTAAAAAAAGAAGGCATCACCAGACTCAAAGAGAATTAAAAGACGAACTTGGGAAAGTAGTCAAAAATTACTCGTTAGAGCATAGTATGGAAAATTTTCCAAAAGAAAGCAATAGGTGTTGGACGTTAAATTATTTAGATGAATCAAATTTCCATATAGATATTTTACCTGCTGTTCCTTGGAATGATACGGATGATGGAAATATTGCAATTTCAGACAAAAGAAGTGATAACTATGATGATATAACATTTGACTGGGAAGTTAGTAATCCCAAAGGATATTCTGATTGGTTTAAAAAACAAAGTGATTTTCAAACAATAAAAGAATCATATGCTAAACGATTTTATGCAAAGATAGAAGAAATTCCAGATTATAAAATAAAAACTCCATTACAAAGAATTGTACAATTATTAAAGAGACATGCAGAAGTTATGTTTGAAGATGATATGAAACAAAAACCGTCTTCCGTTATAATTACTACTTTGGTTGCAAAAATTTATCCTAATTGTACGATTATTAGTGATGATTTTAAAACATTATTATTGAATGTAGTTAAAAATCTTTTGAGCGGAATTGAATATGAAAATGAAAATCCTTGTATTTATAATCCGGTTAATAGAAAAGAAAAATTATCTTTGAAATGGGATAAGGACAGAAAATATTTTGAAAGTTTTTTGAAGTGGTATGATCAACTTAAAGTTGATTTTAGCGTAGATAATAAAGTATTGTCTTTAAATGAGAGTTTGTTTTATATACAGAGAAGTTTGCATAAAAATACTAATGAAATTGGAATCTCGTTAAATTCTTTAAGTCATCATCAAAAACCTAAATGGAAAATATCAAGTATTGCTAAGACTGACGTAGAGATAAAAGCATATTATAGTTGGCATGGTTTCAGATTTAAGCAAATAAAAAGTGGTGAAGCTTTGAATAAAAAAGGAAAACTTAAATTTGAAGTCAATGCACTTACACTTAATATAAAAGACTATGATATATATTGGCAAATAACCAATACTGGTTACGAAGCAATCAATGCAAATTGCTTAAGAGGAGACTTTTATAATTCTAAGCTTGAACAAGGAAAAAGAATAAGAACAGAAGAAACTTGCTATGCAGGTAGACATTATGTTGAGGCCTATTTAGTAAAAAATGGTATTTGTTATGGGAAAAGTAAACCTTTTGAAGTTAATATAATTGATGGCCTTACTTTTGAGTGGTTTAATACCAAAAAACTAGGAGGGTAGTGTATGCCTGATACAATTATAAATTGGTTGTTTGGATTAGTTAAAACAATACCTGAAGATATTATTAAAACGCTGATATTAGGTTTTTTAATTTTAGTTATAAGAACACTTATTGACAAAGTGAAATTTTTAAATTCCAAATTTAAAAATTTCATGGTAATGATATTTAGTACAAATATAGAAATATCTACAAAAACTTTTTTTATCGATTCTCCAGAATATAATTATGTTGCAAAAAGAAAAAAGGAATATGTATCCAGTCAAAAGTCGAGTGATAATGATGTATGGGGAATTATTATTGTAGGAGCATTGATTGCTTCTATAATTGTCAATTTTTTCAAAGAATATGTAGAGTATATATCTTTGTTCTTAAAGTGGTTTGGACTTATACCTTTAATATTATCTATTATATTTTTATTTATTATATCTTTTAGCAAGGAAGTTCAAAAAGTTACCGTTAAATTCATTATTGTTTCAATAGCTGTTTCCACATTAACATTATATTATGGATTTAACATTAAGGAAATGGTGGTAACAATGAGTCCGTCAATAGTTGATACAAGAAAATTTTTTATATCAGTATATAAAATTTTAGGTGTATCTATAGGAGTAATTCAACAAATGATATCTTATACCTTATTGTTGCGTGTATTCAGTGTCTATATTGATAGAAAAAAGAAAAATCCGATACAAGTAATTCGCAAATTTATTTCTAAAACAAAACGATTTGAATCAGTTTCTTTTCTCGTTTTTTTGGTAATATTGTTTTCAGTTTTATCATATTTGCTGACGTTAAACGCTGTTCATAATTTTTTATTGAGATAGAGAGATAAACTTAAGAGTTTATCTCTCCATCCCATTACCCATATAAATTCCATAGTTTTGCGTATCTTGTGAAGCTCGTTCATAGTGGATTTTGACGAAGAATACTCTTGCATGGTGGTATTCTTTTTTTCTTGTAATTTATCAAGTTTAGATAAAATATCCTTTGAATCTGGGAGCTTGGAATAGGATTTTTTGAGTTCTGAAAGGGCATTTTCATATAGGGTAATCTGAGCTTTGTACTCTTTAAAAAATGACTTATCAGACGGATTTGCCTTATATTCCTTGTAGTATGCCCTGTATTTTTTAACGGTATTAACTTGTTCCATAGTGGCAGAAAGCAACAGCATTTACTTATCAATAACCTTGATTTTATCCTGTAAATTTTGCCTTTCATCGGCTGCTTTTTGGATGTACTCATCAAGTTGCTTAACGGATTTAATACCTTGTTCTCTGAGGAAGATAACAGACTCAGCCATTGTATTAAGGTTATGTTTGGTTGCCCAATATTCATAGCCTTTGCTTTCTTTTACTTTAACATTTGTGTTCATATCAATAACATTGCCAATGCATTTTTTGACGTCGGGAGTCTTGATAAACTCTCTTTCTGCGATTCGTTCTTTTAATCTTTCCTCGGTATAATCTTCTCCGATTGTTTTAGTCCTTGTAAATCTCGCCTTATCTTTTGGCTTAAAAGCAATGTGCTTACCGTATTTGATTTCATAGCCAAGATCAGCCATCTTCTTTAAAAATTCGTCCCAGTCCTTTGACTGTTTTATTATTCTATCAATGTCAAATTGAAGTTTACTTTTCCAAGAAGTGCCATGCTTTGCCTGTTCGTTTTCATACCAAGATTTACCGTTAATCTTATATTTTTTCTTATAGCTTTCGTAAAACTCGTCAATGACAGATAGGCTATTTTCTTTGCAGAGTTTATCACTCTGATAACGGATTTGGTGGTAGCTTTTCTTGTTAGACTGGTAGCACCTACCTGTTACCATATTTACATTATTGAAGATGATGTGATTGTGGATATGCCCCTTATCTACGTGAGTAGATAAGACAAATTCGTACTCATCTTTGAGTATCTTTTTACACAGCTCCATACCAATCTGGTGAGCCAATTCAGGGCTTGTTTCTCCCGGTAAAAATGATTGAATGAGATGTCTTGCAAGAACGGTTCCTTTTGTCCCTGCGTCATTTCGTGTCCTTAAAAACTGAGTGTGGGCAGTTGATTCGTGGCATTTATGAGTGCTTACTAAAAGCTGCTCGTCTGTTTTATCTCCATTTACAATGTAGTCGATAGCAAGATTAAGAGTCGATTTTATTGGGTGTATTTTTGTAATAGCCATTATTATTCACCTTCCGTTTCAGATGTTCTTTTCAGAAGTAGTGAATGAATTTGCCACAGCTCTTTTGAGAAATGTTCAATCTCTTTTTTTATATCACCTATGTCCTCTTTGTAGATTACACCTGTCGAATTTACTCGCTTTGCAATCTGATTGATGTTGTTTGTTGCATTAGAAAGTAAGCCTTGTAAATCTCTGAAAGGCTCTAAATCCACTTGATAAATTTCCTTTTCCAAAACGCATTTGCAGATGAAATGGCTCATGTTTCTACACTTCGCAAGTCTTTTTTTCTCTTCAAAAAGAGCCTTTTCTTCTTCAGTTAGTTTAATTTCAAGTCTTTCGTTTCTTATTCTATTTGCCATAGTTAGTTCCTCCTTTGAATGTATTTCGGGGTCTTAGGGTTCTCCCTAACAAGCTAAAAATTGATAAAAAAAGAAGCAGATCCCAAAGGGCTGCTTCATCAATTTTTCCGTAAGTGTCCGTACACTTACTGTGCTTGCTACAAAAGAATACAAGCATTAAGCATATATTAAAATTATTAATAATTGTATCATACTTAAGTATAATTTTCTACTATACTCTTGACAAAATGGTTAGAAGGGACTAATATATAAGCATACAGAACGAGTGTCGGTCAATAGGTGGTGATGTTTTGACAAAGAGAAATGTAAAAGATCCAGAAGAAAGAAAACAGGAGCTTATAAATATAGCATCCAGACTTTTTGAAAAGTATGGGTATGAGAAAGTTTCTGTGCGAGATATTCTTGCAGAAGTTAATGGAGCGCCGGGAATGTTTTATTATTATTTCAAATCAAAAGAAGATATTTTCTTGGCGTGTATGGAAACATACTTTGATGAAAAATTAAAAAATAAGTTAGGTATCCTTCAAAACAAGGAAATAGATTACGAAGAAAGAATAAAGATTTTAAGAGAACTTATAGTAAAAGATATCGGTCAGTTTACGACAAGATATAATTTTTCAAAAGAGAATTCAATTACAGATAACTCTTACAGGTTATGGGAATTGATTCATTACATTGGAAAATTTATAGATGTCTATTCAGAATTTATAATTGAAGGAATTGAAAATAAAAAAATAGAAAATAATATGGGAATAAACAGAGAAAATGTGAGAAGTTTCGCAGCTTTTATTTTATACGGAGCTGTTGGCACAATATATAACGACTATATTATTAAGGGAGAAAACAAAACAAATTCAAGTGAAGCCTTTGGAATAATAAGTGAGCTATTTCAAAGACCTCATTAGAGAAAAATAAAATATAAGTATTTTACAAGGGAAACATCAATGGTGTTTTCCTTGTATTAGTTTTAAGACAAATGAACGAACTCGTTCGGAAGGAGGTATGTTTTAGATGAAAAAGAAGAAATCAATCAAAGATATTATTTCCTACAGTGAAATAAAAAAAGGACAACTTGTAGGAGGGATATTATTTGTTAGTCTTGGTATGCTATTAAGTATTTGTCCAATTTTGGTGATATACAAAGTCATAAAATCTCTATTTTTATATGGAAAATTAGAACAAAGTACAATACAGTTCTGCATCTATGGACTTGCAGCAGTGGTATTGTCATATTGCTTAACTTACATTGGCGGTATTTTATGCCATAAGTTTTCATATGTTTTAATAGCTAACTTAAAAAAGAAGATATTATTTCATATTGGGAATCTTCCTTTAGGTTTTTTTACCGGAGACAACAAGTCAAAAATAAGGCAAGTATTAGGATCGGACATGAATCAAATTGAGGGATATTTTTCTCATCAATTACCAAATTTAATTTCAACTTTAGCACTAATTTTAGCAATGATAATTGTTATGTTGAAGATAAATTTAATATTAGGTCTTACGACTTTGTTAATTATATTTGTTGGTTTAGGAATTCAGATTGCAATCATGGCAAAGATTATAAAGTCGGGTGGACTTGAGAAGAACTTTGCGATTTTGGATCAAATTAATTCAGCAACTACTGAATACGTTAAAGGTATGCCGGAAGTGAAAATATTTGGAACAGGAGCAAAATCATTTAAAACTTTTTCAAAGTCAGTAGGAGAATATAGAGATTTTACAAGTTCGATGACATCAATGATAAGACCAGGATTTGTCTCATTTAGAATGTTTATTTTATCTGTTGCTACATTCATAGTTCCTGTAGGAATACTTTTAATGTCACGAAATAATAACTTGGATTTTGCTACAGTTTTTATTTTCTATTTGATTCTTGCACCTGCAATTAGCGTACCTGCATTAAAGCTTAGAGATTTTGCAGAAGGAATGAATTTACTAAATGAAGTTGTTTTGAGAGTCTATGAAATTATAGATCAAAAAGAATTGGCAATTGAAAATACTGAGGAAGGGATAAAAGGTCATGATCTTGAATTTAATAATGTGAGCTTTTCTTATGGAAATGAAGAGGTTTTAAAGAATATAAGCTTCTGTGCTAAACAAGGAGAAGTTACAGCATTAGTTGGTTATTCGGGAGCAGGTAAATCTACCATTGGAACGCTAATACCAAGATTTTACGATCCTTCAGAAGGTTCTATTAAAATTGGTGGAGTTAATATAAAAAGTATTCCGATAAACACCTTAATGGACAAGATAGCATTTGTTTTTCAAGACAGTGATCTTATCACAGATACAGTCTTCAATAATGTTGCTATGGCAAAGACAGGTTCTACAAAAGAAGATGTCATAAAAGCATGTAAAAAAGCAAGGTGTCATGATTTTATTGAAAAACTTCCTAATGGATACAATACTGTTTTGGGTAAAGGAACTTACTTATCTGGGGGAGAGAAACAACGTATTGCAGTAGCAAGAGCAATTTTGAAGGATGCACCAATATTAGTGTTAGACGAGGCAACAAGTTTTGCAGACTCTGAAAATGAATATCTTATGCAGGAAGCTTTATCTGAATTGGTCAAGGATAAGACTGTTATTATGATTGCTCATAGGTTAAATACCATAGAATATGCAAATCAAATCTTAGTAATATCTGATGGAAAAATTGCAGAAAGAGGTAAGCATGAAGATTTAATCCTTGCAAATGGAATATATAAGAGACTCTTTGATATTTATAAGAAGACAAATATTTGGCAAATGGATATAGAAGGGAGTGAGAATGAATGATAAGAAATATTACTTTAGGAAAGATGAATAATATAAGAAAATCAATTATTTTAAACGTTTTGGCATCTATTTCCAACCTTATACCATTTATTGCTTTGGCGAAAATTGTAGAAACACTATTTTTAAATAGAGGTGCAGATAGTATAGATACGAGCCTTTTATGGAAGTATTTTGGGATAATGGCAATATTTTTCTTAATAACATTCTTATTGGAAAATTTAGCCACAAAATATACCTATGAACTTGGATACAAGACAAGTGCAGATGGAAGAATAGAGCTTGCAGACCACATAAGAAAACTGCCGATAGGTTATATTTCAGGGAAAAGTTCAGCAGAGATCTTAGATACATTAATGAATGATTTTTTCAAAGTTGAAACGGCAGTAACGCATCAATTACCTCAATTTTTTAGTGGTATATGTGTAGCGGTTCTTTGCTCGATATTATTTTTGATAATCAATGTAAAAATGGGAATAGCAACACTTATTGGACTACCTATTTCTGTTCTACTTCTTACACTCATGCAAAACTTTCAGAAAAAAATTTATTTAAAAACAAAGAAAATGAGGATAAAAGAGGAAGAAGATATAAATGAATATTTGGATGCCATTAAGACTCTAAAAGCTTATAACAGCTTAGATGACACATTAACAAAACTTGAAGAAGATATAGACAACTCAAGAAATGCAAATATTAAGAGTGAGAAAGGAGTTGGTTCATTAACTACTATAGCAAGTATGATTTTAAGAATAGGACTTCCTTTGATGAGTTTAGCTGGTTCCTATTTATTTATAAATGGATCTTTGGAAATTGATACATTTTTAATGTTCTTATTTGTAGGCACAAGGATTTTTGATCCCTTGGAGCTTGCACTTGTAAATTATACAGGTTTACAAATGGCATCCGTTTCAGGAGAGAGAATCATTAACTTACTTAAGGCTAAACCTATGTCAGGAAATTGTGCTGTAAACGAAAGCAACAAAATTGAAATATCTGATGTTTCATTTTCTTACAAGGAGTCTAAGGTTATCAATAATGTTTCATTAGACATTAATGAGAACGAATTAACTGCTTTTGTTGGTTACTCTGGCTCTGGAAAATCTACACTAATTAAATTAATTTCCAGATTTTATGATCCTAATGAAGGGACAATTAAAATTGGTGGAGTAGATTTGCTAACAGCCGACCCTGATAAATTAATGGATAAATTTTCTGTCGTTTTTCAAGATGTGTATCTTTTTAAAGACACAATTTATAACAACATAAAATTTGGAAATGAAGATGCAAGTAAAGATGAAATCATGAATGCTGCAAAAATGGCAGGAGCTTATGACTTTATAGTCAAAAAAGATGATGGATTTGACACTATGATTGGACAAGGAGGAGCGACTCTGTCTGGAGGTGAGAAACAAAGAATATCAATAGCGAGAGCAATATTAAAAAATGCACCAATAATACTACTTGATGAAGCAACATCTTCACTTGATCCTGAAAATGAACTTATTATACAAGAAGCAATATCAAATTTAATAAAAAATAAAACAGTTGTGGTTGTAGCCCATAAATTAAGAAACGTAATGGGAGCTGATAAAATTGTTGTTTTAAACAAAGGGAAGGTAGAAGAAGTTGGGAAGCATGAAGAACTTATTAAAAATGAAGGACTATATAAAGACTTATGGAATTATCAAGAAAAGTCTAAAGAATGGAAGATTGTACAGTAACAATCAATTTTAAAGGAGGAAATTTATGAAAACACAAAAGAAATCATCAAAAAATGCAGTTACAGCTGGTGTTTTAATTGCACTTTACTTTGTAACATATTTAGTAATTGGGGCAATATCTATGCCTGTCCCTGTTTTATTTTTACTAATGCCTATGCTTGTAGCACTACTTGCTGCACCAACCTATCATATGCTTCTTGCAAAAACAAAGTCAGCCACCGCTATTGTAATCGCAGCTATCTTACCAAGTATTTTATTAGTTGTAACTGGTCATATTCCAATTGCACCATTAGTGGCAGTGCCTGCCGGAATAATTGCTATGTTAATAGCAAGAGGTGGAAATTATACAGACTTTAAGAAAAATACAATTAGTCATATGTTTTTTTCTCTAAACTTATTTGGAGGATTCTTACCAATTTGGCTTATGAGAGAAGCATTTTTTGAAAGTGTTATAAAAGGTGGCTTAGATCAAAACTTTTGTAATACAGTAAGAGCATGGACACCAATATGGATGCTACCAGTTATGATTATTGGAACATTTATATTCTCTTTGATTGGTTCTTATTTTACAAAGAAAATACTAAATAAAAAGCTGGAATCAGCAGGAGTTTTATAATGGAAAATTCAAAGTTTGTTCTGGGGTCAAAATATGACCTCAGAACAAAACTTATCTTGCTTATAGGTGCGAATATTTTAATTTTTTTAGGGTTTGATTGGATCTATCAAAGTCTTATTACATTATTTTTTCTTGTCATCATTATTAGCGATGGTTATAAAAAATCCGCTATAAAGTATATTTTATTTTTTGTAATAAGTGTAGTATTGGAAAAATCTTTAGCCTATTTTAATATGAATTTTCTTTCGAATTTAATTTTATTTATCTTAGCAATTGGAAGAAAATTTCTGCCATGTATTATCGTGGGCAAATGGATTTTAAATTCCACATCTGTTTCCAGTGCAGTGGCAACTTTACAAAAATTAAAACTTTCAAAAGACTCGCTCATAATGATTTCTGTAATATTTAGATGTTTGCCTACTATTAAAGACGAATGGAGTCATATAAATATGGCGATGAAAACTCGAGGAATTAATTTTAACTTAATAAATTTAATAAGGAAACCAACATTAATAATGGAATATTTTTTTGTGCCCTTATTCGTAAGTGTGATAGAAATTGGGGATGAGCTCTCTCAATCAGCCATTATAAGGGGACTTGATGCTCCTGTTAACAAAACAAGTAGATATCTTATTAAATTTAGGAGAAAGGATATTTGTGTTTTACTTTCTATGATTTTAATTATATTAATCGTTGTATTTATGAAAATCTCGGGGTGGGACTTATGATTGAAATTAGAGAATTAAGCTTTAAATACAAGGGAGGAGCTAATTACTCATTAAAAGACATTAATTTGATTGTAAAAAAAGGAGAATGCATTCTTCTATGTGGTAGGAGTGGTTGTGGAAAGTCTACTCTATTAAAGCTTATGAATGGTATAATACCTGAGTTTTATGATGGAGACATTTCTGGCAGTGTTATGGTCAATGGTATGAATACATTTACCACCCCAATTTATAAATTATCTAAGAATGTAGGCTCGGTTTTTCAAAATCCCAAAACACAATTTTATACAACAAATACAACAGATGAAATTGCTTTTGGTTTAGAAAATTACGGCATAGAAAGAGAAGTAATTAACAAAAGGATTGAAGAAGTTGAAAAAGAGCTTCATCTTGAAAACTTGATGAATAAAAATATATTCAATCTTTCTGGAGGAGAAAAGCAGAAGATTGCTATAGCAAGCATTTACGCATTAAACCCTGAGATATTTATTCTTGATGAACCATCTTCAAGCTTAGACATAAAGTCAATGAAAGAACTATCGCTTACAATAAAAAAGCTTAAATCTTTAGGAAAAACTATTATTATTGCAGAACACAGGTTGTGGTATTTAAAAGACATTGCTGATAGAGCAATATACTTAGAGGATGGAAAAATCATCAGAGAATATAGTATGGACGAAATTGAAAATCTAAGTGAAGATGAACGAACGAGAACAGGACTTAGACATTCTGATTATAAAGCTATTGAAAGATTTGATGATTTTGAAACTTCAAATAAAGGGACTTTATTAGAGTTAAAAAATCTGATATTCAAAAGAAATACCAAAATAATTTTGTCCATTGAGGATCTTAAATTTTGCTATGGGAATATTATTGGGATTGTTGGAGAAAATGGAATTGGGAAGTCTACATTAGCAAAAATCATATGTGGCTTATACAAAGAAAATAAAGGTAAAATTTTAAAAGATGATGAGAATTTACAACTAAAAACAGTATAAAAATCTAATTATCCGCATAAACACTGGACTTATCACACTTTATCAAGGTCAAAACCACTCAATTTACTACTAATTTA
>ERZ772948.899-NODE-899-length-18730-cov-31.799732_pt1 | contig 18730 bp, 13 predicted proteins | sample MGYA00511945_ERZ772948 | MGnify/ENA primary metagenome ERZ772948 (study PRJEB29015, sample SAMEA2737927) | human oral metagenome | biome: human oral; feature: human-associated habitat; material: dental | place: China | collected 2141 ... | reverse complement strand
GCCTCATCGGCCTGGGCTCCATGGGACGCCACCACGCCCGGGTCATCCGCGCCACTGAGGGCATGGAGCTCGTGGCCGTGGCCGACCCCGGCGGCGACCGCTTCGGCGTGGCCGGCGAGCTGCCGGTCCTGCCCAATGTCCACGCGCTCATCGACGCCGGGCTCGACGCCGCCATGGTGGCCGTCCCCACCGTCTACCACGAGGACGTCGCCCTGGCCCTGGCCGAGGCGGGCGTGCACACCATGGTGGAGAAGCCCATCGCCCACGACGCCGCCGCGGGCCGCCGCGTGGCCGCCGCCTTCGCCGAGCGGGGCCTGGTGGGTGCCGTCGGCTACGTGGAGCGCTGCAACCCGGCCCTGCGGGCCCTGCGCGAGCGCCTCGACGCCGGTGAGCTCGGTGAGGTCTACCAGGTCCTCACCCGCCGCCAGGGCCCCTTCCCGGCCCGCATCAGCGATGTCGGGGTCGTCAAGGACCTGGCCACCCACGACATCGACCTGACCGCCTGGGTCGCCGGCGCCCGCTACACCTCCGTGGCCGCGCAGGTCACGCACCGCTCCGGCCGCCAGAACGAGGACATGATGGTGGCCACCGGCCTGCTGGAGGGCGGCATCGTCGTCAGCCACCAGGTCAACTGGCTCACCCCCTTCAAAGAGCGCGTCACGATCGTCACCGGCGAGAAGGGCGCCTTCGTGGCGGACACCCTCACCGGGGACCTCACCTTCCACGCCAACGGCACCGTGGCCTCCACCTGGGACCAGGTCGCCGCCTTCCGGGGCGTCAGCGAGGGCGACGTCATCCGCTACGCGATCCCCAAGCGCGAGCCGCTGGCCCTGGAGCAGGAGAACTTCCGCGACGCCGTGCGCGGCGTGGCCCAGCGCCACGTCACCATGGCCGAGGGCGTGGCCACGCTCGACGTCGTCGAGGCGGTCCTGACCTCGGCGAGCGAGAACCGGACGGTCGCGCTCTGAACCGCTCAGCCGCACCGAGCGGCCCCGTGGCGGGAGTACTCGCCCGGGTCCGCTCGGTCATGGAGTCCTCCCCGTTCCTGCGCCACGTCCTGACCCTGGTCAGCGGCACGGCCACCGCCCAGGCCATCGTCTTCGGCATGACGATGATCCTCACCCGCATCTTCTCCGACGCGGACCTCGGCCAGCTGGCGCGCTACACCTCGGTCGTCTCGATCATCACGGCCGTGGCGGCCCTGCGCTACGACATGACGATCATGCTCCCCAAGAAGGACGCCTGGGCCCTGGCCTGCGCCCGCCTGGGAATGGTGTGCATCGTGGTGGTCTCGGTCGTCTCCAGCGTCGTGGCCTTCCTCCTCAAGCCGCTGGTCACCCGGTACTGGGGGGCGGATATCGCCGTCTGGATGCCGCTGCTGGGCGTGACCACGCTGCTGCTGTCCACGGTCCAGCTCCTCCAGTACTGGTACAACCGCCAGTCGGACTACCGGACGATCTCGATCAACCGGGTCGAGCAGCAGGTCGGGCAGTCCCTCGGCCAGCTCGTCCTGGGGGCGGCGGGGATGGTCAGCGTCGGAGGCCTGCTGATCGGTCAGACGATCGGGCAGGCCTGGGCCTTCGTCAACCTGGGGCGCAAGGCCAAGCCCCTGCACCGGCCGCTGCCGCCGGAGGCGCCCACCCTGTGGCAGGTGGCCCGCCGCTACCGGCGCATGCCCCTGCTCAACGGCCTCAACGCCTTCGTCGACGCCGTGCGGCTCAACGGCATCAACCTGCTCGTGGGCTCCTACTCGGTGGCCAGCCTGGGGCAGTTCAACCTGGCCTGGCGCTGCCTGGAGGTTCCGCTGGCTCTCATCAACGCCGCCGTGGGGCAGGTCTTCTTCCACAAGCTCGCCACCCTGCGTCCCGGACAGATGCGCCCCCTGGTCCGCCAGGTCATCAAGCGGGTCCTCATCATCGGGACCGCGCCGTTCGTCCTGCTCTACATCGTGTCGCCCTGGCTCTTCCCCCTGCTCTTCGGCAGCAGCTGGACCGAGGCCGGCAGCTTCGCCAGGGCCCTGACCCCCTGGCTGTTCATCCTCCTGGTCACCTCCCCGCTGTCGACTCTCTTCGTCGTCACCGAGAACCAGGACTGGCTACTCCTGTTCTCGGTGGTCTACGCCGCCGTCCCCCTGGCCTGGCTCTGGTTCAGCCCGTACTCGCTGCTGACGACCACCTACGTCCTGGGCGCCCTCATGTGCCTCATCCTGGTGGTGCAGATCCTCATGGCCGATGTCGCCGCCCGCCGCTTCGACGCCAGGCCCCCCGCCAGTGAGGCCGACGAGGGCCACTACGAAGCCGCTGACGACTCCGGGGACGCAGCCGGCACGCCCGAGGATCAGTAGGACTTCGAGTACTGGGCGATGGCGGCCTCGTAGGCGCGGCCGTAGGAGTGCGCCACCTGACTGGGGGAGAAGGCCCGCGGCAGCCTGTCCTGGATGTCGCGCGCCGTGAGGTCCGTGCACCGTCCCATGACGTCGACGACGGCCCTGGCCCACGCGGCGGGGTCGTCCTGAGAGACGATCTCGCTCACAGAGGAATCCAGGAAGCTGGTGTGCGCCCCCCGGTCACTGGTGACCACTGGCCGGCCGGCGGCAACGGCCTCGGCGGCACCCAGGAAGAAGGTCTCGGCGAGCGTGGGTACGAGGAAGAGGTCGTTGTCGGCCAGGACCTGCTGCACCTGATCGCCCGGCAGCTGACCGGTCAGCTCCAGGTCGACGCCCAGGGCGGCCGCGAGATCCGTGCAGCGATCGGCCAGGGGCCCGCCACCCACCCAGGTCAACCGGGCCGGAACCCCCTGCTGTGCCAGCGCCGCGACCGCCTCAACCGCCAGGTCCGGCCGCTTGCGCTCGATGAGCCCCCCGATACCGACGATCCGCAGCGTGTCACGCCCCAGCTCAACGCTGCGGCGCGGCGCCGGCTCCTCAGGCATGGTGACCTCATTGGGGACCGTCAGGATCTCACCCTCGGGGCGGTAGGCCCGCAGGTCGGTGGCGAGCTGGTCGGAGACGGTGGTGACGACGTCGGGCCGGCGCTCCAGGCGCAGGACCACCTGAGCCCCCGCCCGCGCCAGGGAGCCGAGCTCGGCGCCGCGCTGGGCGATCCCCGACCAGTGCTCCGTGTGGAGCCACGGCTGACGGGGTCGACTCAGGGAGTAGGGCAGGAGGGTGGAGACCGCGTGGGTGTGGACGACGTCACTGTCCCGAGTCAGCGCTGTCAGCTCCCGCCTGGCCGCGAGCACCTCGTGGGGCCGCGACAGCGACATGGGCAGGCGCACGACGGGCAGCCCCATCACCCGGTCGCGGCGCACCCCGTCGTCGACGGAGGCCGAGGCGAGGTGGACGACGCGAATATCGTGGCCGGCCGCCGCCATGGAGGCGGCGTGGCGTGCCACGAAGACCCCCAGACCCGGTGAGCGGTGCGTGGGGAACCAGGTGGTGACGATGGTGACGCGCATGATGCTGCCCAGGGAGCCAGTGCGGGCGATCAGCCGGGCAGGTGCTCAGTGAGGGCCTGGACCACTCGGGCCGCGGCGTTGCCGTCCCCGTAGGGGTGGGCATCGGCGTCGGCGGGCTCGGTCGGCCGGGTACGGGAGGCGGCGTCGACCAGGGCCTGACCGGGCTCGACCAGGACGTTCCAGCCCAGGTTGACGGTCTCGACCCACTCGGTCTGGGGACGCACCGTGGTGCACGGCGCCCGCAGGAGGAAGGCCTCCTTCTGCAGGCCGCCGGAGTCGGTGACCACGCCGCGGGCGTGCAGGGTCGAGGCGACGAGCTCGGGGTAGGCCAGGGGCGGGTGCATCCGCAGGTTACCCGAGTCCTCCAGGGTGATGCCGTGCTCGGCGCACTTGGCCACCAGGCGCGGGTGGGCCAGGAGCACCACCGGGTGATCGACCGCCGCCAGCGACTCCAGGATGGAGCGCAGGCGCTCGGGGTCGTCGGTGTTCTCCGCCCGGTGGATGGTGGCCAGCGAGTAGCCGCCCTCGGGCAGGTCCAGCTCGGTCATGACGGGGGAGGGGGTATCGATGACGGAGTCGCGCACCGAGAACAGGATGTCGGTCATCACGTCGCCCACGACGACGGTGCGCTCTGCCAGGCCCTCGTCCGCCAGGTGGGCGGCCCCCACCTCGGTCGGTGCCAGCAGCAGGTCGGCGGCGTGATCGGTCAGGATCCGGTTGATCTCCTCGGGCATGGCCCGGTTGAAGGAGCGCAGGCCCGCCTCCAGGTGGGCGATGGGCACGTGGAGCTTGACGGCGGACAGCGCCCCGGCCAGCGTGGAGTTCGTGTCCCCGTAGACCAGGACCCAGTCGGGGCGATGGGTCTCGATGGTCTCGTCCATGGCCGCGAGCATCGTGCCGGTCTGCACCCCGTGCGACCCCGAGCCGACCCCGAGGTGGACGTCCGGGGCTGAGATCCCCAGGTCGCTGAAGAAGACATCGGAGAGCATCGGGTCGTAGTGCTGCCCGGTGTGAACAATCACATGGTCGATGCCGGCCTCACGGAAAGCGGCGTCGATCGGGGCTAGCTTGACGAACTGGGGCCGGGCGCCCACCACTGACATGACACGCATGGTTGAGACTCTACCGTGACTGCACGGGCTCCAGTGCCATCGAGCGCCAGGGAGTCAAGGACGCGGAGGCCTTTTCGAACGGTCGTGAACATCGTTGGGGCGGCGCTGAAAGGGCGGTACTTCCACGGAGGCCGCCCCCGGCTGCTGAGCTCCACCGTGAGGTACCGGACCGCCGACGTCGTGTCATAACTGTGATCGGCCGATGGTACTATCATTCGCGCTCGAGTCTGTCTGCCTGGTGCGGCCGCGCCTGGTTCCTGAGATACCCCCTAAAGGAGGCGAGGCACCGTATGGCTGCGATCGTCTACCACGCCCCTTTCCCCCTGGATCGGGAGGCGTCGTCGGCTTCCGGTATCCGGCCTGTGCGCATGCTCGACGCCTTCCGGGAGCTCGGTTACACCGTGCTGGACGTGACCGGCTCGGCCCGGGAGAGATCGCGTCGCCTGCGCGCCCTGAGGGACCGCCTCCAGGGCGGGGAGCGCATCGAGTTCCTCTACTCCGAGTGCGCGACCATCCCCACCATGCTGACTGAGCCGCGCCACCTCCCGCCCCACCCCTTCGTCGACCCGGCGCTCATGGGGCTGATGCACCGGCATGGCGTACCCACGTCCCTGTTCTACCGGGACATCTACTGGGCCTTCCCCGACTACCGCGAGAGGGTCGGGGCCGCGCTGGCCACGGCCATGGGATGCGTCTACCGCTATGACCTGGCCTGGTACTCGCGCTACATCGACCGCCTCTACCTGCCCTCGATGCGCATGGGCGCCCACGTCCCCGGGTTCCCCGAGGATCGCATGGCCCCGCTGCCCCCGGGCTGCGAGATCGTTGACGAGGCGCCCTCCTCCCGCCCCGACGGCGAGCTCCACCTGCTCTACATCGGCGGGCTGGGTGGCCACTACCGGCTCCAGGAGTGCCTGCGCGCCGTCGTCGATGTGCCCGGCACCAGCCTGACCATCTGCACCCGCCCCGACCAGTGGGAGGCGGCCGGCGACCAGTACGCCGACCTGGTGGAGGCCGCCGGCGGCCGGATCGAGGTCGTGCACCGTTCCGGGGAGGAGCTCACCGCCCTCTACGAGCGCGCCGACCTGTGCGTCCTGTTCGTCGAGCCGGACCCGTATCGGGAGTTCGCCTCCCCGGTCAAGCTCTACGAGTACCTCGGACGCGGCAAACCGGTCATCGCCTCCCAGGGGACCCTGGCCGCCGAGGTCGTGGGCGCCGCCGGCGCCGGCTGGACCCTTCCCTACGACGCCGCAGTGCTCTCCGGGCTGCTGCGCAGGCTCCTCCAGCACCCCCAGGAGGTCGCCGAGGCCGCCGGCCGGGCCCGGCAGGCCCGCCAGGCGCACACCTGGCTCAGTCGGGCGCGCACGGTCGCCCAGGACATGCAGGCGGTTCGGGCCGGCGCACTGGCCCAGGCCCGCACGCTGCGAGCAGGAGGGAACCGATGAGCGCACGGGGCTTCGTCAAGGCGTCGCTGGGCGCTCTGGTCCTCGGCGGCGTCGCGGCCGCGCTGGCGATGGCGGTGACGTCGCGTCGGTGCGCCCGTTCCGGTCGAGCCGACGGCGTCCTGCTGGCCACCCGCATCCACCTGCCCGAGGCCGCAGCCGCCTCCTTCCGGCTCGACAGCGTGGAGAAGGCGCTTGTGGCCGACGGGACGGCGGTGCGGGTCCTCACCAGCCGGGCCCCGGCCGACGCGCCGCAGGGCGAGCCCGATCCTGAGGGGGTCCAGGTCTCGCGCTGGCCGGTCCTGCGGGACTCCTCGGGCTACCTGCGCGGCTACGTGCCCTACCTGTCCTTCGATCTGCCCCTGGCTCTCAGGCTGCTGGTGGCCCGTCGGCCGGAGGCGATCCTCGTGGAGCCGCCCCCGACGACCGGCGCGGTCGTACGGGTCGTGGCGGCCCTGCGCGCGATTCCCTACGTGTGGTACGCCGCGGACGTCTGGTCGGCGGCAGCGGCCTCCACCGGAGCGGCCGACATCGTCGTGCGGGCCGTCGAGAAGCTCGAGGCCTTCGCCGTCGGCGGGGCGGCTCGGGTCATTGCCGTCAATGACGGAGTCGCCCAGTCCGTCGCCGAGCTCGTGAACGCGGCACCGGACGACGAGTCCTGGGCACAGCGGATACGGGTCGTGCCCAACGGGATCGACACCGCTGTCTTCGACGCCCACGGGCCGACCCCCTCCGAGCCGGACCGTGCGCGGATCGGGCTGAGCGGGCCTTACTTCGTCTACGCCGGAACGGCCTCGGAGTGGCAGGGCGCCGACGTCTTCGTCCACGCCCTGGCCCAGGTGCGGCGCACCCACCCGAAGGCCCAGCTGCTCTTCCTGGGCCGGGGAACGGCCTGGCAGGAGATCACCCAAGCCGCCTCCCAGCTGCCCGCGGGCCCCGACGGCGCCCCGGCCGTCATCATGCACCCGGCCGTGCCCGCGGCCGAGGCCGCCGTGTGGCAGCGGGGCGCCGCAGCGGCCCTGGTGTCCATCAAGCCCGGCCAGGGCTACGACTTCGCCTACCCCACCAAGGTCCTCTCCGCCCTGGGATGCGGCACACCGGTGCTCTTCGCCGGTCGCGGGCCGGTGTCCGCGGACGTGCGCGACTTCGACCTGGGATGGGCGGCCGAGCACGACGCGGCGGCGGTCGCCGAGGCCATGCGCACGGCGCTGGACACCTACGACGCCGAGATCGCCTCGGGTACGCGGCCCGCCACGGCGCAGCGCTTCCACGACTGGGTCGAGGACCATCGCTCGCTGCGTGCCACGGGGCAGTCCGCCGCCCGCGTCGTGCAGGAGGCCGCCGGCAGGGCCGGTGACAGCAGCGAGGAGAGTGCTGGGGGCCATGAGGTACGTCGAGTGAGTGAGGCGCAACGTTGGTGACCAACAGCCTGGTCGACTGGTTCAACACCCTGCCAACCGCGGTCCTGCTTCTGTCTGCGCTCTTCGGGGTCGGGTGGCTCGTGCTGCGCGCCGCCGGAATGAGAGGGATCCGTCCCGTCGCGCTGGCCCCGACCATCAGCGCCCTCATCCTGACGGCCGACGGGCTCTTCCAGGCCGCCGTCGGCAAGCCCTGGGGCTGGATCCCCGTCATGGTGACGACCGCGCTCCTGGCCCTTGCCGCCACCACGGCGAAGCGTCTCATCGACCGCTGGGACCCGGGGATCCTCCTCATGCCCGAGGACCAGCGGGAGGGCATGACCATGCGCACCGACGGCGGACGCGCCGAGCGCAGGCTCTTCCTGACGGTCCTGGTGTTCTGGGCCGTCACCGCGCTGCCCGTCATTCTCACGATCCCGCCCAACGCGGTCTCTCAGAGCGGTGACGCCCTCTACCACTACATGCAGGTCGCCATCATCGAGCGCGAGGACTACGCCTCGATGTTCAACCCGAACGCCGGCATGTTCGGGCTCACGAGCCACGCGGGCTTCTACCCGATCGTGTGGCACCAGGTCGCCAGCCTGGGAGCGTGGAGCTGGCGCGAGACGCTCATCGCCAACAACGTCCTGCTGCTGGCCGTGGCGCTGGTGTGGTACCTCGGCCTGGTCTACCTGGCTCGTACCGCGCTGCCCAAGGTCCGCCACGCCCCCTACCTGGCGCTGGCCGCCTCGCTCCTGGCTCCGGTCTTCCCCTGGCGGCTCACCTACGGTGCGGCGCTGTGGCCCTACTGCATGGCGGTCGCCACCTGTCCGGCCGTCATCGCCATGTCGATCGAGTGCTGGCGTCGTGCCCGCACCCTCATGGTGGTAGCCGCCCGGGAGCAGAACACGTCGGTCTGGGGCGCACGGGCGCGTGCCGCCATGGCGCTGAGCGCCATCATCCCCTTCTTCGTCGGGTCCTGCCTCATCCACACCTCAGCGGCGGCGATGCTCCTGTGGCCGCTGTTCGGCATCCTCCTGTGCCAGGCGGTGCACTCGGGGATCAGGAGCTGGCGCACCGAGCGACGCGCTCAGGCTGCAGCCTGGTGGATCGGCGCCCTCCTGGCGGTGGTCGCCTTCGTCGCCTTCGTCGTGCTGCCCGGTCCCCAGCAGCACCATTTCGGCAGGTACACCGAGCTGGACTGGAGCAACCTGACCACCAAGCTCCTCATCCCCATCACCCTGGACTACTTCGGCGGCTGGGCCATCGAGTGGATCGAGATGCCGCTGGCGACCCTGTGCCTCCTGGGCTCGGCGATCTGCCTGTGGCGGCGGCGCAACTGGGAACTCGTCGTGGCCTGGATCTTCAGCATGTCCCTCATCCTGGCCGCCATTGCCCCCATCCCGGTGCTCTCGGCGTTCACCGGCCTGTTCTACCGGGTTCCCCACCGCATCAAGGCGATGACCGCCGTCCTGGCGGTGCTCCTCGTCGTCGTCGCCCTGGACGCGCTGCGCACGTGGCTCAGCCCGCTGGGAGCGCGGGCCGGCTCCGCGCTGCGCGGAGCCCTCGGACGTATCGGCCTGGCCTCCGTGAGCACGGCGGTGCTCAGGGCAGGGGCCGCCGTCGCCGCCCTGGCCGTGTGCCTGCCCATCATGCTGATCGGGAGCCGGGCCGTGGCCACCGATGTACGCGAGGGATATCTTCCCGTGCACGGCGACACCCGCTTCATCGCGGACAAGGCCGAGCTCGACATGATCCGCCGGCTGCCCGACGAGCTGCCGGACAACGCCGTCGTCATCGGCGACCCGGTGGCCGGGACCGGCTACATCCCCATCCTCACTGGTATGCGCAGCGTGTGGGTCTTCCCCGGTCAGGCCGCCGACGACCAGGACGGGATCTACCTGCGTGAGAACTTCAACCGGATTCACACCGACCCTCACGTGTGCGAGCTCCTCCAGCGGCACGGGATCCACTACTTCTACGCCGACAAGGACATCGTCTTCAACGGCAACCGGCTCAGCAAGTTCCGACCCGGCCTCTACAAGGTCGACACCTCCAGCGGATTCACCCTCGTCGACTCCGGTGGCTCGGCCTCGCTGTGGCGCATCGACATCTGCGGCTGACGGCCTGCTGACGCTCTGACAGCGCCCGCATCGGGGACTATGAGCTCTCAGAGCTCTCAGCTCATGGGGACGACGGGCTCGGCGCCCCAGGTCCCGTCCAGGAACAGCTGCGTCCACAGGCCCGTCGAGGTGGCCCCCCTGGACATGCGCAGGATCTGCTCGGTGTAGGGCATGGGGGCGTTGAAGGCCTCGAAGGCCATGGGGTGGCGCAGCATGGTGCGCATGGAGACCGCCCGGGACAGCGCCGTGCGGGTGCCGGTGACGGTCAGTGCCGCCATGAGCGCGCGCCGCGGCCCCGCCGGGATCCGCGCGGCCGGCGCCTCGAAGAGCTGGGAGGCAGTGCCCGTCGCCTCGCCGTAGACCTCCGCCGTGAACTGCGCGTACCAGTCGCGAGTGGCGGTCAGCTCCTCCGATCCCCGCAGCCAGGCGCGCCACATCTCGGTGTCGAGCATCGGCAGCGCCCAGCCGTATCCGAAGGCCTCGTAGGCCTTGAAGGACTCGTTGATGTACTTGGCCTGACGTTCCTGGAGGTTGACCCACTCCAGGAGCTCCTGGACGCAGCGCCCGCCTCCAGGAAGGTCCTCGCCCGGGTTGGTCGGGAAGGAGACCTCCTGGGCTCCCTGCACCACGGCCCGGCGCAGCAGGGGCAGGTGGCGCCACGCATTGCGGTCCCCCTGAAGCAGCGAGTGGTGGCGGGCCACGGCGGTGAGTACCTCGTTGCGTGAGGGGCTGCCCTCGAGCAGGTGCTCGTCATGCATGTTGCCGACGATCGTGTGGCCGGGCAGGAACACCGCATCGGTGTCGATCAGGGCCTTGCGGCGCATCTGGAGCAGGGCGTACCAGTCCTGGACGTGCGGCAGCGAGGTCAGGCCCCAGGTGCGCCTCTGGAAGTCGACGCCGTCGGGCCCGGCCCAGCTGCGAGCCACCTCGGCGGGGTCCAGGTCGACCGTGAACCAGTCCAACTCGAGCGCCTCGGCCACGCCCCGGGAGATGGCGACCTCAGAGCTGCCCGGCACCCCGTAGGTGAAGGTCACCACGTCGCGGGCCCCGTGGCGCTTGAGCCAGACGGCCAGCAGCCTGGAGTCCAGCCCACCGGAGAGGGGAACGAGGATCTGGCGGCCGTCGATGTCCTGAAGGACGCGCTCGACCGCGGTGTCGAGCGCGCTGCGGAAGACGGCCGCGAACTCCTCTGGGGAGGTGATCGGGTCAGCGGCGTACCGGTAGGTCTCCCACGAGCGGCTGCTCCAGGTGCCGTCGGGGCGCAGCTCCACCACCGATCCGGCCGGAGTGGCGTAGACCTCGTGGGCCAGTGTCCGTGTCCCCGGTGTGAAGCCAGCGTGCAGGAAGACCTCGGCGGCCTCCTCGTCGCGCACCCAGGCCGGGGCGTGTCGGCGCAGCTCCTCAGGGTCGTCGCTGATGACCCAGGTGTCGCCCGCGCGGGTGAACAACAGGTGGTGGGAACGGGTGCGGTCCGTGGCCAGGCGCACGAGGCCGTCGTCGGCCTCGATGAGTGTCCAGGCCCCCGTGCGCCGCTCGGGCCGCTCGCGCCGCAGGGACTCCAGGTCACCGGACCCGAGCGGTAGCGGTCGCCACAGGTGGTACTGGGGCGCTGTGGGCGCTGAGGACTCAGTGTCCGCGGGACCACTCGTCCACGTCGGAGACGTCAGGTGAAGGCGGTATCCGGAAGGGGACGTGTCCGTGCGGTCCGTGTGGTCCAAGTCGTGCATGTGGACATGGTAAGCGCCGTATCATACGGAGGGCTGCTATCCGAGCCGCCACCTGAGCATCAACCTGAGCCTCAGCCTGATCCGTCGGAAGGACCAACCCGTATGCGCATCGCCGTCGTCGCCCTGGGCAAGATCGGACTGCCTCTGGCCGTCCAGTACGCAGACAAGGGCCATGAGGTCATTGGGGTCGACGTCAACCCCGCCGTCGTCGAGGCCGTCAACGCCGGGACCGAGCCCTTCCCTGGCGAGGCCCACCTGGCCGAGAAGCTCGCCGCGCTGAGCCCCGCCACCGGTAACGGCGCCCTACGAGCCACCACCGACTACGCCGAGGCGATCCCCGACGCCGACGCGATCGTGCTGGTCGTGCCGCTGTTCGTCGACGACGCCACCTGGGAGCCGGACTTCGCCTGGATGGATGACGCCACCCGCTCCCTGGCCGCCCACCTGACCCCGAACACCCTCATCTCCTACGAGACCACCCTGCCCGTGGGTACCCTGCGGGGCCGCTTCAAGCCCATGATCGAGGAGATCAGCGGCTTGAAGGAGGGCACCGACTTCCACCTCGTCTTCAGCCCCGAGCGGGTCCTCACCGGTCGCGTCTTCGCCGACCTGCGCCGCTACCCCAAGCTCGTGGGCGGCCTGGACGAGGCCGGCGCCCGGGCCGGCGTCGCCTTCTACGAGGCCGTCCTCGACTTCGACGAGCGCGACGACCTGCCCCGCCCCAACGGCGTGTGGGACATGGGCACCGCCGAGGCCGCCGAGATGGCCAAGCTCGCCGAGACCACCTACCGCGACGTCAACATCGGCCTGGCCAACCAGTTCGCCGTCTACGCCGACAAGGCCGGCTTCGACGTCGAGCGCGTCATCGAGGCCTGCAACTCCCAGCCCTACTCCCACATCCACCGCCCCGGCATCGCGGTGGGCGGGCACTGCATCCCGGTCTACCCGCGCCTGTACCTGTCCACCGACCCCGACGCCTCGGTGGTGCGCACCGCCCGTACCTTCAACGCCACCATGCCCGCCTACGTGGTGGGACGGGCCACTGAGATCCTTGGCTCGCTGAAGGGCCTGCGCGTCGTCGTGCTGGGCGCCTCCTACCGCGGCAAGGTCAAGGAGACCGCCTTCTCCGGCGTCTTCCCCACGGTTGAGGCCCTGCGCGAGGCCGGTGCCGAGGTCCTCGTCCACGACCCCATGTACACCGACGACGAGCTGGCCGGCTTCGGCTGGGCCCCCTACCACCTGGGGGAGCAGGTCGACGTCGCCATCGTCCAGGCCGACCACCCCGAGTACCGCGAGCTCACCGCTGCCGACCTGCCCGGGCTGCGCCTCCTCCTGGACGGACGCCGCGCCACCGACGCCGCCAAGTGGACCGGTGTGCCCCGCCTGACCATCGGCGGAGGCGAGTAGCCCGGGGCACCCCGAGGTCGGCAGCAGGGATGAGCGTGAGCGCGGCCGCGGGGATGGTCGGCGACTCCGGCTGGACCCTGGCGGCCGCCACGCTCGTCGTGGCCGGTCTGCTGCTGGTGCCCGGCTGGATCATGGGGCGCTCGGCGCACCTGGGAGCGCTGCCGTCGCTGGCTGTGGCACCCGCGCTCGGCTCGGCGATCATCGGGGCGGCGGAGATTCTCGCCCACGCCCTTGCGCTGCCCTGGCGCCCCTGGGGGTGGGCGGTCATCGCTGCCCTGACGGCCGTCTCTGCACTGATGGTGCGCCTGATCGCCGGCTCACCGCCGGAGCGTGCGCGACGAACGGCGCCGCAGGGCCGGGCCGAGCGGACGATCCTGGCCGGTGGTCTGATCGTGGCCGTCGTCGTGCCGGCAGGGGCGATTCTGTCCGTCCTTCCCGGACCCGCCTACCCCGCCCAGGTCTTCGACGCCACCTTCCACCTCAACGCGGTGGCGGCCATCCGCGAGGGGGGCAACGCCTCAATGCTGGGGGGACTCTCCGCCCTCTACTCCGGTCGCGCCGTCTACTACCCCACGGTCTGGCACGGGGCTCTGGCTCTGGCGCCGGGCGGTCCGGTCCCGGTCAGCACCGCGGGGGTCCTGGCCCTGACCGCGGTGGCCTGGCCGCTGAGCCTGCTGGGGCTGCTTGCCCGAGCAGCCGGGATTGATACCCCCTGGGAGCCGGAGGCGGAAGGAGCCCGCCGGCGACAGCAGGCCTGCGCGGTCGCTGCGGTGCTCGCGCTCAGTGCTGCAGTGGTGGGGTTTCCGCTGCTTCCTATGACGTCCCTGGCAGTGTGGCCCTACGCCCTGAGCGTTCTGGGGCTTCCCGGCGTCCTCGTGCTCTACGACCTGCTGCGTCGGGGAACCGCCTCACGGCGCCTCCGCCTGGTGCTGGTCCTCCTCGCCCTGGCCGCGGCCGGCGGCGTGGTGGCCGCGCACGGCACCGGCCTGTTCAACCTCGCCGTCCTGACCCCGCCCTTCCTGGCCGATGCCGTCGTCTCCCTGTGGCGTCGCAGCGCCACCAGACGGGGCGGTCGAGCCCTCCTTGCAGCGGTGGCGGTCGCCGCCATGCTGGTCCTGGCCGCGGGGACCTGGTTCATGCGCGGCTCCCTGGCCTCCGTTCTGGGCTACCGGCGTCCCGCCGGGGGAGTGGCCGGTGCCGTGGCAACCCTGGGACAGGCGGTCATCGACCTGCCGATGTACGGGGCGGTCCCGGGGGCCACCGTGCCTATCGGCATCGTGATCGGCCTGCTCACCCTGACAGCGGCATGGTCGGCGCGCTCGCGGCGAGATCAGCGCCCCTGGCTCATCATGTGGCTGCTGGCGCTGCTCCTCCTGGTCCTGGTGGGAGGACCCCAGTGGGCCGGCCGTCAGCTCGGAGCACCCTGGTACCTCCAGAAGGCCCGGATCCTCCCGCTCGCCATCCTGCCCGCCTTCGTCCTCCTGGTGCAGGCAGGTGCCGGGCAGCCCGGACAACGACTGTGGGAGGTGCTGCGCCGGACGGCCTCGCGGGTCAGCGGGGTGCGACCGGAACGGGCGGCGGCCGCCATGCTGGTAACGCTCGTGCTCCTGCCGGTGGCGGCGAGGACCCCCTTGGAGCGCAACCTCGCCGCCTCCGTCTACGACCCGCAGCGCATCCAGTACGGGACCCTGCTGACCAAGGACTCCATCGCGCTCATTCGGCGCTCGGGGAGCGTACTGCCCGACGACGCGGTCGTCCTCGGAGCGCCATCGAGAGGGGCCGCCCACCTGTGGTCCCTGGGCAGTGTCCACGTCGTCTACCCGACGCGTGACAAGACTGCACCGGGAACCCCGGGGGCCGCCCTCGCCTCTGCCTGGCCCACCCTGGGGCAGAAGGGCTCCCAGACCTGCGCCCTCCTCAACCGGCTGGGCGTGCGCTACTTCTACAGCAGCTCGGACGCCACGGCCTCGGGCTCCGTGACAGGTGCCGCCCCTCTGCGCTGGGACTCGCGTCTGACCCAGGTTCCCAGCGAGGGTCTCGAGCTCGTCGACTCCGAGGGCAGCGCCTCCCTGTGGCGCATCACCGCCTGCGACTGACGGGCCCAGGCGTTCTGCGCTCAGGCCTCGGTGTACTGAACCACTGACGGCGGCTCGGCGCAGAGGTCGACCATCCGGGGCACGAGGGTGGTGAAGTGCGCTGAGGCGTTGTGAGCCTCGATCGCGGCGTCGTCGCGCCAGGTCTCGAGCACGACGAAAGAGGCGGCATCGTCCCTGGCCACGCACAGGTCGTAGGCGAGATTGCCGTCCTCGGCCCGTGAGCCCTCCACGAGCTCGCCGGCAAGTGCGCGGAACTCCTCAACGGCGTCGGTACGGACACGGAACGTGGCGATGATACGGATCACGGGGTTCTCCTCACATGGATTTAGGACTGGGACTCTTGCGGGAACGCGCACCACTCAACCGTACCGGCTCCCAGGTGGCTCGGTCGGTGCCCAGCAGGACGGCGAGGCCGATCGGCACCACCATGATGATGGGCACCATGTAGCGGAACGGTGTGACGGTGGGCGCCGCGATCAGGAGCGTCGCCCACAGCAGAATCACGGGTGCGTAGATCGCCACCCACTCTCGCCGCCCGGCGTAGACGAACCCGACCACGCTCAGTGCCACCACCCACATCCAGGTTCCCGGACCCGGCGTGGCCTCCATGACCCGTACGGCGGTGCCCGCCACCGGCTGCAGCGGCTGCGGCAAGAGCGAGTGGTTGACGACGCCGGCGTTGGCGTAGTCCCGAATCAGTTGGTCCCGGCCGGCCGGGTAGTTAGAGACCGCCGAGATGAAGCGGGACTGCCCATCGGTGCTGATCGGGTCGGCGTCGAAGCGCCACAGGTTGGCGGTATGCACGAGGAATCCTGTGACGAAGGGGCGGGGGCACGCCACCAGGGCCCGCCCCCACGCGGAGAGGAACTGGCCGCGGTGCGTGTCGAGGTAGGTGTTGTTGAAGGTCGGGGAGTCCTTGGTCGGGTCGACGCTGGCGGGTCGGTAGACCTGCTTCCAGACCTCGGGCTCCAGGACGTTGTTGAAGACCTGTCGGCTTGCCGAAGGCAGGCAGTCGGCATCGTGGACCAGTGTGTAGCCGATCATCTGCAGTGGGATCCCCAGGGCCTCCTTGGCGTGCTGGGACTGCGCCGTCGCAGCCGTGGGAACGACGATGATGACCAGGGTGACGGCGCTGACCACCAGCGCTCGGCGCAGGTGCGCCCGCGACCACCACACCATCAGCGCCAGGATCACCAGAACCACCGGCAGGGCGTTGTTGCGCATGAGTGCGAACCCCGCCGGTGCCGCCACCACCACCGCGATGCCACGCCTGCTCAGCAGCACCTGCCCGGCGCTGGCGCGCACCACCAGCAGCACCGGGATGAGCAGGGTGGTGAACAGGGAGAAGGCCGCGTCCTTGACCACGGCGAAGGAGTAGTCGGCCACCAGCGGCATGAGCGCGCAGTAGGCGACGAGAAGCCCGGTCACTCGGCGCGAGGCTCCCTTGCGATCCAGGAAGACCGCGACGCCACTCACGCAGGCCGCCCACAGCAGCATCTGCCCCACCGACAGCAGCACGACACCGGTCAGGTCGCCCCCGACCAGGCGTCCCAGACGGAACAGGACCCCGATCGAAAGCCCGTAGGTGATCGGGTGCTGGGCCCCCGCCCCGATCGGATCCCTCAGGATCCAGGCCGTGTCGTTCATCGAGGCCATCGGCCACAGGTGCGCGTACAGGAGGGACCAACAGATCAGCGGAATCAGGAACGCCAGCAGTGCTAGCCGACGACGGTCCCTCCACCCCGCCCCGGGCTGCGCGCCGGCCTCCTGCGAATCGCGGCCCCTGCGCCGCGCGGCCAGATCCACCAGCGCCAGGAGCCCCCAGCACGCGGCGCCGCTGAGAACCAGCGCCACCAGGAGACGCACCGGGTTGAGGGAGCCCTCCTGGAGCAGGCCGGTGGCCCGTTGTACCCGCCCCACCACTTGTGAGGCAGCGTCCACCGCTGTGAAGGCCGTCGCGAAGAGAGCCGAGGCCGCTGCCCGACGCCGCAGACGACGGTTTCCCCCCTCCTTCAGGTCCTCGGACCGGTCGGATCGGGAGGCGGAGCGGAACAGGGGCGGAAAGCACAGTGGCACGGGCGTTGATCTCCAGTCCGGGGGCACATGGGAAAGCGCCTCAGCGCCGGCATCATTCACACGATCGCCGGGCTCGCAGCGGGTGCCGCTAGAATAGCCCCTACTCAGCACTCGTCCTGATTGGAACCAGGTGGATCTCTCCAAGCTCGATATCGCAGCGATCGTCCCGTGCCACAACGAGGAGGGCGCGATCGCAAAGGTCGTCGCCGACCTCCTGGCGGCCGTTCCCACGATGCGCGTCTTCGTCTATGACAACTGCTCAACCGACCGCACCGCCGAGGTCGCGGCCGCCGCCGGTGCCATCGTTCGCCGTGAGGAGCGCAAGGGCAAGGGCAACGTGGTCCGTCGGGCCTTCGCCGATGTCGAGGCCGATATCTACGTCATGATCGACGGCGATGACACCTATGACGCCGCCGCCCTGCCCGACATGATCGCGGCCCTCCTGGAGGGGCCCTACGACCATGTCCTGGGCGTTCGCCGTGACGTGCAGGAGAAGAGCTCCTACCGCCCCGGCCACGAGGCCGGTAACAAGGCCTTCAACCGCCTGACCTCCCGGGTCTTCGGGACCCACGTCACCGATATGCTCTCCGGCTACCGCGTCTTCTCGCGCCGGTTCGTCAAGTCCTTCCCCGCCATGAGCCGGGAGTTCGAGATCGAGACCGAGCTGACGGTTCATGCCGCCACCCTTCGCGTGCCCCAGGTCGAGGTGCCGGTCGGCTTCAAGGAGCGCGCCGCCGGCACGGAGTCCAAGCTCAACACCTTCTCCGATGGATTCAAGATCCTGGGGCTCATTGGTCGTCTTGTGCGCGATGAGCGCCCCATCCTCTTCTACGGCACCCTGGGGTTCCTCACCTGGGTCGTCGCCTTCGTCCTGGGCGTCCCGGTCGTCGGGCACTTCCTGGAGTTCGGCAACGTTCCCCGCTTCCCCACCTTCTTCCTAAGTGTCGGACTGGTGACGCTCGGTTTCCTGTGGATGATGCTAGGGGTCATCCAGGCGGGGCTGCGGCACTCGCGGGCCAACGCCGCCCGCCTGTCCTACCTCACTTACCCGGCCGTCTCGCGTCCGTAGAGGCCTGCCTGACTTGATCTGACTCATGACACTTTGGTGGGTTTTGGGATTGGGTTTTCGTTGGTGTTGCGGTGTTAGGGGTCTGGTGGCGGGGCACTAAGAGACCGTATGGTGCACTGGTGTGAGCCCGTTTCTGCGCAAGGTCAGGACCGCTTCGGGGGCCACGGCGGTGCAGATCGCGGTCAAGGAAGGGTGTCGGGACAAGGTCATCGAGCACCTGGGCTCGGCCCACAACGAGGTCGAGTTGGCGGCCCTGATGGAGATCGGTCGGCGCCGTATCGCCCCTGACTAGTTGCCCTGGGCCTGACCCCCACACCACCAGCGGCCGAGAGACTCATAGCGGCATCAGCCGACCTGGCCAGCATTGGTGCCACGGTGGTCTCCAAGCGCTCGGCCTTGTTGTGGGAGAGCCTGCACGGCGCCTACCAGCGTCTGGGGCTGGGTGAGGTGGTCGGGGGTGATCGGGCTTTTGAGTAGATGGTTCTGGCGTGTCTGATCGAGCCGACCACCTGCAAGGCCCAGGTCCCCCGTGTCCTGGGTGACTTGGGTCTGGAGGCGGTCAGCGTGCGGACCTTGTTCCGTTCCCTGGGCCGCAGCGTGGAGCGGGGCTACCGCGAGAGCCTGTCTAGGGCCCTGTTCGATCACGTCACCGCCAGTGGGGCCTGGCCCTGTGCCTGCAGGCGTGACCACCTTGTACTTCGAGGCTGAGCGTGAGGATGATCTGAGGCGGGTGGGTTACTCCAAGGAGAGGAGGGTCGACCCTCAGGTCGTCGTGGGCCTGCTGGTCGACCGTCATGGTTTTCCTCTCCAGGTCGGCTGCTGGGA
>ERZ772948.890-NODE-890-length-18827-cov-5.618101_pt1 | contig 18827 bp, 14 predicted proteins | sample MGYA00511945_ERZ772948 | MGnify/ENA primary metagenome ERZ772948 (study PRJEB29015, sample SAMEA2737927) | human oral metagenome | biome: human oral; feature: human-associated habitat; material: dental | place: China | collected 2141 ... | reverse complement strand
GGACGACGCCGCGCGCCTCGCCGGACACCTGGGTGCCCGCGGCCCCCGCGCGCCCCGCGCCCCGCGGGCGCTGGCGCGTGATCGTCCCCCTGCTGGTCGGCGCCCCCTTCTTCGTGCTAGCCCTCGTGCTCTTCTGGCTGCCGCACTCGTCGAACAGCGCACGGCAGCAGGATCCGGCCATGCAGGAGTCCGACATCGTGGAGACCGAGGCCGTGCCCTGGGCGCTCGAAGGGGAGGTGGCGCCCGTGAAGCAGACGCCCGCCCCCTCCGACTCCTGGTTCAAGGGAGCGCGCGAGGCGTGGAAGATCGACGCGCCCGCGCTCAAACGCGGCGGTTTCGAGCAGATCACCACTTACGCGGCGAACGGGAGCGCCCTGATCACCATGCAGGGCGCGAACGCCTGGCAGAGCACGATCAAGGGCTGGGACACCAGTGGGGCGCAGCCGCGCGAGCTGTGGGCACACACCGTCCAGATCACGGACTCCCCCACGATCGGCGCCGAGGAGGCGGGCGTGTGGGTGGGCGCCACCCTCTTCGCCGACGGCTACGCCATCAACGGGCAGACGGGGCAGATCGTGTCCCTGACGTGGATGCGCTCGCAGGGCGCCGGGCGCCGGGTGAACGACCTGGTCGTCACCGGCGACGGGCTCCTGGTCGCCTGCGACCCGGGCCCTGGGCAGTGCACGGCCCGCAAGTCCGACGGCTCGGTCGTGTGGACCTCCTCCACGGGGCTCAAGGGGCACACGGTGCGCGGCACCGCGCTGGGCGGCGGGGACGAGTGGATCTGGCTCGACGGGGGCGCGGGAGCCGCGTCCTTCGTCAACGCGAGGACCGGCCAGGTCAACGAGGAGCATTACGGCTCCACCGGCCCGTGCTGGCGCGCGGGCGCCCGCGACGGATGGCTGGTCGCCTGCCAGACGGACACGCGCATCACCGCCCTCCACGCGGACGGCACGTCGGCCGGGGCCTTCGACGCGGCCCACTGGCCCGTCCCGGCCAATCCGGAGGGCGGGTGCTCCAACGCGAGCACACCGGTCTGGGCGGGGGCGCCGACTCTGGACGAGGCCATCGCCTACTACCGCGACTCCGACGCCTCCCCCACCCTGGGGACCCTCACGCCCACGGACTGCGAGCACATCGAGTACGCCTCCCCCACGGGCGCCTCCACCACGATCGACCTGTCGGACGACCCGGAGCGCAGAGCGTTCACCCTCGGGGACTTCGGGCGGCAGCTCCAAAGGCAGCTCGCCATCAGCGCCGACGGGCGCGTCCTGGCCATCGGCAACTCCATGCTGGTCGACCTCACCAGCGGCAGGCGCATGGACATGGCCTCCGCGGGCTCGCCGGACCTGCCGCTCCTCGCGGCGCCCGGCCTCATGCTCGCCGCCGACAGGTCCGGGGTCATCGCCATCGCGCCGCGGGAGTGAGCCCGGCGGCGCCCCCGCTTTCATGAGAATCTCCTCATGCGGGGGCAACGGGACTCTCATGGTCGCCCGCCACCCTGGTAGTGGTGAAAGGAGCACACGTGTCAGAACGCATGAGGATCGCTTCGGCGATCTGCGCCATCGCTGTCATCGGCGTCGTCGCTTTCACGGGCCTGCGCGCACTCGCCAGCGGGTCGGGCGAGTCCATGAGCGAGTCCGGCCTCGTGGTGCCCTCCCAGCCCGAGGGCTCCGCCGCGCAGTCGGACTCAGGCGCCCAGGTGCCCACGCCGAGTGCCGAACCCGATCCCACTGCACCCGCCCCCGAGCAGCCTGCTCCTGCGCCGACCGCGCCCTACCGCGTGGCGCCCTCCCAGCCGTATCGCGCCACCTCCGACGACGATGACGACCACGACCATGACCGCGACGATGACGACGATAAGGACTCCGACCACGACGACTAACGAGACGTGTGGGGGCGCCACCTGACGGTGGCGCCCCCACACATTTGCCTGCTCACACGAGCCGGTACCCCATGCCTCGCACGGTCTCGAAACGGTCCTTACCTATCTTCTGACGCAGATAGGACAGGTAGACATCCACCACGTTGGACCCGCCATCGAAGTCGATCCCCCACACCGCCGACAGCAGCTGCTCGCGGCTGAGAACCTGCCCGGGATTGCGCATGAACGTCTCCAGGAGGGTGAACTCCCTGGCCGACAGATCCACCGATCGTTCCCCCACGCGAGCCCGTCGGCTCTTCAGGTCAAGGACGAGGGACCCCCTCGTCAGGGTCAGTCCCCCCGGAACCGGCGCTTCCTCCCGAAGACGCAGGCGCACTCGGGCAAGGAGCTCCTCGAAGGAGAAAGGCTTGGGCACGTAGTCATCCGCCCCACCCTCCAGGCCCGCGACGCGGTCGGATACCGAGGTGCGCGCCGTGAGCATGATGACCGGCATCTCCACCCCCTGTCCCCTGATCTGTTCGAGGACCTCGAAGCCGTCAATGTCGGGCAGGCCGACATCTAGCAGCATAAGGGCGCCGCGCCCCTGAAGGGCCGCCTCGACGGCCTGCTCCCCCGTCGAATACACCTCCGGAACGAAGCCAGCGGCGCGAAGCCCCTTGGCGACGAAGGAGGCAATCCTCTTCTCGTCTTCGACGATAAGAATGGTCGTCATGGTGTGACTCCTGAGTCCGCGCCGCCCGGGCGCACTGGTATCACCAGGGTAAAGGTCGATCCCTCCCCCAGCGTCGATTCGATGTCGAGGCGCCCGTCGTGGGCGCGCGCAATGGACTCGACGATGCTGAGGCCCAGGCCCGAGCCGGACACGCGCTCGGCTCCCACCCCGCGCACGAAGCGGCCACGGACCCGCTCAACGTCCTGCGGGGCGATGCCCTCCCCCCGGTCGCGCACCCACATGCGCGCGACGTCCCCTTCGACACGCGACCCGATTCCCACCTCAGTGCCCTTCGCCGAGTACTGGACGGCGTTTTGCGCCAGCTGCAGCCACGCCTGCGTGATGCGGGCCGAATCGAGGCTGCAGCTGGCGTGCGCCGAGGCGTCAAGGACCCAGTCGCGATCGCCGAGCGCGCTGGCCTTATCCAGGACGGCGTCGGTGAGCGCCGCCAGATCGACGGGCGTGGGAGCGACGGTGTCGGACGCGCGGGCAAGCTCCAGCAGGTCTTTGACGAGGACGCCCATCCGGTCGAGTTCGTCGATCACCAGGGCACGCGTGTCAACGACGTCGGCGTGATCGGACGGGTCCAGGAGCTCCATGTGGCCGCGCACCACCGTGATCGGAGTGCGCAGCTCGTGGCTGACATCGTCGAGGAGCTCGCGCCGCGCCACCACCGCCCGCTCGACTCGATCCAGCATCCTGTTGACCGCCGCGGCTAAGGCCGACAGGTCGTCGCTGCCGCGAACGGGGACGCGGGTCGCCAGGTCGGCTTCGCCGATGGAGTCGGTGGCTCGGCGAAGCTCGCCGATGGGGCGCAGGAGCCTCGTGACGGCGAACCAGGCCAGGGGAGCCACCAGCGCGACCGTGCCGACGGCCGAGACCGCGTACAGCAGCATCGTGGAGTGGAAGGACTGCGAGTAGCGATTCATGTCGATGACGTGCACGAGCGCCGCCGTGGATGTCTGGCCCCTGACGGGAACGACGACGAGACGATAGGTGGTCTGCGCGCTCGTGAATGTCTCGTAGACGGTGTCCGCGCCCGTGGTCAGGGGCGCCACGTGGGCCATGAGCTCGAGGTCCTCTTCTGGGTGCAGGCGAGGCTCCTGGGAGGGCAGCCAGTAGAGGCTCCCCTCCACGAAGCCGACCTCGCCGGCGCTTGAGCCCCAGAAGGTGCGAGACAGGTGCGTGCGCACGATCTCGGAGGGGTCGGTGAGAGGCCCTCCCGTGTCGGGGTCTGTTCCCTCGGCGATCAGATGCTCGAGAGCCGCCTTGGACCGACGCAGGTTGTCCACCGCCCGCGCATCCAGGGCGCGCTGCTGCAGGATGGAGACAAGGATCCCGGAGACGGTGAGTGCCACGCCCGCGACCAGGATCATCGCGGCAATAATCCTGGTGCGAATACTGACGGACACCCGGGGAGGTGCGGGTTGGGCGCTCATGGCCTCATTGTGACCCGTACCGCGCTGGCGCGCACCCCGGCGGCGCGCACCCCGCGAGGTCTCCAGGAGGGGCGCGCCGCCGGGCGCATCGCTCACCGTCCGATCCCGACGTGCGTCCACCCGGCCGCGCTCCACTTGTCGCGATCCAACACGTTTCGCCCGTCGACCACGGTGCGGGTGCGCACAAGGGGCGCGATCTCCTTGGGATCCAGACCGACGAACTGCGGCCACTCCGTGGCCAGGAATACCAGGTCGGCGTCGCGTAGGGCGGCGTCCAGGTCCTCCACCATGGTCAGGTGGGGTTTGTCGGCAGCCGCGTTGGACAGCGCGATCGGGTCGGTGACGCGCACGCGTGCTCCACGCTCGTGCAGACGCGAGGCCACATCCAGGGCGGGCGAATCACGCACGTCGTCGGTGTCGGGCTTGAAGGACGCGCCCAGGACGGCGATGTTGGCGCCCTTGACGCTGCCTCCCAGGGCGGCCTCGGCGGCCGCGACGGCCCGGCTTCGCCCGCGCAGGTTGATGGCGTCCACTTCCTTGAGGAAGGCCACGGACTCTCCCCGCCCCAGCTCCTCAGCGCGCGCCACGAAGGCGCGAATGTCCTTGGGCAGGCACCCGCCGCCAAATCCGATGCCGGCTCCCAGGGCGCGCCTGCCGATGCGTTCGTCGTGGCCGAGGGCATGAGCGAGCATCGTGACGTCGGCTCCGGTAGCGTCGCAGATCTCCGCCATCGCGTTGATGAAGCTGATCTTGGTGGCCAGGAAGGAGTTGGCGGCAACCTTGACCAGCTCGGCCGTGGCGAAATCGGAGGCGATGACGGGGGTACCCGCCTCCAGCAGGGGCCGGTAGGCCTCGTCGAGTGCCTCGCGCCCGCGCGTGGCGGCCTCGGGGTTATCTGAGAGACCGTAGACGAGGCGGGAGGGGCGAAGCGTGTCCTCCACGGCGTAGCCCTCGCGCAGGAACTCGGGGTTCCACGCGACGTAGGCTCCACCGGCCAGCTCCCGCTCCACGCGCACGGCGGTACCCACCGGGACCGTTGACTTACCAACGACGACTGCGCGCTCGGCCGGGTCGAGCAGCTCGGCGAGCATCGAGACGGCGGACATGAGGTGGCTCAGGTCAGCGGCTCCCGCGTCTGTGGCCTGGGGCGTGCCCACCGTGATGAAGTGGAGGCTCCGCCCGCGCACGTCGGCGGCACTCGGGTCGGCGGTGAAGCGCAGGTTTCCGGCGGCGATGCCCTCATCGAGGATGTCCTCCAGTCCCGGCTCGTGAAAGGGGGAACGGCCCGCGGCCAGCGCCCGCACCTTATCGCGGTCGATGTCGATGCCGACGACGTCGTGGCCCAGGGACGCCATGCAGGCGGCGTGGACGGCGCCAAGGTATCCGCAACCGATAACTGTCATTTTCATGGGAGTGCTCTTTCTCGTGTGGGGTGTGCGAGGGGTGTTGGGTGCGCTAGGGGGTGTTCGCAAGGCCACCGAGCGCGTGATCTCTCCAGTCATCCAGCCAGGCGCGTGATCCGGGCCGGAACGAGTGGACAAAGATGAGGCGCAGGCGCGCGGCGTCCAGGTAGGCGTTCAGGCGCGCGTGCGAGGTCGGCATGCGTCGGGCGGCGTCGTCGAGCCACCCGATGATGGAGTCGAGGCCTCGGGCGCTCAGGGAGCCGCGCAGGCGCGCCAGTTCGGCGTGCGCCCGCAGGTTCGTCAGATCCAGGGCCGCCTCGGCGAGGCGGGCGCCGTCAAGGTCAATGACCCCGAGGGTCGTGCCATCCCACAGGAGTTGACCGTCGTGGAGGTCGGTGTGGGAGACGACGGGAGCCGCGTCGGCGGGTTCCACGAGGCGCCGGGAGGTCTCCAGGACGGCCTCGGCGAGGCGAGGGCCGGCCTGGACGGTGTCGAAGCGTCGCGCGTGCTGCGCCCAGCGGGCGAGGTTCCTGGCTTCGTGTGCCCCGCTGTGCCGGGCGAGGTCAGCCTCGCTGACGGGGCGCCAGGAGTCGGCGAGCAGGCGCCACCCGGGCAGGCCCGCGTCTCCGATGTCGGCGAGGCAGCGTCCAGGCAGACGCGTAAAGGTGACGGAGGATCGCGTCCAGGACGTGATCGAGGCCGTCTCCAGCCCCCAGGATCGGTAGGCGCGCCCGGCGGTCACGGTTGCGCGGGCGATGCGTTCGCCGCCCTTGCGCACGTGCTTGGTCACCCGGTCCTCGCCGATCACGACGGCGCGGCGTGCGAGGCGGTGGACGACCAGGGTTCCTTCCCCCACGGGGAGTGTGCCCAGCACCGGGTCGCAGGCGTAGAGGGAGAGGACCAGTCCCGACTGGCCGACGCATCCCGCTCGTATCCGTCCGCGCTCGTCGACGATTTCCACGCTGATGGACTCGTCTGCAGGCCAGGCTCGCCGAAGACCGGGGATCGTCACGACATCATCAATCAGTGCCATGGGTGTTCTCCTCCATGAGGTCCAGGGATTGTCCGACCCGCAGCGCCCAGTCGGGGCGCGCCTCGCGCAGGGGGTCTGCCAGCGACAGGGCGCGGGCGTGTAGAAGAGCCGCCGCCATGGTCTCCTCGTCGGGAATGCGCCCACCGGCCTGTTCATAGCCGCGCAGGAAGGCGGAGGCGGCATCGGGGCTGGTGGCGGCCGTGTAGGAAGCAACGTCCAGAGCGGCGTTCCCCATTCGGGCGCGGTCGAAGTCGGTCAGGAGCAGGCGACCCACCCCGCTGACGAGCACCTGATCCGGCGAGGCGTCGGCGTGGATGATCGCGTGGGCCCCGCCGGGCGCTTCTGGGGAAACGCGGGCGAGAGCCTCGATGCGCGCCCCCAGGTCCGCATCGAGCGCGCCGATAATGGCGGCGTGGACGCGCAGCGTGTCGGGCGTGGAGGGTGCGGGCGAGGCCAGCGCCGCCCGCACGAGGAGGGGTGGCGCGCACGCGTGGAGGCGGGCGAAGAGGCCACCGGCTTCCTCGTTCCAGCTGAGCACCCGCTCGGCGCTCCCGCGCGGGGTGGACAGGTCACAGCCTCCCACGTCGGACAGGACGCACACGTGGGGGTCGGAGGCGTCATCGAGGCGCTCGGGGACGGGAATGACGGCCTGCAGGTAGCGGCCGAGGGCGGTGTCGACCCGCCTGGACTGGGTCCGGATCCGCACGATGGTTGTGCCGCTCCGGGCGACAATTCGACGCAGGGGGTTGTGGCGCAGGATGCTCCAGGTCGCCGGATCGACGCTCCCCGCGGCGGCGGCGCGCGCGATGTGGGTCATGAGCGCGGGGTCGGATTCGACGCCACCCCATTGGATGCGCAGGCCGAACGGCAGGGGGCGGATCCAGGTGGGAAGGCCGAGGCCGCGCGCCTTCCTGGCGGTCTTGTCCGCCTTCGAGTGCGCGGTGGGCCACAGGATGCGCGCCCAACCCGCGGAGACCCCGTCAGTGTTAACGAGCGATGCACTGACGGAGACACCGGGCTTGATGCGCACCCGGCTGGCTGCTCTGGCCTCGCCCAGGGCGCCGCTGAGGCGCTCGGGGTCGAGGAGGGTGGAGATTGCCAGGGACATGGACTCGTTCATGACGCCCCCGCTCCGCTGGTGTTCGCCGCGGCGCTTGCCATCCAGGCTCGAAAGAGATCGGACTGTGCGAGCAGACGCGCGGGGCTTCCGTCCAGGAGGATCCGTCCCTCCTCGATCCACACGACGCGCGTGCAGCGCAGGGCAACCTGGGGGTCGTGGGTGACGGCCAGGGCGGTGCGCCCGCTCACGAGGCCGTCGATGGCGTCCAGGACGAGGCCGGCGGATTCGGGGTCCAGGCCGGTGGTGGCCTCGTCGAGGATGATGACGGGCGTGTTGCGCAGCAGCGCTCGGGCGATGGCGATGCGTTGGCGTTGGCCGCCGGAGAGAGTTCCTCCCCGCTCGCCCACCTGCGCGTCGTAGCCGCCGGGCATCTCCATGATGAAGGCGTGCGCGTTGGCGGCCTTGGCCGCCGCCACGATCTGCTCATCCGAGGCGCCCTCGCGCCCCAGGGCGATGTTCTCGCGGATCGTGGTGGCGAAGAGGACGGCCTCCTGGTGCAGCAGGGTCACGTTGGATCGCAGCGCGGCAAGGGAGAGCTCCTTGATCGGGTAGCCGCCCATGATGACCCGGCCGCGCACGGGATCCTGAGCGCGCACCACCAGGGACGCCAAGGTGGACTTTCCGGAGCCGGAGGGGCCGATGATCGCCACCCTCTCCCCCGGGGCGACGCTGAGGGACACGTCGTGGAGGACCTCCACGCCGTCGTATTCGGTGACGACGTGGTCGAACTCGAGCGACCCACCGATGCGGGCGGGGCTGAGAGCGTCCGGGTGCGTCGCGATGTCCTGGCGGACCTCCATGAGGTCGGCGACGCGCTCACCGGAGGCCCCGGCCCGAGAGATACGGCCCGTGTACTTGGCCATGTCACGCAGGGGCTTCATGGCGGTGCGCAGGTAGGAGGTGAACAGGACGAGGTCACCCACACCCATCGCGCCGTCGAGGACCCGCAGGCCGCCTCCGACGAGGACGATGGCCGACGCGATGCCGACCAGGAGGTCCGTGGAGCGTTCGAGCCTGGCCGCCAGCCGCAGGGATTTCACACCCTGGCGCACGGCCCGCCCGTTGGCTCCCCCGAAGCGCTTCGCGATGTAGTCCTCAAGGCCATAGGCCTGGACGACGGGCATCGAGGCCAGGGATTCCTGCGCGGTGTTGGCCAGCTGGCCCTCGCCCTTGCGGGTGCTCCTGGCGGCCACGGTGATGCGCTGGGAGGAGCCTCGCGAGAGGAGAAGAAACAGCGCGATGGCCGCGACGACGATGAGCGCGAGCAAGGGGTCCAGGACGATCATGACGATGAGCATGACCGCCAGGGTCGCCGTGTTGGCCAACAGCGGCAGCCCGGCGGTGATGGCCACCTCCTGCAGGCGATTGACGTCTCCGACGATGCGTTGCACCGTGTCCGCGCTGCGGTTGCGCGCGTGGAACTGCTGGGACAGGCCCTGGACGTGGCGGAACACGCGGGCGCGCAGGGACTGGGCGGTCCGGGAGCCGACGAGCGCGAAGCACACGGTGGCCAGGTAGTTGCTGGCCGCGCGCAGTCCCACGATGAGAACGAGCAGGAGCGCGCAGGCCACGATCATGGGCGCGGCCGCCCACGCGTCGTCCGTTTTGGGCAGGGCGGCCTCGAACACCGAGTCGACGACGATCTTCATGGGCCAGGGCTCCATGACGCGGAACACGACGTCCATGAGGAGAGCGACGATGCCGCCCACGGCGAGGCCTCGGTTGGGGCGCACGTCCGGCCCAACGAGGGACAGGGTGCGTGCCAGCGGGCTCAGGCGCTTACCCCGGAAAATCTTAGGCATGGCGCACCCCCAACAGGTTGAGCGCCCGCGTGACGACCCCGCTCCAGGAGTGGCGGTCGACGGCGAGGCGTCGCGCCCGCTCCCCCAGCTCGGCTCGCCGAGCCGGGTCCTGGGCGAGGGAGTCGATCGCACGCGCGAGGGCGGCGGGGTCGGACGGCGGCACGAGGACGCCGCAGCCGTCGAGCGCGTCGGGTATCTGCCCAAGCGAGCTGGCGACAACGGGAAGGCCGGCGGCCATGTACTCGTAGACCTTCAGGGGCGAGAAGTAGTGGTCTGCGGCGCGTTCGGGCATCGGGTAGGGGGCGACCGCGATGGCCGTTCCCTCCAGGTGGGCGGGCATGTCGTGGGGCGGGACGGAACCGTGGAAGTCCGCCTCGATGCCCGCGCGCCTCGCGCTCTCCTCCAGGTGGGGACGCTGGGGGCCGTCGCCGATGATGCGCAGGCTCCAGGGGGCCGCAGCCAGTCGGCGCGCCTCGATGAGGTGTTCGACGCCGTGCCAGGGCTTGAGGGTGCCCACGAAGGTGACGACGACGCGGCCGTCCTCCTCGCCCACCGGCGTGATCCTGGTGGTGTCCACGCCGTTGGGGATCGTGTGGGCACGCCGGGTGCCGGTGCGCTCCTCGACCCAGGCGCGCACGGGTTCGGACACGCAGATCGTGGCGGCGCCCGCGCGCACCTGCTCCCTCAGGTTCGCCAGGGCACCCTGCTCGTCGTCGAGCCTGCGGTGCTCTCGCTGCTCGTCGATGAGGGGTGCGTTGACCTCGAGGATTCCTCGGACCGACCGGGTGTCGGCGAGGCGGGCGAGCACGGTGGAGAACAGTGAGTAGCGCTCCCACACAAGGTCGGGGGTGTCCGTTTCGAGGTGCTCGGCAATGGCGCTCGCCGCCATGCCTTGCGCGCGTTCGCGGTCGGAGCAGTGGACGGGAAGCGGGTAGGTCCACGTGGGCACGCTCGCCAGGTCGGCGCTCGGGTGCTCGCCCAGGCGCACGGCGTGGATCTCGACCTCGTGCCCGCGCCGCACGAGTTCGCCCGCGACGTCTTGGATGTGGACGGAGGCCCCCTTGGTGCCGTAGACGGGGATGCCGGGGTCGGCGCACACGTAGGCGATTCGCATCAGCGTTCCTCCTCGTCTTCGAGGCTCGCCAGGCGGGCTGCCTGGACGTGGGAGTCGTAGGTCTCCTCGATGAGGACTCGCGCGCCTCGGGCCAGATCCCGGGCGGGGACGCGACCCGACGCGACGTCTCCCAGCGCCTCGGCGAGGGCGCTCGCGGAGGCCGGGGGAACGAGGACGCCGGTGCGCCCGTTGATGACGACCTCGGGGATGCCGCTGACGAAGGTGGCGATCACGGGAGTGCCCACGGCCATGGATTCAAGGATGACGGTGGGGAGCCCGTCGATGTTGCCGTCGGCGCCGGGCACGCAGGGTGCGACGAAAACGTCGGAGTTCTCCAGGAGGGAGCGGACCTCGTTCTGGGTGCGCGCCCCGAGCAGTCGGCACGAGTCCGACAGGCCCCTGTCCTCGATGCGTTGGGCGAGCTCGCCCGCTAGCTCTCCTTCGCCGATGATCTGGGCGTCGAAGTCGATCCCGGCTTCTCGGGCCAGGGCGAGGGCGTCAATGAGGTGGGCGAAGCCCTTCTTTTCGACGAGGCGTCCGACGGCGAGAATGCGCAGCGGCCCGGAGGAGGGTTCGGGGTCTCGGTAGGCGAAGCGCGCCAGCTCCAGGGCGTTGCGCTGCAGGACGATGCGCGCCCCCGTGCCCTCAAGCACCCGGTTGAGGTAGTCCTGGTTGTAGCTGGAGATCGCGATCACCTGGGCGGCGCCCGCGCACACCTTGCGCAGCAGGTCCATGTCGACGGAGTCGTGGTGGATGTCCTTGGCGTGGGTCGTGACCGTGTAGGGGATGTCCGTCAGGGACGAGGCGATCCACGCGGTCCGCCCGGCCAGGGACGCGAAGTGGGCGTGCAGGTGGGTGATGCCGTCCTCGCGGGCCGCTCGCGCGAGGGCGACTCCCTGAGCGACGTCATCGGCGCTCAGGGATGCTATGTGGGGCATGAGATCAACGAAGCGGCGACGCATGTCCTCGTCGGTGAGGCCCTCGGTGAGGGTCTCCCACAGCTCGGCGGCCTTGCGGGGGCGGGGCACCCACCTGACGGGGGCCTCGACGCGCGCGATCTCGGGGTGGAAGCGCGTGTCGGTCGTGGGCCGCAGCGCGTAGATGGACAGGTCCTGGCCGAGGTCTTCGCGGGCAAGGATCTCGGTCACGACGAAGGTTTCGGAAAAGCGGGGGTAGACCTTGAGGACGTAGCCGATGCGGGTCATGTGAGTTCTCCTTCGGGGGTGCGGGTGAGCAGACGGGCGGCGGCTCGGGCTGCGGCGGCCAGGCCGCCGAGCTCAACGCGGGATCGGTCGGTTCGGGTGGAGACGGCACCGGCGAGCCAGCGGGAGAGCAGGTCCGGGGTGGCGGCCTCTTGGCGGGCGGTGTCAACGGCGCTGGCACGGGAGAGCGCGCGGGCTCGGATGGCCTGTTCGAGGCGCGGTTTCTCCCGCGGGACGATGAGGGCGGGGGTGGAGGTAGCGAGGATCTCGCACACGGTGTTGTAGCCGCCCATGGCGACCACGGCGGCGGCCTCGCGGATCCGGTGGGCCAGGCCGGGGCAGGATCGCACCACGGTGGTCGAGGGCCCAGCGAGGGCCTGGGCGCGGGCGAAGCGATCCTCGGCCAGCTGGGGGCCGGCCACGACGATGTGATCGTGGCCGGCGGGCACCCGTGCGCTGGCTGCCGACTCGACGAGGGGTCCTCCGTCGGAGCCTCCGCCGGCCGTAGTGAGCACGTAGGGGCGGGAGAGCCGCCCGGGGTATGGGTCCACGTCAGCGCGTCCCGCGGCCAGGTAGCCGGTGAAGAGGGCGCGCGAGGCCAGGGCCGGAGGGATCTCGCCGCTGCTCGTGGCGTCGTGGACGCGCGGGTCGCCGTAGACCCACACCTGGTCGACCAGGGGCACCAGGGTGTCGGCGCCGCCCGGCCCCTCCCACTCACGGGCGGCGACGGCGGGGTCGTCGAGGACGTCGCGCAGTCCCAGGACGACGCGGGCTCCCGGGTGGGAGCGGCGCAGCGCCCGAAGCGGCGCCTCGAGCTCGCGGCGAATCCCCAGCGGGTGTCGGTCGACGATGACCAGGTCGGGAGCGAAGCCGGCGAGCGCGGCGCCGAGGATCAAGGAGCGCAGCGCAACGGTCTCGGACAGGGTGCCGGGGAGCCTACGGGGAAGGTAGACTCCGTCTCGTTTCTCGACTCCCGGCAGCACCAGCCAGTCGAAGCCGTTGGGCAGGGTGAACAGGGGCGAGGGAGCAAGGCCCGAGACAACGAGTCCGCGCAGCCCTCCCGCGCCGACGCCCGCGGCGATGTGGTGGGCGAGCGCCAGGTTCCTCCTCACGTGCCCCAACCCTTGGGAGTCGTGGCTGTAGAGCAGCACGGATAGTGGCGTTGTCAACGCGCCACCCCCTTCCTGTTGTGGTCCAATGCCTCTACTGTGGGATGGCAAGCCCAGAGGGGAATGAGACGCCCATGAGAAACCTCTAATGAGCTGGGGAGCGCGCTCGTAGGCCCGCAGGGAGACAGCGCAGTGTGAAGTGGACCGCGCGTACTTCCCATGAGGGGCCGTACCCTGTGATACTCAAGGTGTCCCATTCAGCGTCGAAAGGCGCTCTACCGGAAGGAGCACCCGTGTCCAACACGGCACAGGCCATCCTCGATGCAGTCGGCGGCCCCGGCAACATCACCCACTTGACCCATTGCGCGACGCGCCTGCGTTTCGAGCTGCGCGATGCTTCCGTGATCGATAAGGACACGGTCGAATCCATCGACGGTGTCCTGGGGGCGGTCCCGCAGTCGGGCGACCGCTACCAGATCGTCATCGGCGGTGCCGTTCAGTCGGTCTACAACGACATCCAGAACCTTCCCGCGATGAAGTCCGCGGGTGCTGCATCCAACGAGGACGTGAAGGCTGCTGCTCGTGCGAAGGCGCGCGGTAAGAACGCGATCGTTGATGCGTTCTTCGAGTATCTGTCCGATTCCTTCCGCCCCCTGCTTCCCGTCCTGCTCGGCGCCTCCCTGATCCTGGCGTTTCTGGCGGTCCTGGATGCCCTGCACGTGGTTGACACGCGTGCGGACACGATTCCGGTGTGGCTGGGTTACGTGAACTCCATGTGGCGCGCGGTCTTCTACTTCCTGCCGGCGATGGTGGCCTACAACGCCTCGAAGAAGCTGGATATCGACCCGTGGGTGGGCACCGCCGTCATCCTGGCGCTGCTCACCCCGGACTTCCTGAAGCTGAGCGACGTTGCCAAGTTCCCCGCCACCACCTGTATCCAGCTCGTCGAAGGTAAAGACGATCTGCTGCAGTGCACGACCCAGATCGACAATGTTCCGCTGATCGGCAGCCTGCCCCTGCAGCTGGCGGACTACGGCGGCCAGGTGTTCGTCCCCCTGCTGATGGTGCCGATTTTGGCGCTCCTGTACAAGGGCTTGAAGAAGGTGGTGCCCGCGAACGTGCAGATGGTGTTCGTGCCCTTCATTTCCTTCGTGATCATCATGCCCCTGACGGCCTTCCTCATCGGCCCCCTGAGCATCTGGATCGGTAACGGCCTGGGTGGCGGCCTGGCGTGGCTCAACGGCAACGCCCCGATCCTCTTCGCGATCATCATCCCGATCATCTACCCCTTCTTGGTGCCACTGGGCCTGCACTGGCCGCTCAACGCCCTGCAGCTGGCCAACATCGCCGCCACCGGGTCCGACTTCATCCAGGGACCGATGGGCGCCTGGAACTTCGCGTGCTTTGGCGCCACGGCCGGTGTGCTCTTCCTGTCGATTCGCGACCGCGACACCGACATGCGTCAGACCGCTTCCGGCGCGCTGGCTGCCGGGCTCTTCGGAGGCATCTCGGAGCCGTCCCTGTACGGCATTCACCTGCGCTTCAAGCGCATCTACCCGCTGATGCTCACCGGCTGTGTTGCGGGCGGCTTGGTCATCGGCATCGGTGGTGGCGCTATCACCCACACCTTCGTGTTCACGTCCCTGCTGACAATCCCCGTCTTCTCCCCCACCGCCCTGTACGGTCTCGGTATCGCGGTCGCGTTCTTCACGGCGTTCCTGATGGTCGTCATCTTCGACTACCGCACGAAGGAACAGCGCGCCGAGGCTCGCGAGCGCAAGGCGGCACTGAAGGCTGGCGTGACCCCCACCCGGGCTGCCGCGCCGGGGGCCCCGGTCGCGCCTGCCCCTTCCGCATCCTTTGCTGCTCCGGAGTTTAGCGCCGCGGCGGTGGCTGACTTGACGCTGACCTCTCCGCTGGAGGGTCAGCTGGTTGCGCTGTCGGATGTGGCCGACGAGGCATTCTCTGCGGGGGCTCTTGGCCCCGGCATCGCGGTCTCGCCCTCGGGTGGCGCGGTCGTGGCGCCGTGTGACGGCAAGGTGTCGGTGGCCTTCCCGACGGGTCACGCCTACGGCATCAAGTCGGCGTCGGGCATCCAGGTGCTGATCCACATCGGTATGGACACGGTGAAGCTGGAGGGCAAGGGCTTCACGCCTCGCGTGGCCAAGGGCGACGTGGTGCGCCGCGGCGACGTGCTGGCAGTGGTCGACTGGGACGCGATCCGCGCGGCCGGGTACGACACGATCACGCCCGTTGTCGTCACCAACAAGAAGAAGTTCGCCGCGATCACACCCGCCGAGGCGGGCCCGGTCGCTTTCGGCGACACCATCATCACCGCAACGCCGAAGGAGCAGGCGCAGTCCTGATTTTCTTTCCCGAGGTTTGGGGGCGCCCTTCGGGGCGCCCCCCAGCGCGCAGTCGCACCGACGAGGGCCCCGGGCGCGGACTGCGGTTATCGCCGGATGGCCTCGGCGCCGACTGCGCTGCGCCGCCGGCGCGCGTTGTTGGCATGAGCGCGCGTTGTCCGCACCGACGCGCGTTGTTGACACCAGCGCGCGTTATATCCCCCTCGCGGTGTCGACAACCCCCTCGCGGTGCCGACAACGCGCGTCCGTATCGACAACGCGCGCTCGAACTCGCGCCCGGGCCGACAACGCGCGTCCACGCCGGGGGATCACCCGCACCAGGGCCGGGCGCGCTGCGGACACGGCCGACCACGCCCGCTGCCCGGTGAAACGCCCGCGCTAAGGCCGGACGCGATCGACGTGGACGCGATCGACCACGCCCGCTGCCCGGGGGCACGCCCGCACCAGGGCCAGGCCCCAGGCGGACTGCTCCGGATCGCGCACCACCCCCCTCGGAGTACGCACACAAGGACCCCGATTTACGCAACACGCACCGCACACAAGGGCTTGATCCCGCCCTTGTGTGCGGCCCAGTGTTGCTTAATTCCCTCCCTTGTGTGCGACACCGGGAAGGGGGACGTGGGTTGAGCGGGGAAGGCCGGAGGGATCCGCACCAGGCCCCCTCGCAGGCACGCCCTAGCGGCGGAAGGCCCCGACGAAGTTCGTGAGCACCCGGTGCGAGGGGGACACGTCGACGCTGGAGACCTGCTCGGTGATCGCCTCGGCCGCTTCGGGCGGGTAGTAGCGCCCTCCGTACTGCTCGACCCTGACCAGGACCCCGGCGAGGTCGAGCTCGGGGTGGAACTGTGTGGCCCAGGCCGCCTCGCCGACGCGCACCATCTGGATGGGGGTGTCGTCCCCGGCCAGCAGCACGCTCATCCCGGGGGCGAGTTCGCGGACCGCCTCGTGGTGCCCGACGTAGGCGTGGAAGCGGTCCGGTGTGCCCTCCAGCAGGGGGTCGGCGCGCCCCGCGTCGGTCTTGGTCAGGACGATGCCGCTGATCTCCTCCCCGTGATGGGTGTCGACCGCGCCCCCGAGGTGCAGGGTGAGGGCGCCCAGCCCGTAGCACAGCCCCAGTAGGGGGAAGGACTCGCCCAGGACCCGCGTGTAGAGGCGGGACAGCCAGCGCTCCGCGGCGACCTGACGGGCGTCCTTGTCGTGGTCGTCGGCGTTGGCGTCCCAGGGGGAGCCGCAGACGATGATGCCCGAGTAGTCGGCCAGGTCGAGGTCCGGCAGGTGGCCGGCCTCCATGCGCAGGTGGACGTGCTCGTCGTCGCCGAGTCCGGCGATCCGGGGGAGTTCGGCCATTTCGGAGGCCAGGACCGGCCCGTCATCGCGGGAGGTCAGCATGAGGAACGGCTTGGTCATGCGCCCATGCTATCGGGGCCGGCGCCCTCGGCCCGGGGCGTCCAGTGCGCAAGCCGCGGTAACGGGGCAGCGCTCGTGGACCCGCCCGCCGACGGGGCCAGCTCCGCGCGGGCGGGGCCCTCCAGCTCATGCCCGAGGTAGACGAGATGGGACGGGGCCCGCTCCGCGCGGGTGGGGCGCCAGGGGCCGCCGCCCACCCGGCCGCAGCCCCACCCGGCCAAAGCCGCCCCGACGCCCACGGACGCAGAACGTACTTGTCGGACGTCGTTGTCAGCGTCAGAAAGCCGCCCCGACGCCCGCGGACGCAGACGCGCACGGCGTCTGGGACACTGGTTCCATGCTGATCCTGCACACCTCCGACTGGCACCTGGGGCGCACCCTGCACGGGGAGGACCTGTCCGCCAACGCCGACGCCTTCCTCGACTGGCTGATCGGCCTCGTGGAGGAGCGCGGCGTCGACGCGGTCGTGGTGTCGGGCGACGTGTACGACCGCGCGGTGCCCCCCGTCGATTCGGTGCGGCGCCTGCGCCGCGCGCTCGTCGCGTTGTGCGCGCGGGCGCCCGTGGTGCTCACGTCGGGCAACCACGACGGCCCCGTGCGCCTGGGTGCCTTCGCGGGCCTGCTGGACGCCCGCCTGACGGTGGCCGCCGATCCCCTGTCCATTGGGACGGCGGTCGAGTTGGGCGGGGAGGACCAGGGGGCCCTGGTCTACGCGATCCCCTACTTGGAGCCGGATCTGGTGCGCCAGCAGCTGTCGGACCTGCCGGGCGGGGAGGACGGGGAGCCCCCTCCCCTGCCGCGCAGCCACGAGGCTGTCCTGGCCGCCGCCCTGCGCCGGGTGGGCGCCGATCTGAGGCGCAGGCGCGCGGACGGCGACGAGCGCCCGGCGCTGTGCATGGCGCACGCCTTCATCACGGGCGCCCTTCCCTCGGACTCGGAGAGGGATATCGAGGTGGGGGGCGTGGCCTCGGTGAGCGCCTCCCTCTTCGACTCCCTGGGCTTCGACGGGGGCTTCGAGGGGCACGGCCTCGACTACGTGGCGGCGGGGCACTTGCACCGCCCGCAGGACGTGGCGGGGGCGTCGGTGCCGATCCGTTACAGCGGCTCCCCCATCGCGTACTCGTTCTCCGAGGCGGGGGCGGCCAAGTCCGTGACCCTGGTGTCCACGGGCCCCACTTCGGTGCTCTCGGTGGAGGAGGCGCCGGTCCCCGTCCTCCGGGAGGTTCGCGTCCTGGAGGGCACCATGGACGCCCTCCTGTCGGACCCCGACCCCGGGGCGCGGCGGTCGTACTGCTCGGTGACGGTGACCGACGCCGCCAGGCCCGCGCAGATGGTGCCCCGGATCCGCGAGGCGTACCCCCATGCGCTGGTGGTCCAGCACCGTTCCCCGGCCGGGGTCTCCCACCGGCCCGGGCGCGGGGCAGTGTCCTCGCGCAGCCCCCGCGAGGTCTGCGAGGAGTTCTTCGAGGCCGTGGGCGGCAGGGCGCTGGACGACGAGGAGCGCGGCGTCGCCCGCTCGGTGTGGGAGCGGATGCGCGGGGAGGAGCGGTCATGAGGATCCGCAGACTGGAGATGGTGGGGATCGGCCCCTTCACCCAGAGGCAGGTCATCGATTTCACGGCTTTCGACGAGTCGGGGCTGTTCCTGCTGGAGGGGCCCACGGGATCGGGCAAGTCCACGATCATCGACGCGTTGACCTTCGCCCTGTACGGGGACGTGGCCAGGCAGAAGGACGCGTCGAAGGACCGTTTGCGCTCGAACCGGTTGGAGGACGGCCAGCGCAGCGAGGTGGACCTGGTCTTCGAGGTCCGCTCCGGCCTGTACCGCGTGGCGCGCACTCCCGCGTACACGCCGGCCGGGCGCAAGACGCAGCGCAACTCCAAGGCGACGCTGGTGCGCGTCGTGGAGGACCCCTCCGCGGAGGCGGGGGTGCGCACAGTGGAGGACATCGCCTCGGGGCCCTCGAAAGTGGGGCCGGAGATCACGCGGATCGTGGGGCTCGACAAGGAGCAGTTCCTCCAGACGATCGTGCTGCCGCAGGGCAAGTTCGCGCGGTTCCTGACGGCGACGTCGGACGAGCGCGAGAGGATCCTGCGCGACATCTTCGACACGCGGGTCTACGTCGCCTTCCAGGAGCGCCTGGCGGAGGCGGCCGCCTCCTCGCGGGCGGCGCTGGCCGAGCGCGAGCGCGCCGCCGCCGGTGCGATGGCGAGGGTCGCGGGGGTCGCCGTGCCA
>ERZ772948.889-NODE-889-length-18855-cov-10.928670_pt1 | contig 18855 bp, 10 predicted proteins | sample MGYA00511945_ERZ772948 | MGnify/ENA primary metagenome ERZ772948 (study PRJEB29015, sample SAMEA2737927) | human oral metagenome | biome: human oral; feature: human-associated habitat; material: dental | place: China | collected 2141 ... | reverse complement strand
CAACATGATTTCAGCCAACAAGAAGCAGGACGCATAACCCTCGATGGTGACGACCTCTTCATCAATTTAGACGAGGTAGAACTGAAGCGTAAAGAAGCGCAACGATTAGAGTTCCACAAGAACTATATTGATATTCAAGTACCCTTATTGCAGGATGAGACAATGGGCTGGACAGCTTTATCTGACTTAGATGAGCCTGATATTGCCTATAATCCTGAGCGAGATTGCGGCTTTTATACACAAGGAGCAAAGGAATACTTCCGTGTTAAGCCAGGGCAATTCACCATCTTCTTCCCAGAGGATGCCCATGCACCTATCATTGGAGAAGGGAAACAAAGGAAGTTAGTGGGGAAGATTAGGGTGTAGGGGAGCCTCCCCCGACCCCTCCGAACCGAAGGTCACTGACCGAAGGGAAGTAATGGGAGGGGAGTACAACAGGATGCTCGCTGCAGAAGTGAGGGGAAAAGAGAGGTATTTGGTAGGTAGAGTGAGTAAACTATTGCTGTAGGAGGATGTTTTTACAGAAATTAGTCATTAACGGTTTACTAAGCATTTAATGATTATCATAAGCCTTGATAGTTCCTTGTTACTAATGTGTCCACACTGAACACATGTGGTGTTAATGCTTAGCACACGTTGTGTGGAGGCTAAATCACATTATAATATAATGTTTACAGAAGAGGATATTGGCGTTTGGAAGGGTTTATATTGCCAATAAAAATAATTGACCTACAATTAAAGTGCGAAGATTCATGCGCTTTAATTGTAGGTCAATTACTTTTATATAAATAGGTTACGAGCTACTAATTTATGTCTATAACCTTTCTATTTGATTTTACAAAAACATGGAATGAAATCTTAATAGCCTATACCAAGCCTTGTCCTATTTGCCTCCCCTCCTTTCGGAGGGGTCGGGGGAGGCTTTTTCTCATTAGAAATGCACCCTAAAGTCTACACCCATTTGGAATGGATTACCCCTCTGCGCAAAGGTGTAGCGTGTACCAGTGGCAGCACTCTGAACAGCAAAACTGTTGTATTTCGTATCTGTCAGATTACGCACCCAAAGGTTGACATGCAGTGGACCGAAGTCTGCATCGGCATGAGCACCTAAGACAGCATAGAAGTTCTGACCGATAGAGTTCTGCTCATCCCAGTAAGTCTTACCCTGTGCAGAGAGGTTGAGTCCCACCGTGACACTGCGCAAATGGAAACGATTTGATGGGTCGAGCAAGGCTGCAGGGTCAACGTCTATGCGGTAATCAGCATTGGCACCCAGTGTATGCTGTGGCACGAAAGGAACACGCTTATCCTTATAATTAACTGTTCCTACTCCAGCGATAGAGTCCTTATACTCATCAAACTGAGCACTTGTAAAGCCATAGCTAAGACCATATGATAGTTTATTGTCCAAGGCTACACCACGGAGTGTTGCCTCCAAACCACAAGAATGACTGCGGCCTGCATTTGTCATCACACGTCCGAAACCATAGTTGCCAGCCATTACAGAGAGTTGCTGATTGCGAATCTGCATATAATAAGCAGCGAGGTCAAGATGAAGTTGGTTGTTTAAGAGATTGAGATGCGCTCCCACCTCATAGTTCCAGCTTGTCTCTGGCTTATATTCGATTGTCTTTGCAATGCGCTCATAGTAAGCCTCATCATGTGCAATATCCACATCAGCACGTGCCTTATTGGCAGCTTGTGAGGTCTCAGTCTGCAAGACATCAGAGAACATTTCGAAGTTATAACCGCCTGCACGATAGCCCTTTGACCATGTCGCATAGACATTGCTACCATCCTGAAGACGATAAGTCAAACCAAGTTTTGGAAGGAACTGTTTAAAGCTATCATGCTCACAATGCTTCAATGCTGAAGTGATAACAGGATTAATGGTTATGCCCATCACACTTTCCTGCAATGCTACACGTGCAGATGTCTCATAGTCAATGCTTACGCGCGAATAATCATAGCGCAACCCCAAGGTTGCCATCAAGCGATCAGTAAGCTCAATATTACTCTCATGGTAAACACCTAAGTTGAGAGTTGGCGTATGGAAGACACCCGGAACTGGATCCATTGCCATATTAATGTTTACACCACCTGCTGCAGCGATTGCTGCAGCAACACTTGCACGTGCTGTTTTATTGGCAAGTTCCTCTGACATTCCACCTGCAATCAATCTCTGTGCCATACCCTTTGCCATTGCATTGAGCATACCGTTATAAGCATAGTCCGTAATCTTCTTAGACAGGTAGCTGTTCATGTCTTGGTCGAAATAAACAGGAGCCGTCGTCTTCAACCACTGATAAGAACCAAAAGCACCGAAGGTCCAATGCCACTTGCTATTATTACGGCTCTTGATAGAAAGTTCCTCTGTCAACGTATTCCCTAATTGACGCTGTGTAAGGTGCATGAAGTCCTGCGGACGATAGTCAATATCCATGAGCATATAGTCACGGAGGAACTGCCAAGAAGTCATCGAATTGATATCAAATCCGTTTCCTGCATACTTAATTCCTAACCCTGTATTGATGATATTACGGCGGTAATTGCCTTGACGATTTTGGTTAGGCGATTGCGTACCAGCCTTCAATCCATAAAGCGGTGAGGTGATTGTGGCAGAAGAAAGTTCGTCTTCCGTCACCACCTGACCATATGGAAAGCCATTCTGACGAGTATATTGATAGTCAGTAATGAAGTCAAAGTTAAGTCTGTCTGTTGGACGCCAAAGGAAACGCCCCTTACCACCAAACTCATTGATAAGGTCGGCATGTGAACCGTCATACTGATTACGGAAGAATCCATTTTGTCCTCCATAGAAGCCAGCTACCGAGAATGCCATCTTATCATTCAGTTTCTCATAATGACTTGCCTCAATCTGACGATGCAGTTTCGTACCAATCGAGAGTTTTACATCCGTCCCTTGATATTGGAAAGGATTACGACTATAAAGACGAATCAGTCCACCCTCAGTATTCATACCATAAAGTGTACCCTGTGGACCATGTAGAACGTCGATGCGATCAACATCGTATGTATGGAAATTAAACGCACTCTTGTTTAAGATAGGCATACCATCTACATAAATACCCACGGCTGGTGAGTAGACACGTGAGCCGATACCGCGCATATATATAGAAGATGTGTAACGGCTTCCGTACTCAGGCATAGAGAATGATGGGACAAACACAGAGAGATTACGAACATCCTGCACATTGAGGCTACGAATCAAATCACCATTGAAAGAAGTGCTGCTCAATGGTTGCTGGCGCAGACGGAAAGCCTCCTTTGGTTGGTCTATGACGACAACTTCGTCAATATCATAGACGCGAGAAGTATCTCCGCTTTCGATAATGTTGTTAGCTTGCATTCCTATCGGCAAAGATGACGCTATTAAAAGGGCAATACTAAGTTTAGACTTAATCATATAATCTTATTTCTAATGTTTTTATAAATCGTTAATGATGACAAAGGTAAGCATAAAAAATATAATAAACAATCCTAATTTATTAGGAATATTACAAATATTCTGTTGGGATACAGCCATATAAGTTGAACTGGATTAGAATGAAGAAAGGACTTATTCTATCAGCTACTACTTGTAAATGTGTCAGGATTTTATCATTATGTAAAAATCAATACATGATGAATTGGACTTGAATAGATGCCCTTTAGGATTCTAAAAGACGTCCTCTTGAAGTCTTACTAACGCCCTTTTGAAGTCTAATTAGGCACCTTTTATTTTGCTGTTTGGTAAAAGTCTGATTTCGTGTTACTTATGGGGGAAATAAAAATAGCCGTTTTTACCCTAAGAATAAGGTAAAAACGTCTATCGAGATGTAAATAAAATTCTAAACTAATGGAGGCCTATTTCCGATGTAAAGTCTGTTGAAAGTTCTATCTAACGCGTATTTTTATTACTCATTTACAGCTCCACAGTGTGGACATCTTCCTTTTCTATGAAGACGTACGCCACAGTTTCCGCAGTAATAAGTCTCGCTACTCTTGCGTAGATAGATGCGGAAGGCATAATAGATATAGGCAATCAGAAGTGGATAACCTATATAATATAAGGTAAGTACTGAGAAAACGATGTAATTCAGGGCACATACTGCACCTAAACCGCTAAGATAGAGTAGGGCTTCTCCCGACTTCAATAGTCTCCGTACATCGTCAATCGTAGCAATACTGATGATGAGCATTGCCCAGACAAGAACTAAGAATATATTGAGTAATATGGGTTGGGAGAAGGGATTAAGGGAGGGGTGGAAGTAGAACTCACGCCATGTCTCGGGCGCAAAGAGCTGAATGCTTGCATAGAAGGCTGCGGAAAGTGCCACGATGACGGCTAACAGCGTGGGATAGAACGAACTAATATCATTAAAGTGTACGATGTGTGCGTTCTTCTTCAATATCTTACGTGCCAAATAACCTACACCCATGATTGAGATAACAATCAAGAATATGAGTAAGTGAATGTTTGAGAATGTAGAGATAAACTGCGAAATCGGGTCTGCTGGGTCTACTTGTTTTAACAGACGGGACTCATGAATCCAGCCAAAGGCATAGTCTTCCGTTGCAATCTGCACCCAAACAGAATCCTGCTTGTCAATGGGAAGAATACGAATATCAGCCACAACAACTTCCTTTCCGTTCTTCACAGCGAAGGAATCTGTTTCCATCTTGTTTACAGCTTCTTCTGGTTGTTGACGAAGAAGCATCAATGAATCTGCCGTTACAATAAAGTTAAACCCTTGCGAGTAATGGTGTTTTACACGAAAAGCCAGGGAGTCTACCTTGCTTCGCGTGCCACTCCATTCTATGTCATCACTATCTTTATCCTTCAAAATAGAGTCGCCTTCTGCTTCTATTCGCCGAGAAATCTGTGCCTCTTGAATACTATCAGGCAAGCGGAAAGACGAAGGAGTCTTCTTATGATAACAACCTGTAAATAAGAAGCTAAGTAGTAAGAGGAGGATTCCTCCAACGATACCGTAGCGTAGCCCAGCACAGCTGTTAGTCTTCTTTGTTATTGAAGTCTGCGCAGGCTCTTTTCCCTCGGGATTCCATTTATTCGTAATCATGATGATAAACTATGGGTTATGATTTTCAATTACGTAACGTTGCGCACATTCATCTGACAGTTCTTGCAGTCGAATTCTAAGCGGAAACGACGCTTATCTGGGAGTTCGAGGAAGAGCGGTTCACGCCAAGTAGGTTTCTGTCCACCACGTTTCACACAATAGCCGAGTGAATAACGAATGCAATGACGGCACTGCATCAACAAGTGAGAAACCGCTTCTTTATCTCCCTTGATAGAGAAAGTCTTGTTTGATGAGTCAGAACCATTGGTGGCACCTGTAGGATATTGAATCTCAAAAGCAGGTTCGGCTTTGGGTAATCCTTGCTGTTCATAGAACTTGCGGGCAGCATCATTGGAGATGTTATACAGATAAGGTAACTGCTGATATTGGGCTGGATTCACCATCGAAATATGTAGTTTATGGTCAGACACCTTATCCACCGATTTCCGATGAATTGTCATTCGCTGCATATTCAGTATCTGCTTATCAAGTTCCTCTACCACCATACGGCGAAGTTCGGCAAGAATACTGCTTGGGATGAAGTATTTATCAGCCTCGTCAACTATCTCTACCTCAGAACATTCATATACCGTATTGCCCAACTTAGTGAGCTGACGTATAATGTTATCACGTTGAGGCTTTTGGGCAAGTTGGAGACCTCCCCCAGCCCCTCCAAGGGAAGGGGAGAGCCTAACGGGATGTTCGTTGGATATTCGTTGGTGAAAATTATAAGTGGATGCAGAATCTTGTGAACAATCATTAGATGCCGATTCACGAGAGATATGGTTAATCCCATCATCTATCACCTCTGCTTTTGCCCATATTGTCCCACGACTATCCGTTAGGCACTCCCCTCCTTTGGAGGGGTTGGGGGAGGTTTCAGGGGAGGTCCCAAACCACATCTTAATCGCAATCTTACGTTCAGCAGTCTTACCACTTAACTCCTTATCAAATGCTTGGTCCTGATTACGATACAAGCCCATACCGGGCTTTAAGCCTCTTGGCATCTTAAAAGGATAGAGCCTATTACCAACAGCACGGTTCACACGGAATCCTTCCAAGCGTGTCGACTGACTGTCAGTGTCACGTGAGAGGAAGCATAATCCGTCACCATTCGCAAAGTTCGCAGTACTTGACACGTTAAAACTATCTCGTCTTATCTCCTTTACCCGACCAACAAACTCGCCCAATGCCTTAGGGGTATCAGGTGAGAAGATATCTGCCTGTCTACCCTTGAGGAAGTAATTCGTATAACCGCGGTTGAAAGTCTTCTTCAAATCGGGTGTAAACGAATAGCGCACACGTCCCAAAGAAGCACGACGGAACTCACCTGGATGCTTGCTGATAATCTCATCAATGCGCTTACTATAAGCCGAAACGACATTCTTTACATAGTTGATATCCTTCAGTCTTCCCTCTATCTTAAAGGCACAAGCCCCTGAACGCATCAGTGTTTCAAGGTTATCTATCTGACTCATATCCTTCAGTGAGAGAAGATGGCGCTGATGTTCGATGGTCTTTCCATCTGAATCTTTCAAATCAAACGCCAATCGACAGAACTGTGCACATGCACCACGATTGGCTGAACGACCGAAACTATACTGGGAAACATAACATACACCACTATAACTTACGCATAATGCACCGTGTACGAAGGCTTCCAACTCAAGCTCTGGCAAACGCTTATGAATGTCATTTATCTCTTCTGCGGACAGTTCGCGAGCAAGTACGACACGGTCAAAACCCTGCTGACTCAGCCATTGAGCCTTCTCCCATGTGCGTGTATCACATTGTGTACTGGCGTGGAGAGCTACCGTATCAGGCACTATCTCCCTTACCTTACTCATCAACCCCATATCCTGCAGGAGGAAGGCATCCACACCGACGTCCACCAATTCACGTACCAAAGTAAGTGTCTCTTCAAACTCATCGTTATAGATAATCGTATTGATAGTCACGTGAACCGTGGCACCATAGCGGTGAGCATACTCGCATAGCTTGCCGATATCCTCCACACTATTGCCTGCAGACTGACGTGCTCCGAATCGAGAAGCACCGATATATACGGCATCTGCTCCGTGTTCAATAGCTGCCATTCCACATTCAAGGTTCTTGGCAGGGGCAAGGAGTTCGATTGTGATGGGTGTTGGGTGTTGAGTGTTGGGTGTTGATGATTGCATATTGTTGGGTGATGGGTGTTGGATGTTGGGTGATGATGAAGTGTTTATAGGATGGTGAGTGATGAGTGTTAATTGTTGGGTGTTGATGATTGCATATTGTTGAGTGATGATTGCATATTGTTGAGTGATGGGTGTTAATTGTTGGGTGATGATGAAGTGTTTATAGGATGATGAGTGATGAGTGTTAATTTTTGGGTGATGATGATTACATTTTGTTTGAGTGATAGATGCTAAGTAAAACAACCATTCATCACCACCTATCATTTACCACCTAACTCCCAATTTACCCAATTCATAAACAGTAAATTAGCGTGTGAACGCCAAGTGACAAGCGGACCTTTCGCTGGATTATCCTCACGGTAATAATACTTCGGGACTTCAACATCGTCACGCTTACCAAGGTCACGGTGATATTCTGTGTCGAGTGTGTTGGGGGCATACTCCAAATGACCTGTGATAAAGAACTCACGTCTACTGCGTGACCTTACAATAGCTACCCCGCTCTCCTCTGATTCAGCAATGATTTCAAGGTCATCAACCCGCTCAATGTCCTCACGCCTTATCTCTGTATGACGACTCTGAGGCATACGGAAGACGTCATCAAAGCCACGGAAGAGAGGCTGTTCGGGTTTTAAAGGAATCGTAGGGAAGATACCAAACATCTTCTTAGGCAAAGGATATTTTGGAATATCATAGAAATGATAGAGCCCTGCCTGTGCCGCCCAACAGATGTAAAGCGTTGAACGCACATTCTCACGTGCCCAATTGAATATCTCCTGTAGTTCTGTCCAATAGTCTACCTCCTCGAAAGGTATTCCCTCGACAGGGGCACCGGTGACTATCAAACCATCAATTTTCTCCTCGCTGAGTTCCTCAAGTGTGTGATAGAAACGGTCCATGTGTTCTGCAGATGTATGCTTAGAAGTGTGACTTTTGAGCTTTAGAAAGCTGATATCCAACAATAGCGGACTATTAGAAAGAATACGTATAAAATCAGTCTCAGTCGTAGCCTTGAATGGCATAAGATTGAGTATGACAATGCGGAGTGGACGCTTATCATCCTCTTTAGCAAGCATATCTTCTATGTTGATATTCTCATGCTTCAGTATATCAATAGCGGGAAGTCCGTCGGGCAATCTTAATGGCATATCCTGTTTTCTTTATCTTTATAGGGTCATACAAGCATACGATCCTTCTTTTTCTCTCCTTTAAATAGGTTACAAAGATAGTAATTAATAACAGATTCTACAAGGCTTACCTATATAAAAGTATGAATAGAAATAGGATAAGGCACACATATATCCTAACCGACACGATAACCCTATATCAAAACAAACACAAAAGACTCACTCTAAACATTTCTATCAGCATCGAATCTGAAAGAAATGCTTAGCCGTGAGCCTTTAATTTTATAGATTTAGTGGTATGGCAATATTGAAGATAGGTGTAATAATCAGCTAAGAGTCAAGCCATCAACACCCAACATTCATCATCCATCACCCATCATTTACCAAAGCTTCAGACGCTCATTCTCTGGGATAAAGAGCTTATCACCCTCCTTCACACCGAATGCCTTATACCACGCATTAATATGAGGGAGAGCACCATTCACACGCCACTCGCCAAGAGAGTGAGGATCGCTCTTCACACGACTGCGGATTTCAGCCTCAGTGATATTGTTTGCCCATACGCCTGCATAAGCGATGAAGAAACGCTGTTCTGGAGTAAAGCCCATAATGACCTTGCCCTTCTTTGCCTCTGGTGTCTTCTCAAAAGCATTGAAAGCCACCTCAAGACCACCGTGGTCAGCAAGGTTCTCACCCAATGTGAGTTTACCATTTGCATTGAGATCAGGCAATACCTTGATAGCACTGAAGAAGTCAGCATACTTACCCGTACGTGCCTCGAAGTTTTTACCATCCTCTTCAGTCCACCAGTCTGTCATATTACCATCCTTGTCATAATGGCGTCCCTGGTCATCGAATCCATGTGTCATCTCATGACCAATTACCACACCGATGGCACCATAGTTAAAGGCATCATCAGCCTTAGGGTCGAAGAATGGATACTGAAGGATACCTGCAGGGAAGCAAATTTCATTCGTCGTAGGATTATAATAAGCATTCACCGTCTGAGGAGTCATCAGCCACTTATCCTTGTCTACTGGCTTACCAGCCTTCTCCTTGATAGCATCCTCTGCCCAGAACTTCTGGCAGGTCTGCACATTTTCATAATAGGACTTTGAAGGGTCAATCGTAAGCTGGCTCAAGTCCTTCCATTTGTTAGGGTAGCCCACCTTCACATAGAAGGTAGAGAGTTTCTCAAGTGCAGCCTTCTTAGTAGCCTCACTCATCCAGTCCTGAGCCTTGATACGTTCAGCAAGACTCACCTCAAGGTTCTTGATGAGGTCTTCCATACGCTTCTTGCTTGTGGCTGGGAAGTAACGCTCACAGTAGATTCTGCCGAGCGCCTCACCCATCTGCTTCTCCACCTGCTGTGTAGCACGCTTCCAACGAGGATAGTCTTCCTTTGTACCACGCATCGTCTTACTGAAGAAGTTGAAGTATTCCGCACGCACATCATCACTCAGATAGTTAGCTGAAGCAAGGATTGCATTCCATTCCATACGTGCACGGAGTTCCTCAGCAGTCTCTGTAGATGTCAGTTTGTCAACACCTGCAAGGAAGGCTGGCTGACATACAACCATTGTCTGGATATACTCGCTCTTAATCCCTTCAGCGTTTGCCAACTGCTCAAGTGGGATATTAGGATACTTCTCCTTAAACTCACCGAGCGTCATCTTATTATAGTTGGCCTCAACGTCACGCAATTCTGTACGGCTCTTTGAAATCATAGCTAACATCGTCTCATAACGCATAACGGCATCACGCTTAGCCTCTGCCTGAGCATCAGAGAATCCGTAGAGGCGGAACATATTAGCAATGAACTGGCGGAAGGCATTACGGATGTCTGTCGTAGCCTTATCATTATCAAGATAGTACTCCTTTTGTCCGAGGCTCAGTCCGTCCTGATAGATAAGGAGGATGTTCATCTTCGCATTCTTCTCATCAGCCTCAAAGGAATAGCCCATTGGCACACCATAGCCGAAGCTTGCATACTTCAGCTGAAGGGCACGAAGGTCAGACAGACTCTTTGCATTCTCCATCTCGTTGAGCAGAGGCTTAACAGGACTCACACCTTCCTTGTTACGGCGCACTGAGTCCATAGCGAGCTTATAGAAGTCGCCTAACTTTCTCTCTGTTGAGCCTTCCTTACCCTGCTTCTTTAGCAGATCAGTGAGGATTGTGTTGATACGCTTGTTGTTGTTCTCCTGTAGCTGGTCGAAAGATCCGAAGCGTGAGAAAGCACCAGGGAGTGGATTGAGTTTCTGCCATCCACCTGTGGCAAACGTGAAGAAATCGTCAGCCGGACGTACCGACTTGTCGAGGTTCTCTGCCTTGATACCTGCCTGACCCTGTGCCATAGCGGTAAAGGGAGCAGATGCAAGGAGCATCATTGGTAAAAGTTTTTTGATACGCATAGTAAAAAATATTTGGTTTTAATTCATAATCCAATTAGAATTCATAATTCAAAATTCACAATTCATAATTATGATTACCGATGTAGGCAATGTTCAATGTTCAAAGCTCAAAGTTCAAAGTTCAAAGTTCAATGTTCAAAGTCTCCAACTCTTCCGACAGTATGAGCCATCGTTCGTTTTCCTCATCGAGTTCACGCTGAAGGTTGGCATATTCTGTCACGAGTTCCATATTCGAGGCATTCTCGGGAGCCATCAGGAGTTCATCGAGTTCGCTCTTACGTGCTTCCAACTTCGCTATCTTAGCCTCAGACTCGTCCACTGCACGCTGAGCCTTACGAATCTTCTTCTGTAGCTCTTTGCGTTCAGCGTAGGAAAAAGCCTCCCCCGACCCCTCCGAAGGGAGGGGAGTTGCACTTTTGCTATTATTTGATGAAGACTTACCATTATCCCCACTATTCAGCGAGAGGTTCTCTGCACTCTCCCCCCTTCGGGGGAGTTGGAGGGGGCTTCTAAGCCAATCATAGATACCCCCTAAATGCTCTCTGACCTTACCACCACCGAACTCATACACCTTGCTCACCAATCCGTCGAGGAATTCACGGTCGTGACTCACGATGATTGCCGTACCGTCAAAGGCTTTGATAGCCTCTTTCAGCACTTCCTTTGAAGCGATGTCGAGGTGATTGGTAGGCTCGTCGAGGATAAGGAGGTTTACTGGCTCAAGCAATAGCTTAATCATCGCTAAACGTGAACGCTCACCACCCGAAAGTACTTTGACATACTTCTCCGATGTCTCTCCACCGAACATAAAGGCTCCGAGCAAGTCGTTTATCCTCAAGCGCATATCGCCCGTGGCTACTCTATCAATGGTTTCGTATATCGTGAGGTTCTCATCTAAGAGCTGTGCCTGATTCTGTGCGAAATAACCGATTTGTACGTTATGACCTATCTTCAGCGTACCATCAAACGGAATCTCGCCCATGATACACTTCACGAAGGTAGACTTTCCCTCACCGTTTTTACCGACGAAAGCCACTTTCTCACCTCGCTTAATAATAAGGTCGACACTCTCAAAAACCGTCTGACCCGGTCCGTCACTATGCAGTCTACTTGGATATGTCTTCCCCAATCCCTCTGCAATGACTGGATAATCTCCACTGCGCAGACATGGAGGAAACTTCAGACGCATAGCCGAATTGTCCACCTCGTCCACCTCAATAGGTACAATCTTCTCCAACTGACGGATGCGTTGCTGTACCTGTACGGCTTTCGTAGCCTGATAACGGAAACGCTCAATGAACGCCTTTGTATCGGCAATCTCCTTCTGTTGGTTCTCATACGCACGGAGTTGCTGCTCACGACGTTCTTTTCTGAGGACAAGATACTCGTCATACTTCACACGGTAGTCCTCCACATGTCCACAAGTAATCTCCAGCGTACGGTTCGTGACGTTGTTGACGAACGCACGGTCGTGGCTCACAAGTACAACCGCCTTGGCGCTCTGTGAGAGGAACTGCTCCAGCCATTGGATAGACTCGATGTCAAGGTGGTTCGTTGGCTCATCTAACAAGAGTACGTCAGGCCGACGGAGAAGAATTTTCGCCAATTCAATACGCATACGCCATCCACCAGAGAACTCACGTGTAGGGCGGTCGAAGTCCTCACGCGTAAAACCGAGCCCCGTCAGTGTACGCTCAATCTCAGCCTCATAATTCTCACCTCCCATCATCATATAACGTTCGTGCTCAGTCGTAAAGCGTTCCACCAACTCAGCATATCCCTCACTCTCATAGTCAGTTCGCTCAGCCATTTCCTGCTCCATCTTCTTGAGTCTCTCCTCAATCTTCGTCTTGTCAGCGAAAGCCTTACGCGTCTCCTCCTTCACGGTCGTATCGTCAGAGAGCTTCATCACCTGTGGTAGATAACCGATTGTTGTATCGTTTGGTACAGACACAACGCCGCTCGTAGGCTTCTGCATTCCACAGAGAATCTTCAGCATCGTTGACTTTCCCGCTCCGTTCTTTCCCACTAAGGCTATCCTGTCTCGTTCATTGATGACGAATGAAACATCCTTAAACAATGGCTTCACGCCGAATTCCACCGTCAGTCCGTCTATTGATATCATTTTCTTTTTTCTTTCCTAAATGTTCTTTGCAAAGATAATATTTTATTTTTGAATAAGAAAGTTCCCAAACAGCCTTATATCAAAGGATCAAGAGCTATTTTAAACTCCTCACAAACCATATCTTTGGTTTATTTAAGCCAAATCGCTCGTCAGACCACAATATGTATAGGTTCTAATGACTAATGTCAGTTTAAACCTATGTTTTCTTTGCATTATATGTAATGTACAAAGTTAGTAAAAATAACACAAAGAAGCAATGAAGTTGTGTAATTATCAACAATATTATTCCTCAAGGGTGTTATCATTGCCAAATTGTTTTCATGAAGACAAATATTTTTATATTTCAAAAGTGCGGATAAGGCTTTGAAAAAACATTACATAATTTCGAATAAAACCTCTATGAATATAGGCAAAAGCACGTGTAAAAAGCAGGTTTGTAACCTACAGAGAGTCAGTTGGTTATAAAGTGGCGTCCGAAAAGGTGCTTAATTGGACTTCAAAAGGGCGTTAGTAAGGAGCTTAAAGGGCGTCTTTTGCAAGTCAATTAGGTGTCTTTAAGATGCCAAAAGAGCATGTATTGGTGTCGTGGTGCGTGAAAAGAGTTTACAAATAGCGTAATGTGGAGATAAGTTGTTGGTAGAAGTTGGATAGACATTGTGGCTATTTGCATTTTACCTTGTGGTTTATCCCCCTTGTAAGACCGTCTAATTTGTGCGTAGTCATACCATGCAAGAGTAAGCCTTGCTTCTATTTCCAAACTACGTATTTAATGGAAGAACGCTTACCCCATGTATTTCCCGATAAAACAGATGTTGTTATACTTATCAAGGATGTAATAAAGGAAAGGATGGTCAGCCTTGAAGGTGAACGTAGATGAACTATCCATAGCTGATAGTTTGGCAAATAACATAACCTGAATGGCTTTTGCACTGATTCCTTCCTCGTTAATATTCATGTTTATCTGCTGGAAAACATCGTCAACAGCAAGTGGTTGAGCACTCATCTTACTGAAATCGGCTTCGCGAGAGAATAGATTACCCAAACCCATTTCACCATAAAGCTGTTTCATAGGAATATTTGCAGAGATGGTAAAGCGTGGAAACAGTACGTTTACATAGTCATACGTTTTGGTGTTTTGAGAGATTTTATGCAATTCTTTGATTGTTAACTTGCGAATGACATCCTGCAAGTTATTCTTCTTTAGAGGTAGGACAGCATAAAAGCTAAAGCCGTTTTCTAAAGGCATACGCAGCACTTGATAATCCTTTGTGGTATAACCTTGATACTTTTGCATTGTGTCATAGTTTCTCATCATATTGACCTGCTTGCTTTTACCATCCTCAGTGAAGAAAGGCATAGGCTTCGTAATATCCTTGTCGAAAGGTAACGACCAAGCCGTCTTAAGCGTAACGGCATTGATAAGCTGTGCGGCACGAGGTCCTGTAAGGTTGATAGGTAAGGATTGAATCTCGCCTTTGGTGATTGTTTTACAAAGTTTGTTAGCACTTTCTTTGCCCTTCGGAGTGTTGGCAGAGTCGATAAAATTGGTAAAATAATAGTGTTCTAATGCTTCTTGAAAATCGGGTAATAGCTTTGTTTGCTCGTGTAGCATTAGAAAGTTGGCAGTAATCATATATCCCATCGACTCATTATCTACATTCGTCTCCTCCTTTCTCTGACCAATCAGCATTGTTCTGTTAAGCGAGTTAATGGCATCAAGGTCATCAGCTGTATAGCCAAGTGCTTTCGAAATGACCTCTTGTGTCTTTCCGTTTGCACCGTTGTTAATCATGTCCAATGAATAAACGACAGCCATGGGCGATAAAACTATACTCTCCTTGCTGTTCTTGTTGGCTAATAGTTGGAACAACTTCAGACTGAACGTATTTGAACTTGAGACGAACTTTGTCTCCTCTTCAGACAGAACATAATCTGGTTTGGTTTTTTTAGCAGCATCTTCAAGTGTCAGCTGTGAACTTGTTGTAGTCTTCTGGGCTATTTTTTCAAGTATATGTAGCGTCTTTTTAGATTGTGTGCAACAAACTAATAAAAGTAGGATAGGGACATATAGAAGTTTTTTCGCCATAGCGTATTGTCTGTTTAGATTTAGAAAAGATGACTCAAAGATACAAAAAGAATTGCGCTATCATACATAAAGGAACTCTTTTTTTACTTAAAAGTCATTTTTTCTCTTATTTCAACCACAATGACATACATTTTTTATAATTTTGCAAATTGAATGCGTAGCAATACATCTCTGACAAATACCAATAAAAATCATTCTATACATGAGTAATTTACAACTATCGCCGATGCGAAAGACAATAGTGGGAGTACAATTCCTCTTTGTTGCTTTCGGTGCTACTGTTCTCGTCCCTTTGCTCGTGGGACTTGACCCAGCAACAGCGTTATTCACAGCAGGTTTAGGAACATTTATCTTTCATTTGGTTACGAAAGGTAAGGTTCCTATTTTTTTGGGCTCTTCCTTTGCCTTTATCGCTCCAATTATCTCTGCTTCAAAGCAATGGGGTATGCCTGGAACGTTGGCAGGAATAGCAGGTGTTGCACTTGTTTATTTTGTGATGTCAGCACTGATTAAGTGGCAAGGAAAGAAACTATTGGATAAGCTTTTCCCACCAGTTGTTATCGGTCCGGTAATCATTTTGATTGGTCTTTCTCTGTCAAAGGCAGCGGTAGATATGGCGAAAACAAACTGGCTTATAGCCTTTATCTCATTGGGAACGGCTGTGACAGTCCTCTCTATGGGTCGTGGCTTGATGAAGTTAGTACCTGTAATTTGCGGTATTGCTGTGGGTTATAGCGTAGCTGCCCTGATGGGTATTGTCAAATTTTCAGGTGTAGAGGCAGCACCTTGGTTCGCTCTTCCACCTGCATTAGCTAATTTCCAGTTGCCACAGTTTGCTTGGGAACCATTCCTTTATATGATTCCTGTGGCGATAGCTCCTGTGATTGAGCATGTGGGTGATGTGTATGTGGTAAGTGCTGTGGCGGATAAAGACTTTACAAAGTCACCAGGTTTGCATCGTACAATGTTGGGTGATGGCTTGGCTTGTTTGGCAGCTTGCTTCTTTGGTGGTCCTCCAGTGACAACTTATAGTGAGGTGACTGGTGCGATGAGTATTACAAAGGTGACTCATCCTCAGGTAATCCGTATTGCCGCTGCAACAGCTATCGTCTTCTCTGTAATCGGAAAATTGAGTGCGCTTCTGCAGAGTATTCCTTCTGCTGTCTTAGGAGGTATCATGTTATTGCTCTTTGGTACTATTGCTTCTGTAGGTGTTCAGAACCTTGTTCAGCATAAGGTTGACCTTAATCGTACACGTAATATTATTATTATATCTATTACACTGACGATGGGTATTGGTGGTGCTGTGCTGCAGTGGGGTAGCTTCTCTATTAGTGGTATTGGACTTTCCGCTATGGTGGGTGTTATCTTGAACCTTATTTTGCCACCTGCAAAGGAGAAAAAGAGCGAGGGTAATTCATAATTCAGAATTCAAAATTCATAATTATGATTAGTGTTAATTCATAATTCATAATTCAAAATTCATAATTATGATTACTCTATAATTCAGAATTTATAATCCATAATTCATAATTATGATTAGTGTTAATTCATAATTCAGAATTCACAATTATTCGAACGAAGTTCTCATCAGTACGTCATAATTATGATTACTCTATAAGTCATATTCATGGTTCTTCCGTTAAATGTGTGGACGCTTTTCGTATCGCTTTAGCGGAAGAACCAAAGTTACTCACTAAACAAAAACTTGGCTAAGATAGTTAATATTCTATCCTATTATTATCCTCTGACATTGAAAATTATCTCTTTTTAGACTTCGAAAATATGCAGATGGGATTTGAAAAATCATTACATAATTTCGAGGAAAACATCTATAACTAACGGCAAAAATACATATACGAAGCAGGTTTGTAACCAACAGGAAATCAATTGGTTATAAAACGGAAAAATAAAAGGTGCTTAATTGGACTTCAAAAGGGCGTTAATAAGGGTCTTAAAGGGCACCTATTGCAAGTCAATTAGGCGTCTTTTAGAAGCCAAAAGAGCATATATTGGCTTCGAACGGTATGAAAACATTTTACAAAAACATGTATATTTTAATATTGGAGACGCAGAACAAGTGGAAGATGGTCGCTAAATCCATTATTAAAACGCATACCATTATAATTGCGGCGGGGCTTTACTCCGCCGTATTTCGTATCTTCTTCTAACAGAAATCGAGCATCATTAATACGACAGTCTATCACCCATGAACGTAGATTTTCACTTACAAGTATCTGATCCAGGCTTCCCCATACTCCATGATAGCGATAAGTTCCCTTTGCTCCATTACACCCATGCGCTTCCGCAGACACATTTATCAATCCATGTTCGTACGCAAGTTGTAGTGAAGGACTATCTGCATAATCATTAAAGTCGCCCATCACCAACAATTTAGGTTCAACATACTGACTACGAAGAGAATCTATTACATTACATAACTGTTCCATCACGTGCTTTCTAAAAGGACGAGAATAAAGTTCACCACCCATTCGACTTGGTGCATGAAGTAGGAAAACGTGTAGCGTATCACCGCTTTCTATTTCACCTTCTACATGTAGAATATCTCGAGTTGGGCGCATTTCCTTCATAGGTATGACACGAATCGTATCGGCTTTTATCAATCGGAAGGAAAAAGGAGAATACAATAACGCCACATCTATACCACGAGTATCATTCGAAGCTGTCATCACATATTCATAACGAGCCTTACGCAACAAAGATCGACGAGTAAGGTCAAAGAGTACACTATCGTTCTCTACCTCGCATAAACCTACAATATCTGGCAGTGTCCAACCACTACTATCTTCACCACAAGCAATGATTGTCTGCCCTATCCTATTCAGTTTTTGCCAATACTTCGTACGTGTCCAATGTCGAGGAGAGTCTGGTAAGAACTCATGATCATTCTTCAAAGTATCGTGTCGAGTATCAAACAAATTCTCGGTATTGAGTTCAACAATTGTCAAACGAGTTTGAGCTTCAGATAAAAAAGAACTCAACAAAAACAAAAAGGTTAACAAGATACGCATAAGTTTCAGATTTATAGATAAGTAAGTTATTATTTCTTTATCTCAATATCTCGTGCCACATGATTACGTATCTTAGTCAGATACGCCTTCATGTCAGCAGTATTCTTTTCATCAATATCTACATAAAACCATAATAACCTCCTTCTCACTATTCATCTACACTCACCACCTATCACCCTACTTATTCACAACCTCCAACTGCTGACGTACACTCTCCTCATGTATTAATTCGAAGACCTGGGCAGCAAAGTTGGCATCCATACCGCAAAGACTTGCTTGTGCGCCACGCTTTTCGAGGATTTCACTATATCTACCAGCTTGAAGAATGGTCATATTATGCGCTTTTTTAAAGGCTCCGATCTCACGACAAATGCGGAAACGCTTGGCAAGAAGTCCCATTAAAGAGTTATCAAGCTCGTCTATTTGAGCACGAAGAAATCTAAGTCCTTCAGTTGTAGAGCTGTGATCGCGTACTACCAAAAGCGAAAGAATATAATCAAGGATATCAGGAGTTACCTGCTGTTCTGCATCGCTCCACGCCTTCTCTGGCGTACAATGACTCTCTACTATCAAACCATCAAAGCCTAAGTCCATAGCCTGCTGACATAATGGAGCTATCAAATCGCGGCGACCACCGATATGACTTGGGTCACAGATGATAGGAAGTCCTGGTATTCTTCTACGCAACTCTATAGGAATCTGCCACATAGGGGCATTTCGATAAATTTTCTTTTCATAGCTTGAGAAACCTCGATGAATAACTCCTAAACGTTTCAAGCCGGCTTGATTAAGTCTTTGAAGTGCACC
>ERZ772948.885-NODE-885-length-18885-cov-4.378067_pt1 | contig 18885 bp, 16 predicted proteins | sample MGYA00511945_ERZ772948 | MGnify/ENA primary metagenome ERZ772948 (study PRJEB29015, sample SAMEA2737927) | human oral metagenome | biome: human oral; feature: human-associated habitat; material: dental | place: China | collected 2141 ... | reverse complement strand
TAATATGGTATAATAAAGTAGAGGTGGTATTGTGATAAGTAAAGAGGATATAAAACATCTTGAAAAAATTTTTCCCTTTTGGTTGGATATGAAGCAAAATGATAGGGCTAAAATTATTCTTTCAAGTCGTATATTATCTTTAAAAAAAAATTCTATATTTTTTAATTCACATGAATTAGATGGTTTATTGTTTTTAAAATCTGGAAAACTTAGATTTTTCTTATCTTCTTTAGATGCAAGAGAACTGCCACTTTATTATTTAAACAATATGGAAGTAGAATTTTTTGAAAATTTTAATGATAAGACAATATCAACAATTTTAGATATAGCTTTTATTGTTGAAAAAAATAGTGAAATACTTTTAATTCCATATTCAGTGTTAAATCTTTTTAGAGATAAATATAGTATAATGGAAAAATTTTTACATAATTTAACAAGAGAAAAATTATCTAAATCTCTATTATCATTACAAAATATTTTACTTATACCACTTAAAGATAGATTACTTAATTTTTTATATAGTTTAAATAAAACTGAAATATCTTTAACTCATGAAGAAATAGCAAAGAATTTAGGTAGTTCAAGAGAGGTAATAAGTAGGAATTTAAAAGTTTTAGAGAAAGAAAATTTTTTAAAAATAAATAGAAAAAAAATTATTATATTAGATAGGGGTGAAGTATTATGAAAAAGCCAATTATTGGAGTTTCAGCAAGTATGATATATGAAGAAAAAGATGAATTGTTCTTAGGGGATAAATATTCTTGTGTTGCTTACTCTTATATTGATGCAGTATATAAGTCAGGTGGAATTCCTGTTACACTGCCAATTTTAAAAGATGTTTCTGCAATAAGAGAACAAGTAAAATTGTTAGATGGTTTAATTTTATCAGGTGGACGTGATGTAGATCCTCATTTCTATGGAGAAGAACCTTTAGAAAAGTTAGGTGCTATTTTTCCTGAAAGAGATGTTCATGAAATGGCTTTAATAAAAGCTGCTATTGATTTAAAAAAACCTATATTTGCAATTTGCCGTGGTATGCAAATACTTAATGTTACTTATGGTGGAACACTGTATCAAGATATTTCTTATGCTCCAGGAGAACATATTAAACATTGTCAAATAGGTTCACCTTATCAAGCAACTCATTCAATAAAGATTGATAAACACTCAACTTTATTTAGAATGGCAGATAAATTAGAAATTGAGAGAGTAAACTCTTTCCACCACCAAGCATTAAAACAAGTAGCTAAGGGGCTTAGAGTTGTTGCAACAGCTCCAGACGGAATAATTGAGGCAGTTGAAAATGAAGATGGAGCATTTATAATAGGGGTACAATTTCATCCTGAAATGATGTTTGATAAAAGCACTTTTGCAAGGGGAATATTTAAAAAATTTATAAGTATTTGTATAGAAAGCAAACCAGGAGAAGTTATCTTAAAAGATGAAATACATCATATAGAAGAAAATAAAGAAAAAAATATAGATGAAAAAATTAAAGAAATAGAAGATGAAGAAAAAAAGGAATTTTTTAAAGGGGATCTATAATCCCCTTTTTTCTATAATTTATTTACATTGAAAACAGTTCTTTTAATTCTCTAATATTATTTCTACTAACAGGTATAGCTGTTGTATAGTTTTTTATTTTTATTATCCAAGATGAATTAAACCATTGTTCTATCTCAGTTATCTTATCTAAGTTGACAATAAATGATCTATGACATCTATAAAAATTATCTCCTTTTAGCACCTCTTCCCACTTAGAAATTTTAATTTTACTTACATATTTTTTCTGATTTGAAAATATTAAAGTCTCCTTTTCAGAAGCTTCTATATAATCAATATCATTTAAAGAAATAACATAGAGTCTTTCATCAATATTTACAGTTATCTTCTTTAAATTGGTATTTTTAATTGAAGATGTAAGTTCAGTTTTCATATTTACCAAAGATTTTAAAAGATTTTTAATTCTGCTTTCTGAATAAGGCTTTAAAAGATAATCAAAAGCTTTTATTTCAAAAGCATCAACAGCATAATCTTTATATGCAGTTATAAAAACTATTTTCATATCTGGATACATTTTAGTAATTATTTTTCCCAAACTAATTCCATTCATATCAGGCATATTAATATCTAAAAAAATTACATCAGCTGTATTATTTTCTAAGAAATTTAAAGTATCTAAAGGATTATCAAATTCAGCTATAAGTTTAATTTCTTTTTCTTCATTTAGAAAATATTTTAATTCCTCTCTTGCAGGTAATTCATCTTCAACAATTATGCAATTAATCATATTTTACACCTCCAAGTATTTTAAATTTTATTCTTGTTCCCTGTTCTAATTTTTTTATATTGAGACCTTCTCCATAGAGAAGCTTTAATCTTTGATGAACATTTTTAAGACCTATATTTTCTTGTATTTGTTTATCTAAATTATCAATAACAGTTTGTTCTATGCCTACTCCATCATCTTCAATTATAACTTCAATATCTTTATCAATTTTTTTTACAATTATTTTGACACAACCATTTTCTCTTTTCTTTAAAATACCATGTTTTATACTATTTTCAACAAGAGGTTGAATAATTAAACTTGGAATTTGGAAATTATATAGACTTTCATCAACATCATAAATTATATTTAATTTATCTCCAAACCTTGCCTTTTCAATTTTTATATAGTTATCAATTTGATTTAATTCTTTTATAAGTTCAACACTTTTAACATTGTTATCTAAGTTATATCTTAGATATCTTGATAAATCTATTGTTACTTCCCTTGCTTTTTCAGGATTTGTTCTGATAAGAGAGGCCATAGTATTCAATACATTAAATAAAAAATGAGGGTTTATTTGAGATTGTAATGCTTTTAACTCAGAATATTTAACTAAAGACATTAAATTCTCTACCTTACTAATTTCCATTTGAGTTGAGATAAGATGGGATAAACCTATCATCAAGTATCTATTTTTTTCTGTTATTTTTTCTGCTGTATCAAAGAAAATTTTTAAGGTTCCATTTACATCATTCTTTTCTTTTAAAGGCAAAATAATGCAAGATTTGATATGAGGTGAAATGTATAAAAAGTCCTCTATAATTTCATCATTATCTTTTATAACAAGCATTACTTCCCCAGTTTTTAGAACCTCTTTAGTATTATTACTTCTTATAGGACTTTTTGCTATATCAACTTTATCAAATGAAAAACCTGCTATAATATCTCTTTTATCAGTTATTACAGTTGCTTTTGCTCCTAAAGAACTTGCAATAATTTTACATACTTCACTAAGATTTTCAGTTTCTCTAAAATAAGGTAGAGTTTTATTTGCTATCTCTAAGGCAAGTTTAGCTTGGTTCCCTGCTACAATTTCACTTTTTTGAATAATATCCTCAACTATTAAAATTAAAACACTTGCCCCAATTGAATTCATAAAAACCATAGGGATATAGAAACTTGCAACTATATTTTGTGCTAATACTTTATCCTTATGTATAAGTAAAATTAAGCCCATACTAATATTTTCAACAATACAAGCTAGTAAAAAGCCAAAAAATATTCTATCTTTGCTTTTTATAAAACGATGCACATAAGCAGTTAAAAAACCACCTGTTATTGTTGCAATAGCACAGGGAATAGCAGTTTCTCTACCAAGATTTACAAAGGCTCTGTGTATTCCAGCTATAAGTCCTGTAATTATTGAAACATAAGGACCTCCTAAAATGCCCCCTGCAATAACTCCAACATTTCTTGTATTTAAAATAGCACCATTAAAATTTAATCCTATATAAGTTCCACTGATAGAAAGTAGTGAAAAGAAAAAAGATAGTGCAATTATATCTTTTTTAGTTTTTGCTTTGCTTTTTATAATTATATTTGCTCTATCAATTTTTATAAAGAAAAATGCTATCATTGCAGAGCAACCTATATTACTTATTAAATGTGAAATAAATTGTATATTCATTTTTAGCTCCTTTTTTATAGTATAACAAATTTTACAAACTTTATAAATACTTAAGAGAATTTTTTAACATTTCAAGCCATTTTTTTTACATTTAATTCCAAAAAATATAAATTTGAATAAAAAAATTGTATAATAGTGCAAAGAAATTAAACAAAATTAATTAAGGGGGTATAAGTATGTATAGTTTTATAGGTTCTATTATAGCTTTAGTGCTAGGTTACTTAATTTATGGTAAATTTGTTGAAGGAGTTTTTGGTATAGATCCTTCAAAAGAAACACCTGCAGAAAGATTAGCTGATGGTGTTGACTATATGGAAATGAGTTGGCCAAAGGCATTTCTTATTCAATTTCTTAATATAGCTGGTACTGGACCAATATTTGGAGCAGTTGCTGGAGCATTATGGGGGCCAGCTGCATTTATTTGGATAGTATTTGGTTGTATCTTTGCAGGTTCAGTTCATGATTTTCTTTTAGGAATGATGTCTTTAAGAAGAGATGGAGCATCTGTTTCTGAAATAGTTGGAGAAAATCTAGGATTAACTGCAAAACAAATAATGAGAGTTTTCTCTGTTGTACTTTTATTATTAGTTGGAGTTGTATTTATAATGAGTCCTGCTCAAATCCTAAAAGATATAACAGGAATAAGCTATGAAGTTTGGTTGGCAGCTATCATAATATATTATCTTTGTGCAACAGTTTTACCAATTGATGCAATTATTGGAAAAATCTATCCTATATTTGGATTATCACTTTTAGTAATGGCAGTAGGAATTGGTGGAGGATTAATTATTACAAATGCAAATATTCCTGAAATAGCTTTTGTAAATATGAATCCAACAGGAAGATCAGTTTTTCCTTATCTATGTATAACAATAGCTTGTGGAGCAATCAGTGGTTTCCATGCTACTCAATCTCCTATGATGGCTAGATGTTTAAGAACAGAAAAAGATGGAAGAAAAGTTTTCTATGGTGCAATGATATCAGAAGGAATTATAGCTCTTATTTGGGCTGCAGCAGCAATGTCATTCTTTGGTGGAATACCTCAACTTGCTGAAGCAGGAACAGCTGCAGTTGTAGTTAATAAAATATCAGTTGGAATTTTAGGAAAAGTTGGAGGAGCACTAGCATTACTTGGAGTTGTTGCTTGTCCTATAACTTCTGGAGATACTGCATTTAGAAGTGCAAGACTTACTATTGCTGACTCTTTAAAATATAAACAAGGACCTATTATAAATAGATTTATTGTTGCAATTCCATTATTTGTTATAGGTGTTGCATTATGTTTTATACCATTTAATGTTGTTTGGAGATATTTTGGTTGGTCAAATCAAACTCTTGCTACAATAGCTTTATGGGCAGCAGTTAAATATTTGGCAAATAGAGGAAAAAATTATTGGGTAGCTTTAATACCAGCAATGTTTATGACAGTTGTTGTAACTTCTTACATAGTTGCAGCACCAGAAGGATTTGTAAGATTCTTTGGAGATAAGGATATAAAAGTTATTGAACATATTGCAATAATAATTGGTTGTGTTGTATCTTTAGGATGTACAGCTGGATTCTTTATGACAAATAAAAAATCAAATTTAATTACTGAATAAAAGAGGAAATTCTCCCATTATACTTGTTTATAAAGGTTAACAAAATACTCTTAGCAAAAGCTAAGAGTATTTTTTTGTTTAAAAAAAATTGTTACTATGCTAAAATATTTAAAAAAGAAAAATATATTAAATAAAGTTAGAGGGAGATATAATGAAAAAATTAACAACAAAAGTTCAAGTGTTATATGCACTTGGAGTGAGCTATGCCATTGTGGATCAAATATTTGCACAATGGATATTATATTTTTATTTACCATCAGAAAACTCTGGTTTAAAACCATTTATGGCACCAATTTTAGTTTCAATAGCCTTAGCAGTTTCAAGATTTGTGGATATGATAACAGATCCTTTGGTTGGTTTCTTATCTGATAAATATAATAGTAAATATGGAAGAAGAATACCTTTTGTTGCAGTGGGGACAATTCCATTAGTATTAGTTACAATAGCATTTTTTTATCCGCCAATGAGTAATGAAAAAGCAAGTTTTTACTATTTAATGATAGTTGGTTCACTGTTCTTTACTTTTTATACAATAGTTGGAGCACCATATAATGCATTGATTCCTGAAATTGGAAGAACTCCAGAGGAAAGATTAAATCTATCAACTTGGCAATCTGTTTTTAGATTATCTTATACAGCAATAGCAATTATTTTCCCTGGAATTTTAATTAAAATGATAGGTGGAAATGATGAACTTTTTGGAATAAGAGGAATGATAATATTTTTATGTGTAATTGTTTTGATAGGGCTTACTGTTACAGTATTTACAGTTAGGGAAAGAGATTATTCAACAGGAGAAGTTTCAAATGTAAGTTTTAAGGATACAATAGGAATTATAATAAAAAATAAGAACTTTATTCTATATCTTTTTGGAATGATGTTTTTCTTTATAGGTTTTAATAATTTAAGAGCTATTATGAACTATTATGTTGAAGATATTATGGGTTATGGAAAAAAAGAAATTACTAATGCTTCAGCATTATTATTTGGAGCAGCAGCTATTTGTTTTTATCCAACAAATAAGCTATCTAAAAAATATGGATATAGAAAGATTATGCTTTACTGCTTGGCAATGTTAATTGTTTCAACATCTATGTTATTTTTCTTAGGAAAAATATTTCCTGTTAATTTTGGTTTTGTTCTATTTGCCCTTATAGGTATACCTCTTGCAGGGGCAGCATTTATTTTTCCACCTGCTATGTTAAGTGAAATAAGTACACAAATTAGTGAGGAGTCAGGAGCAAGAATAGAGGGAATTTCATTTGGAATACAAGGCTTCTTTATGAAAACTTCATTTTTAATTTCAATAGTAACTTTACCAATAATTTTAGTAATGGGAAATGATGTCAGTATAATATCAGCAATAACAAGTGGAGCTAGTAAGGTTGAAAAAAATGGAATTTATTTAGCTTCATTGAGTTCAGTATTTTTCTTTATAATTTCATTTATTTTTTATTATAAATACTCAGATAGCAAGAAAGCAAAATAAGTCAAAGATTTTATAGAAAAATAAGAGAGTTATATTCCAAATTTTAGAATAAAAATTAAATAGAATGAGCCAAGCAAATTTTGCTGTGTTTGAACGAAGTGAGTTTAGCAAATTTGCAGCGAATTCTTAAATTTTATTCGTTAAGAAATCTGGCTAGTGACGAGCTTTTTTTATATCACTAATTGGGGGAAAAAATGAAAAATGAATTGTTAAATCAATATAAAATGTTAGTTAATTTCTTAGGAAAAACCTTAGGTCCATCTTTTGAAATAGTTTTACATGAAATAAAGGGTGAAGAAGTTAAAATGATTGCTATAGCTAATGGTGAAGTAAGCAATAGAACATTAGAAAATTCAATTTCAACTGAAACTTTACATATTTTAAAAAATAAATCTTATCATAATGAAGAAAGTATGGTAAATCATACTGTATTATTAAAGAATGGAAAGAAAGTCCGTTCTTCTAGTATGTTTATTAAAGAAAATCAAAAAATTATTGGGATGTTGTGTATAAACTTTGATGATAGTAAATTCCATGATATAAACTGCCAAATTTTAAGAATAATTCATCCTGATATGTTTGTTAAAAATTATTTATCAGATGTTTCATATAATATTTTAGTGGATGAAAATAAGAGTCAGAGTAATGAAGAAAATTCAACTGACAATATAGAAATTTTTATGGAAAAAATATTTCAAGAAGTCAATTTGAAATTTAATTATCCTTTAGAAAGATTGACTAAACAGGAAAGAGTTGAAATTGTGCAAGCACTATATGAAAAAGGTCTTTTTAATTTAAAAGATGCGATTAATTTTGTGGCTCAAAAATTATCTTGCTCACCTACAACTATATATAGATATGTTGGAAAAATTGAAAAGGAATAAATATGGAGATAAATATACTTCGTGGACAAAATCAGATAGGAGGTTCTATAATAGAAATTTCATCTAAAAATACAAAAATTATTTTGGATATAGGAAGTAATTTAGATGATAAAGAAATAATAATCCCCGAAATTGAGGGCTTATTTAAGGGAAAGCCTAAGTATGATGGAGTTTTAATTAGCCATTATCATGGTGATCATATAGGTTTAGCAACAAAAATTCTTCCTAATATACCAATATATATGGGAGAAAAAAGTTATGAAATACATAAGGTATCAAATGAATATATAAAAAAAGAACATTTAAAAGAGCCTAAAATTTTTAAGGCAGAACAAGAAATTTTTATAGGAGATATAAAAATAATACCCTATCTTTGTGACCATTCTGCTTTTGATGCCTATATGTTTTTAGTGGAGTGTGAGGGAAAGAAAATATTATATACAGGTGATTTTCGTTCTAATGGAAGAAAATCCTTCAAGGCACTATTAAAAAAATTACCTAAAATAGATCCCCTTATAACGGAGGGAACTAATCTTTTTGACAATAAAATAGGAAAGGTAAATTTAACTGAAAAGGAACTTGAAAAGAAAGGAATAGAGATTTTAGAGGGAAATGATAAACCTGTATTTGTATTAATGGCAGCAACAAATATAGATAGGATAGTTACCTTCTATTAAGATTACGAATACAACTAAAAGACTATTTCTACTAGATACTTATGCAGGACTAATTACAGATATTGTAGGTGGAAATATTCCTAATCCTAGAACATTTTCCAATGTTAGAATATTCTTAACAAATCAAGATAAATATAAAATTTTAGAAAATTACCCTCAAAATAAAATTGGTAAAAATGAAATAGCAAATAGCAATTTTATGATGTGTATTAGAAGTTCAATGAAACAGTATTTAGAAAATCGTTCAAAAGAATTTTCTTTTGAAGGCTGTGTATTATTCTATTCAATGTGGGAAGGCTATAAAAAACAAGAAAATATGAAAGAATTTCTAAAATTTATGGAAGAAAAAGGAGTAAAAACTATATCTTTACACACAAGTGGACATGCAGATGAAAAAGATTTTTATAAATTAATCAAGAAAGTTAAACCTAAAATTATAGCTCCTGTACATACAGAGAATTATGAGTGGTTCAAAAGATATGAAAATTGTGAAGTTATTTGTGATAAAAATATAATTAAGGTATGATAAATTATAAAAATTTAGGAGGGGATTATTATGTCAACATATTCAAAAGATGAAATTATAAAAAAATTGAAAGTAGCAAAATCTGAAATGTGGAAATTTTATAGTCAAGATTTTGTAAATTATAGAGGAAAAACATCAGATAAAGAAAGCTATTATACAGAAGTTATTGCGAAATGGTTAATAGATAATATTGAATTATTTAATGATATAAAAATGATAAGTAGAGAAAATAGTTATAAAGTGGATAGTCATGATGGAAAAATAAAAAATAAAGACTCAAGACGTGAAGAAGAAATTATTGCTATGAAATTATTTGATCTTTCACAAAATCAAGGAAAAGTTTTTGATATAATTAGAAAGATTATAGATTATCAAACTCCTTTAAAAAATGTATAAACAGATGATGTTGGAAAAATAGATTTACTTGCTTATAATGAAAATGAAAAAACTCTAAGAATTTTGGAGTTGAAGAAACCAGATAGCAAAGAAACAATGTTAAGATGTGTGCTAGAAGCCTATACTTATTTAAAGATTCTAGATAAAACTAAACTTTTAAAAGATTTTGAGCTACCAGAAGATACAACAATTGAAGCTTGTCCATTCGTATTTTTGGATGGAGCACAATATCAAGAAATGCAACAAGATAGAGAAAATTTAAAAGATTTAATAGAAAAATTAGGTATAGAAGTAATATATTTGAAAGAAGAAAATGGGGAATATAGAGTAATTAAATAAAAATACATATAAATTTTAATAGGAGGGAAAAGAAGAATGGATAATAAAAAAGAAAAAAAAGCTTGGCTACTTCTATGGAATCCAAGTAAGTGGAATTGGAAAGATTATGAAGAATGGTGTGAAAGAACAAAAAAAGGTGAAAAATATACTAATGCTTGGACATCTATAAGTAAACAACCACTTAAAGGAGATGAAGTATTTCTTATAAAATTAGGAGACTCTGCTCCTAAAGGAATTATTGCACATGGTTATGTAATAAGTGAAGTGACATATCAAGTAGAAGGAGATAATTCTAATTATGTAGATGTAGAATTTGATAGAATTCAAAATTATAAAAAAGATTTAATACTTTTGCAAGAAGATTTAAGAAATAAATTTGAAGTAAAACATAAATGGAGTCCTCAACCATCTGGGATTGAAATTGATGAAACAATATTACCAGAACTAAAAGAAATGTGGAGTAAGCTAGTAAATGGAGATGAAAATACTGAAAATTTAAATAGGGGAGATGAAGAAGAAACTATGGGAAAAGCTTCAAAAAAAGAATTTGATAAAAATGTAATTTTTTATGGACCTCCTGGAACAGGAAAGACATATACAACAGCAAAAAGAGCAGTTGAAATTTGTAAAACTGAATCTGAAGAAGAATTGACAGATTATACTGAAGTGATGAAAAGATATAATGAACTAAAGGAAAAAAATAGAATTGAATTTATTACTTTTCACCAATCTTATGGCTATGAAGAGTTCATTGAGGGGATAAAACCTGTTGTTTCAAATGAAGATGATGAGTCAGAGGATGAAAGCGAAAATAATAAAGAATTAAAAACTAATATAAAGATAGAGAATGATGTAAGATATGATATTGTAGATGGTGTTTTCAAAAAATTTTGTGAAGCTGCTACAAAAGCAATTATAGAAACTCATGATAATGATGATGTATCACCAGAAGCAATAATATGGAAAGTTACAGTAAGAAATAAAGTAATTAAGGATTGCTTTGATAACTCTCATGTCAGAATAGATTGGAATTTAGATGATAATGATGCAGTTGGATTTGTTGAAGAAATAAAAAAAGGAGATATCATTATTACAACAGATAAATCTCGTACAAGAATAAATGGAATTGCAGTTGTAACAGATGAAAAAGGTCATACTTTAGATAAAGAAGAGAGAGATACTACAACTAGAAATGTTAAATGGCTAGCAACAAATATTGATGAAAATATAAAAAGTATTAATAAAGAAAAAATGCTACAACGTAGAACAGTAGCTAGAGTACCAAATATGAAAGTAGAAGATATCATCAAACTAGCCAAAGAAAAGAACCCAACAGCATTATCAAAAATAGATATTAAAGAAAATAAAGAACCTTATGTTTTCATTATTGATGAAATCAATAGAGGAAATATCTCAAAAATATTTGGAGAATTAATAACATTAATAGAAACTACTAAAAGAGCTGGAAAAGAAGAATGTATTTCTACAAAATTACCATATTCAAAAGAAGAGTTTACAGTTCCTGACAATGTTTATATAATAGGAACAATGAATACAGCTGATAGATCTATTGCCTTAATGGATACAGCCTTAAGAAGAAGATTTAAATTTGAAGAAATGTTACCTAATTATGATTTACTAAAAGATATTTTTGTTGAAGATGAGGGGATAAAAGTAAATATTGGGGCTATGTTAAAAGCCATCAACAAAAGAATAGAATATCTTTATGATAGAGAACATACAATAGGACATGCAGTATTCTTAGAATTGAAGGAAAATAATAACATAGATAAACTAGAAAATATATTTAAGAAATCAGTTATTCCTTTGTTACAAGAATATTTCTATGAAGATTATGATAAAATTAGACTTATTTTAGGAGATAATGCAAAAGATGAAGATGAACAGTTCATTTTTGCTGAATCTATCAAACCTAAAGATGTTTTTGAAGGTGATACAGGAGATATAGATATTCCAGAGAAAAAATATATTATAAAGTATGAAAATTTTAGAAATATTATGGCTTATAAAAATATTTCAAAGAAATTAAGTGATGAGTAATGAATAAAATTATTCAGTTAAAAGAATTTCAAAATATTATCTCTAAGAAAGATTATGAGAATGAAGGAAATAAGTATCTACCAGAAAAAGACTTTAAAGAATTAATTAGTTTTATAGAAGAATTTGTTGGTTCAGAAGAAGCAACAGATATAATGGACTTTATGAAAGTATATAAAACTAAAGATAGAAATCTTGGAACTGTAGTAAAAGTTAATAATTATGTAGGTTTAATTCAACTTAAAAGTGGATATAAAATAGAGATACTACCAAAGATAGACTTTACCGATGATGAAGAAAATAATAAAACAAAAGCAATTTTTCTAAAGATGTTAAAAAGCTTAAAAGATTTTTCAGGTAAAAACTTTAAAAATGCAGATTTAAAAATTAGTAAAATGAATCTGTATGAAATCTTTATTAATATGTACTTAAATGATGTTAGAATACTTGTAAAAAATGGTTTAAAATCAGCTTATGTAACACAAGAAGATAATATAAAATTCTATAAAGGAAAGTTACAAGTAAGTCAACATATAAAAATGAATTTAGTTCATAAAGAAAAATTCTATATGGCTTATGATGAATTTTTAGTTGATAGAGCTGAAAATAGATTGGTGAAAGCTACATTATTAAAGTTACAAAAATTAACAAGCAGCTCTCAAAATTCTAAAGAAATAAGACAACTTCTTATAGCTTTTGAATTGGTGGAAACATCAACTAATTATGAAAAAGATTTCTCTAAAGTTTTAATAGATAGGAATACAAAAGACTATGTAAATTTAATGAGATGGTCTAAAGTTTTTCTATTTAATAAAAGTTTTACAAGTTTTTCAGGTAAAGTTTCATCAAGAGCTATACTTTTTCCAATGGAAAAAATTTTTGAAAGCTATGTAGCCCAAGAAGTTAGGAAAAAATTTTTACCAGATAATTGGGAAGTGTCAATTCAAGACAAGGGATATCATTTATTTCTTGAAAAAAATAATGGAAATTCAAGACCTATATTTAGTTTAAAGCCAGATATAGTATTAAGGAAAGAAAATAAAATTGTTATCTTAGATACTAAATGGAAAAGACTGATACCTGAGAGTAGGAAAAATTATGGAGTTTCTTCAGTGGATATGTATCAAATGTATGCCTATGCAAAAAAATATGAAGAAAATAGAATCATACCAGAAGTGTATGTAATTTATCCTAAAACTAAAGATATAGCAGAAGTTAGATATTTTGAAAGTGATGATGGAGTTAAAGTAAATATATTTTTTATTGATTTAGCTAATATTGAAGAAAGTTTAAATGAACTAAAAAATATGATTGAATAAAACAAAAAGTGTGAGTAGTTTTTAGCTACCCACACTTTCTTTATATATAAAGGGAGTTATGAAAAGTGAATTTTATTATATTTCTTTAAAAACAATATGGTCATTATCCAAATCTATTAAAACATTAGATTTTTCATGAACTTCATTTGCAAGAATTTTCTTAGCAAGACTTGTTTCAAGTTCTTTTTGTATATATCTTCTTAAAGGTCTTGCACCATAGTGAGGGTCATAAGCATTGTTAGCTAAGTAATCAACCATTTTATCAGAAAATTCAAGTGTAATATGTTTAGGTTTTAATTTGTTTTCTAAATCTTTTAGACTTAATTTTACAATTTCTTTAATAGCTGGTAAATCCAAAGCCTTGAAAGTAATTATTTCATCAATTCTATTTAAAAATTCTGGTTTAAATCTAGCTTTTAATTCATCTGCTACTTTTTCTCTAGTATTTTCAGAAAGGTTAGGGTCTTCAAGTATTAAATGACTACCTATATTAGATGTCATTATAATTAAAGTGTTTTTGAAGTCTACTATTCTTCCTTGCCCATCTGTAAGTCTACCATCATCTAAAACTTGTAATAGCACATTAAATACATCAGGGTGAGCCTTTTCAATTTCATCAAACAATATTACTGAATAAGGTTTAGTTCTTATAGCTTCTGTAAGTTGTCCTCCTTCTTCATAACCAACATATCCTGGAGGTGCACCTATAAGTCTAGTAACTGAAAACTTATCCATATATTCACTCATATCTATTCTAACAACATTATCTTCACTATCAAATAAGTTATATGCCAAAGTTTTTGCAAGATATGTTTTACCAACACCAGTAGGTCCTAAGAATATAAATGAACCCATAGGTCTATTAGGATCTTTTAAACCTGCAACTGATCTAAGCATAGTATCAGCAACAGCCTTAACAGCTTCATCTTGCCCTTTAACTCTTTCTTTTATATGGTCTTCAAGATGTAACATCTTATCTTTTTTAGTTTCAGTTAATTTTGATACAGGAATACCTGTCCATCTTGAAACTATATCTGCAATTTCCTCAGCAGTAACTTCTTGTTTTAATAGCGAATTATCCTTTCCATCTTTATCAATCTTATTTTGTTGTTCTTGTAATTCTTTTTCAAGACTTGCAAGTTTTCCATATTTTAATTCAGATAATTTTGTTAAATCATATTCTCTTTCTGCTTTTTCCATTTCAAGTTTGACATTTTCAATTTCTCTTTTAATATTCTTAATTTTAGAAATATCTTCTTTTTCAAGTTCCCATTTAGATGTCAAAACTTTCTTTTCTTCATTTAATTCTGCTAATTCTTTTTCTATAACTTTTAATCTTTCCTTAGAAGCATCATCAGTTTCTTTTTCCAATGCTTTAATTTCAATTTCTAATTGTAAAGCCTTTCTTGTCAACTGGTCAAGTTCTTCTGGCATAGAGTCAATTTCTGTTCTTATCATTGCAGCAGCCTCATCAATTAAGTCAATAGCCTTGTCTGGAAGTTTTCTATCACTTATATATCTTTGGCTAAGTGTTGCAGCTTCAACTATTGCAGTATCTGTAATTCTAACACCATGATAAGTTTCAAATTTATCTTTAAGACCTCTTAAAATTGAAATAGTATCATCAACATTAGGTTCATTTACTAATATTGTTTGGAATCTTCTTTCAAGTGCAGGGTCTTTTTCAATATATTTTCTATATTCATCTATTGTTGTTGCACCAATAACTCTCAATTCTCCTCTTGCAAGCATAGGTTTTAACATATTTCCTGCATCAAGAGAGCCTTCTCCCTTACCAGCACCAACTATTGTATGAATTTCATCTATAAAAAGAATTATATTTCCATTTGATTCTTCAACTTCTTTTAAAACACCTTTCATTCTTTCTTCAAATTCACCTTTATATTTCGCACCTGCAACTAAGGCACCCATATCAAGTGAAAATATTTTTTTATTCTTTAAACTTTCAGGAACATCTCCATTTAATATTCTCTGAGCAAGCCCTTCAACTATTGCAGTCTTACCAACCCCAGGTTCTCCAATTAAAATAGGGTCATTTTTTGTTCTCCTTGAAATTATTTGTATTGCTCTTCTGATTTCAGAATCTCTACCAATGATAGGGTCTATTTTACCTTCTCTGGCAAGTTCAACTAAATCTTTTGCATATTTTTCTAAAACTTCATAAGTTGCTTCTGGGTTTTGATTATCTACCTTTCTATTTCCTCTTATATTCATCAATACCTCCATGTATTTTTCTAAACTGATACCCAATCTTTTAAAAATTGGCATTTCTTCTATCATAGCTTTAAAAATATGTTCTACACTTAAAAAGCTATCTTCCATTTCTTTCATAATCATTTCTGCACGATTTAAAATAGCATTTGTTTTTTGGTCAAGTGAAATATTATCATTACTAACTTTTACTTCCACTTTTGGATAATTATTCATTTCTTTTTCTAATTCAGAAATGATATATTGTAAATTCAATCCCATTTTTTCTATTACTCTTGGGATAAGTCCATTATTTTGCATTAGTAATCCTAAAGCTAGTGCTTCAGGTCTTATACTTTGTTGCATATTACCTTTACTAATATCCACTGCTAAATTGATTGCAGAAATTGTATTTTCTGTAAATTGATTTGGATTCATCATAATAAAAACCTCCTAACTTCATCTTCTATATATTAATTTTTTATTTATTATTTTATTACTCTCTAATTTTATAGAAGAGCTAGCTACCAAGGAAATCTTGATAGCTAGACCCTACCTAAAATAATATAGAGGGGAGATTTATTAGCACTCTATATAATAGGTTGCTAATAATCATAGACTATATATATCATATATAGAATAAAATGTCAAGAGTTTTTTTAAAAATTTTATAAATATTTTATTTTTCTCAATAAAATAAAGAATATTATTTTTATAAATATCTAAAAATTAAAAATAATTATATATTTTACTGTGAGATTTATCTTTTTAGTCTATTAGCTTGACAATTCTTTTTAAATAAAGTAAACTTTTACATATAAAGTTTGGAAAGGAGATGGTAAAAATGAAAAAAATAAATGCTATTATATCTGGGATAGCTAGTATTTTTTCTAGTTCTAATAATATAACTGATGTTTTTGAAAAATATCCATCTACTTATAAAAAAGATACAGAAGAGTCTTTACAAAAAGCTTGGTTAAAGGTTGGAAATACATTAAAAGGAGCTATTGATAAATATGGTTCGGAAGTCAAAAAATCCAATATCTAATGATGAGAAAAAAGAGGTTATTGTAAAGCAACAACAAATTAAACATTATTCTGGAATAATTCCTCATCCTGAAATTGTTGAGGGTTATGAAAAAAATTGTCCAGGAGCAACAGATAGAATATTAGCTATGACAGAAAATCAATTAAAAAGTTCACAAGAAATTGAATTAAGTGAACAAAATAATATTAATGAGTGTAGACTTACAATGTTGAAATCAGATATAGAATACAATAAGAGAGGACAGATATTTGGTTTTATATTATTGCTTACTATGATAATTGGAGGATTTTTACTTGTCTATATTGGTAGAGAAGTGGGAGGATATGGAACTATTATTGGTTCTATAACAATAGCAATAGGTAGTGTTATTTGGAATAAACAAAAAAATAAAGATAGCGTTAGAATGGTAAGAGAAATTTTAGAAAAATCACAAATACCAAGAATTTTAACACCAGAAAAAGCGCATCAAATGTTTGACTCATTTACAATGGAATATAATCCTGAGTTTGTAAGATTCTTTAATGATAATATTGAAGAAATAATATCTAATCCAGAATATATAAAAGATATTGCAACAATACAAAGACAATTTAAAGATATTGTAAGAACAAATGCAGGTAGAAGATTAACTCTTGATGTAGCACAGGATTACATTAAAAGTATTGTATATACAGATATTGAGGTTGGAAATGAAGGACTTGCAGAACAGGCCAAAATAGCAGGATATTCACAAAAAGATTTTGAGGCAATACAGGATTTATTTAATGAAGGAGAAACAAGAGATTTTTCAAGCATTCCGAGAATACAAGGAACTACAAAAGGATATACTTATGAAATGTTGAGATGTGATGATCCACTTGCACTAACAATAGGGACATTAACAGATTGCTGCCAAGAAATTCACGGAGCTGGACAAACAAGTATGGAACATAGTGTTGTATCTCCGGATGGTAGAGTATTTTGTGTAAGAGATGCAGAGGGAAGATTAGTAGCACAAAGTTGGTTCTGGAGAAATCAATATACAGGATGCTTTGACAATATTGAAATACCACACAGAATATTTGAGCTATATGAAAAAGAGCACCCCGATATTGGTAGAAAGAAATTAACTTCTGATGTATTAGAGGTTTATAAAAAAGCAGCTCAAGATTTAATGAAAGAAGATGCAAGAATTTATCAAGAACTATTAGATAATAAAACTATTACTAGAGAACAATACGATGCGTTACTACTTGGAAAAGTTACAATTGGCTTAGGTTATAATGATATTGCTGATGCAATAAAAGCTGACAACACTATACATCAAGAAACTGATATAGTTTCAGTAAAAGGAACAAGCAGATTACCACACCCATATACAGATGCAAGTACACAATATACAATTGCAGAAAGAGAAGGTACTATAAAATCTGAACATAAAAACTTATATGTTCATCAAGATGATGTACCTGTATACGACGGAACAAATATGTCTACTACAGTATTATTTAAAATGAAAAGAATGGAAGAGGGAACAGGCAGAGATAATTTAACATATCTAAGTGAAAGAAATGATAAAGAAAACTTATCAAAATCGCAAAGAATTATAAATAGTATAGCAAGAGAATATGGAATGAATCCAAATGATACACGAGTAATGGCAACATCAAGAATTGCTATTATATATAGCAAAGATAAAGATAATAAAATAATAATAGGGGATTTATTCTCTTCACCATTAAAAAAAGAATTAAATGAAGAACAGAAACAAAAAGCAACAGCCCATATAATGTACCAAGTGAGAAAAGCTTTAAAGCAGATAGGAATACAAGATTCAAAAGTTGATTTATCATCGTTAAGCGAAGAACAACATAATATTATACAAACTGCTATAGAAAAAATAGAAAAAGAGAATAATGAAAGGGGGGAGAAATTATATGAATAACATAAGGGAAATATTAGGGAATGCAATAATGGCACATACTAATATGGATTTTAATATAGATGGTAGGAAAGTTGTAAAAAATATATTTGAATTATTAGAAGAAAATAAAGAAGATATAGATAAAGCAAATAAGATAGATGTAAAAAATCATAATGGCTTTAAATTAAATTTCAGTATATTGGAAAAACTGAATAATAAAATAAAAGATATTGAAGATGCATATAGGAATGTTATATATATGAATCAAAATGAAAGACTGGATTTTCTTATAGATGCTTTTAAGGAAGATTCACTTGAATACAAAAATCTAAAAGTACCGGATGATATGGAGGGAAAGAGAAGGATACTGCGATCCCTTATGAATATCAGAATGCCGAGGCAGATGAAAAATGAAGTATTGCAAATTCAGGATGACTATTTAAAGGAAAGAATAGATGAAAACGGTATAGTAAAG
>ERZ772948.884-NODE-884-length-18886-cov-6.448622_pt1 | contig 18886 bp, 14 predicted proteins | sample MGYA00511945_ERZ772948 | MGnify/ENA primary metagenome ERZ772948 (study PRJEB29015, sample SAMEA2737927) | human oral metagenome | biome: human oral; feature: human-associated habitat; material: dental | place: China | collected 2141 ... | reverse complement strand
ATAATCTTTTCGAAGAGATCGCACCTAAGTACGCTGAGCGTAACGGTGGATACACAAGAATCCTAAAGCTAGGACCTCGCCGTGGCGATGGTGCTGAAGTAGTTTTCTTGGAGCTCGTATAAGATAATAAAAAGAGCAGGAACTTGTGTCCCTGCTCTTTTTGTATCATCCTTTATAGCTTACCTACTAGGTCGATTCCAGGTTTTAGTGTCTTTGCTCCTGGTCTCCATCTAGCTGGGCAAACCTCATCTCCATGTTCGGCAACGAACTGGCAAGCCTGAAGCTTACGTAGAAGCTCTTCAGCGTTTCTTCCAACATTTCCTGCATTAACCTCGTATGAAACAATCTTTCCCTGAGGGTTGATGATGAATGTTCCTCTTTCGGAAATTCCATCTGCTTCGATGAATACATCAAAGTCCTTTGCTAGTGCATGAGTTGGATCGCCAAGCATTGGATATGTTAGCTCTTTGATTAGCTCAGAGCTATCGTGCCAAGCCTTGTGAACAAAGTGAGTGTCACATGAAACTGCATATACTTCGCAGCCAGCACTCTTGAATTCCTCATACTTATCCTGTAGGTCTGAAAGCTCTGTTGGGCAAACAAAGGTAAAATCAGCAGGATAGAAGAAGAAAACGCTCCACTTTCCTAGAATATCTTCCTTTTTGTATTCTTTGAATTCATTATTGTAATAACCATTAACCTTAAAATCGGAAACTTCCTTGTTAATTAATGACATCTTTTTTCTCCTTTTTTCATTAGACCTTAGGTCTAGATTTGTACGTTTAACATATACAAATCGTATATACCACAAGTTAGTTAAAACTAACCACAAAACTTATTTATTAATTTTAACTTTGTTGTAAAAGCTTTAAAATACATGGCTTAAGTCCTTATGTTTTATGGATTTGACTGTTGACTTATATATTTGCGGAATATATAATAATATTGTAGTTAAATATGATTTTATGTTCCTGAGGCATTTGTCTTGGGCTAAGAGGGAAACAGGTAAAAGCCTGTGCGGTCCCGCCACTGTAAGCAGTATTTATATAGCATTCATCGTAAGGTGAGCCACTGGAGCGTCCGGGAAGGTAGCTATATATGATAAGCTGCGAGCCAGGAGACCTGCATAGAATCTTCCTAAACGGCGGTGAACCGTGATAGGGAAAAATAACAATCAGCAAATACGGGCTGTGGGGCATGCCACAGCTCTTTTTAGTTGTGGGGCCGGCTTTTCATTCTTTTTCATAATTGGCAAGAGGCAGGCTTCGTCACCCTGCTTTTTTGCTTTTTTGATAAATGTTCTGAGAGCTTAGATATATAAAAGTAAAGGGAGTAATAAATTTATAGAAGGATAGATTATGAAAGATTTTAGGGATAGAATATTTTTTGCGACATTTTCAGATGGAGCGACTAAGACTGCAAATAAATACGGCTTTAGCTTAGAGATTAATGATCTTTGTATTTCGAGCAATTTAGATCCGGAAAATAGAGAGGAAACCATAAAGCGAATTGAGGATGAGATTTCTGAGGCTTCTGCTCAGGGAAAGAAGATATTTATGCACGGACCTTTTACAGAGCTGACACCGGATGCGATGGATCCAAGGGCCATTGAGCTAATGATGGACAGGTATATGGAAAGCATTGAGATTTGCGAGTATTTTGGTATAAAGGATATGGTTGTTCACAGTGGATTTATACCTTTGATGTACCATAGAGACTGGCATGTACCTCGTTCGATAGAGTTTTGGCAGAGGATTTCGGATAGACTCCCAGATGGATTTACACTTTTTGTAGAAAATGTATTTGATGAGGATCCATATATTATGAGGGATGTAATCAAAGGAACGAATAGGAAGAACATCAAATGTTGCCTAGATGTGGGCCATGCTAACGCGATAAAATCAAAATACAGCGTCTTTGAGTGGATAGAAGCCTTGGCAGATGAAATAGGGCATTTTCACCTTCATACAAACGACGGAACTGCTGACCAGCACGGAGGTCTTGATAGCGATGAAATGGATATGAAGGGCATACTTTTGCATGCTTTAGAGCATTGTGCGGATGATGTTACATTTACTGTGGAGAGCAGGGAGAGCGAGCCTAGCGCTATATTTTTGGAAAACTTTTTTAATACTATTCCCCATACAGATATGATAAAATAAATGCGGGAGAATAAGATGGATTTAAACAAACTAAATGATAAACAACAAGAGGCGGTCAGATGTATAGATGGGCCGCTTTTGATAATTGCTGGAGCTGGCTCAGGTAAGACGAGCACTATGACTCACAGAATTGCCTATATGATTGAGCAGGGCATTAGTCCGTACAAGATTTTAGCAGTAACCTTTACTAATAAGGCGGCTAATGAGATGCGCGAGAGAATAGAGGGACTTTGTGGTGAGATTCATGGCATGTGGGTGATGACTTTCCACGCTATGTGCCTTAGAATGCTGAGAAAGCACGCAGGAGTTATCGGCTATGACAAGAATTTCGTAATCTACGATACTGCTGACCAGAAGACCTTGGTGAGGAATATTTGCAAGGAGCTTAACCTAGATAGCAAGGAATTTAAGCCTGCGTATATCGCATCGGTTATAAGCGATAAGAAGGAGCAGGGCGTTACACCACAGGAGTTTGCCGAAAATGCCATAGGTATGAAGAATAAGCTTTTAGCTAGGGCGTATCAGATGTATGAGAAGGCTTTGAGGGATAACAATGCAATGGATTTTGATGACCTCTTACTCAACACTCTGAGAATGTTCAAGGCGGACGAGAGCGTGCTTCTTGAGTACAGCGACAGATTCGAATACATAATGGTGGATGAGTATCAGGATACGAACCACATCCAGTATCAGCTTGTGAAACTGCTTTCGCAGAGACACGGCAATATTTGCGTTGTTGGAGATGACGACCAGTGCATCTATGAGTGGCGTGGTGCTGACATAACAAATATCCTAAATTTTGAGAAGGACTTTAAGAATGCTAAGCTAATCAAGCTTGAGCAAAACTATAGATCAAAGGGTAACATCCTCGCTGCGGCTCATTCCGTAATTTCCAATAATACAGGAAGAAAGCAGAAGAGGCTTTGGACGGATAAAGAGGACGGAGAGAAGATCACCTATTTTAAGGCAGAGGACGAAAAGGATGAGGCTGATTTCATCGCAAGGGAGATAAATATCCTAAAGAATGGAAACCTCAAGTACAGCGATTTTGCGGTTCTTTACAGAACTAATGCGCAGTCTAGATCTCTCGAGGACGTCTTTGCAAGAAGAGGAATACCTTACAGGGTTCTTTCCGGAATGCGATACTATGACCGCAAGGAAGTTAAGGACATGATGTCCTATATGAGGCTTGTGATAAATCCTAAGGATGATCTTGCTTTGACAAGAATCATCAATGAGCCTAAGCGTGGAATAGGTGCCAAGACGCTCGAGAAACTGTTTACTCTAGCTGAGGTAAGGGGTCAGAGCCTTATGGAGTCACTTTGGGAGGATGAGGTTTTGGACACTCTTCCAAAGAAGGCTTTTGAGGACGTAAAGAGAATGGCAAGGACTATAGAACTTTGTCGTGAAGAGGCTGACTCATTAAGCGTTGCAGATATCTATGACCAATTGCTTGTAAATACAGGATATTTAAGCGCTCTTGAAGCTGAGAATACGGTTGAGGCTGAGAGCAGAATAGAAAACCTTATGGAATTCAAGTCGGTTATAGAAAACTACGAAAACGATAGTGAAGAGCCTAGTCTTGAGGAATTTATGGAAGGACTTAGCCTCATGTCAGAGGTTGACAACCATGATGAGACTCAAGATGCAGTTGTTCTCATGACCATGCATAGTTCTAAGGGGCTCGAGTTTCCAGTTGTTTTCCTTCCGGGAATGGAGGATGGACTCTTCCCAGGAGCAAGAAGCTTCGATTCGCCAGAGGGAATGGAAGAGGAGAGAAGGCTTTGTTATGTCGGCATGACTAGAGCAAAGGAGAGACTCTTCCTTACAGGTGCGACAAGGAGAATGCTCTACGGAAGAACTGAGTATCAGAGAGAGTCTACCTTCCTCAGAGAAATAGATAAGAAACTTCTTACGGGAGATGCGATATTTGAGAAGAAGCGCGATAGCTTCCTTGGCGACGAGTTTACGGGACCTGGAGTTTCGACGGGAAGCTTTGATGGATATATGAGTTCAAATAAGGCTGGATACAAGCCTTTTGACTCGCTGAGCTATTCCAAGGCACACACTAAGAAGGTTGCAGCAGGTGGCGATGATCTTAAGTCTGGAGATAGAGTTAAGCATAGCAAGTTCGGCGAGGGACTAGTTATAGAGGCGGATGATAAGACGATTTCGGTGATCTTTGATGAAGTTGGTCTTAAGAAGATGGCAAAGGGAATTGCCGTTTTGAAGAAGCTATAGCTTTGATATAGGAGATTAGGTAATGGCTGATGTAAAGACTTTGATGCAGGAAAAGATAAAGGTGCTCGATGAGGCTTCAAAGGCGTATTATGCACGTGGAGAGGAAATCATGAGCAATTTTGAGTACGACAAAATCTATGATGAGCTTGTCGAACTCGAAAAGCAAAGTGGAATAATCCTTGCGGGAAGTCCAACTCAGAAGGTGGGTTATGAAATTCTTTCGGAGCTTCCTAAGGAGGTTCATCCTTCGAGGATGCTTTCGCTGGATAAGACTAAGAGCAGGGAAGAACTCAAGGACTGGCTTGGAGATCATCAAGGAATTCTATCTTGGAAGCTAGATGGTCTAACCATAGTTTTGACATATGAGGACGGAAAGCTGCTCAAGGCTGTTACTCGTGGAAATGGCGATGTAGGCGAGGTAATCACTGCGAATGCGAAGACCTTTGTGAACCTTCCACATCAAATTGCATATAAGGGAGCTCTTGTGCTAAGAGGTGAGGCGGTTATTTCCTATGCTGATTTTGAAAAGATAAATAGCGAGATTGAGGATGGTGCCGGCAAGTATAAGAATCCGAGAAATCTTTGTGCTGGCTCAGTAAGACAGCTAAATAGTGAAATCACGGCGTCCCGCAGGGTCAGATTCTTTGCGTTCACTTTGGTAAGTGCATCAGATATGAGCTTTAAGACAAGAAGTGAGCAGATGATATGGCTTGCTAAACAGGGTTTTGATACTGTTAAAGAAAGACTCGTAAACGCTGATAACATAATTGAAACTGTTGATTTATTTGAGTCTGAGGTTCACGAAAACCCAATTCCATCAGATGGACTCGTTTTGGCCTTTGATGACCTTGAGTATAGTGCAAGTCTTGGAACGACGGCAAAGTTCCCTAGGGACTCAATTGCATTTAAGTGGCAGGACCAGACAGAGAAAACGGTTTTGAGGGAGATTGAGTGGAACGCCTCAAGAACAGGCCTTATAAATCCGATTGCTGTCTTTGACCCTGTTGAACTGGAGGGTACGACGGTTTCGCGCGCATCGGTTCATAATTTAAGCATAGTTGAGGAGCTTGCTCTTGGAATTGGAGATACGATAGAAGTCTACAAGGCAAACATGATTATTCCTCAGATTTCAGCAAATCTAACACGAAGCGGAAATCTAGAATTGCCTAAAACCTGCCCAGCATGCGACACTCCAGTAATAATCAAAAACGAGCAGGGAGTAAAGACAATAAATTGTCCAAACCCTAAGTGCCCAGCAAAGCGAATCAAGAGTCTAACGCTTTTCGTTTCTCGCGATGCAATGAATATTGACGGATTATCTGAAGCAACTATTGAGAAGTTTGCAGATGCGGGATACCTAAAGGAGCTAGCAGATTTCTATCACCTAGAAAATCATAAGGATGAGATTGTTAAGACTGAGGGCTTTGGAGAGAAATCCTTTAATAATATGCAAAAGGCAATTGATGATTCTAGGAAGGTTAAGCCTGAAAAGCTTCTTTATGCGCTTGGAATCCCAGGGATTGGCGTTGCCAATGCAAAGCTTATATCAAAGGCATGCAAGGCTCAGTGGGACAAGATTGAATCAATATCAAAGTCAGAACTTCTAGAGATAGACGGAATCGGTGATGTTATGGCAGCGGCTTATGTCTCCTTCTTTGATGACGAAGAGAACAAGGCTAAGCTTGCGCGCCTTAAAGCAGAGCTTGATATAGATGAGAGCTTTGAAGAGACTGGCGCTTTGCTCAAAGGCCTAACATTTGTAATTACTGGTTCGCTCAACCACTATGCGAATAGAGATGAGCTTAAGGCTTTGATAGAGTCACTTGGCGGTAAGGTTTCAGGCTCGGTAAGTGCAAAGACTTCATATTTAATCAATAACGATACTACATCGACTTCAGGAAAGAACAAGAAGGCGAAGGAACTTGGCATCGCAGTCATAGATGAAGAGAAAATAAAGAATTGTATAGAAAGTGAAGATTTATCTTTGCTAATGGACTAGTCTCAGGAGGAAAAGAATGCTTCCGGTTGGAAAACTCGATAGCGATGTGCTTAAGAGGATAGTAATAGACAAAATTAAATACAAAAGTGAGGACGTAAAGGTCAGAGCAGGCGTCGGTGAGGACTGCGCTGTTGTAGGCTACGGTGACTACGATTGCGTGATTTCAACAGATCCAATAACATCGTCAATAAACGATGTCGGCAGGCTTTCAATTCATATCTCATGTAACGATATTGCAAGCAATGGCGTGCAGCCAATTGCCATAACTCTTGCGGTGATGCTTCCGAAAGGGACTACTGAAGAGGATGTTGAGAAGATAATGGCGCAGGCGGCAAAGAGTGCCGAAGATGTCGGAGTCGAGATTGTTGGTGGACATACAGAAATAACCGAAGCGGTAAACCAGCCTGTTATAGTATCTACTGCATTTGGTAAGGTTGTGGCAGGTGAATCTCAGTCGGCATCGGATATGCGCGCTGGAGATGTCATTTTGATGACCAAACAGGCAGGCCTTGAGGGAACTGGTATAATCTGCTCAGATTACGAAGACGAGTTATCCAATGTCTTAAGTTCTGATGAGCTTGCAGAGGGTAAGCTCATGCTTGATAATGTAAGTGTCGTAAAGGAAGGCGTAATCGCAGGCAAGATTGGAACTCATGGCATGCACGATGTCACAGAAGGTGGTATTCTCGGTGCAGTATGGGAAATGTGCAATATAAGCAAGCTTGGAGTTTTGCTAGATGAAGATAAGATTGCAGTTAGCAAAGTGACCGAAAAAGTTTGTGAGTATTTTTCCGCTGATTGGAAGAGACTTATCTCAAGTGGCTGCATGATAATCGTGGCTAGCCCCGAAAAAGCTGATGATATATGCGCTGAACTATGTCATAACGGCGTTATGGTCAGCAAGATTGGTAGAGTTACAGGGGCTGATGAAGGCCTAATGCTAAAGAAATCAGATGGAAGTCTAGAAGAAATCGATCCTCCTAAAACAGATGAACTCTACAGGGTTAATGTTTAAAAGACTGATAAAGTAAATTGCCTACTTAAGCCAAAGTTGAATTGACATAAGTTCACAAACAACATATAATATAGGGTAGTTTTATATCGCCCTTTAATAGCTTCGTTTGGCATGGTTTGGGTCCTGCGCAATAGGACGCCGTGAACCTTGTCAGGTCCGGAAGGAAGCAGCAATAAGCGGAAGCTCTTATGTGCCGCAGATAAGCCTTCTTCATCGTCACGCGGAGCTATCAAAGGGCGATTTTTAATTTGTTAGGAGCCTTCAGAATGTATAAAGCGCTTTATCGCACCGAAAGGCCAGAGACCTTTGATGAGGTTATAGGCCAGGAACACATAGTGCGTGTTTTGAAAAATCAAATAGCAAGTAACACCATAGGACATGCTTATCTGTTTTGCGGTACGAGAGGTACGGGTAAAACGACAATGGCAAGACTCCTTGCAAAGGCCGTGAACTGTACTTCAGATGGTGAAAAACCTTGTGGTTGTTGTGATAACTGCCTTTCTATCAAAGCTGGAACCTTCATCGATATGATAGAGATAGATGCAGCTTCAAACAATGGTGTAGAGAGCGTTAGAGAAATCAGGGATAGTGTAAATTATCCTGCTTCCGTAGGAAGACGCAAGGTCTATATTATAGACGAGGTGCACATGCTTTCGACAGCAGCATTTAATGCTTTGCTAAAGACTCTTGAGGAACCTCCAGAAGGAATCATGTTCATACTTGCGACGACAGATCCGCAGAAACTTCCGCAAACAATACTCTCAAGGTGTATGAGGTTTAACTTCAGGCGCGTTTCGGAAAATCAGCTCGCAGGACAGATGAAGGCAATTTGCGAAAAGAGGGGTGTGGAAATCACAGATTCTGCACTTAAACTTCTTGCAGCGAATGCTGATGGTTCTGTCAGAGATGGTCTATCTTTGCTCGATCAGTGTCTAGCAGGAAGTGACAAGGTTTTAGATAGAGAGACTGTGCTAGAGTTTCTCGGAACCGTATCAGAGGGATTCTTCCTTGAGCTTACCGAAAAGGTTTGCGTTCGCGACACATCTGGAGCACTACTTCTATTAGATGAAGTTCTTGCTGAGGGAAAGGATGTTAAGCAGCTGCTTAATGACTGGATGGCACATTATAGATCGCTTTTGATAGCAAAGTATATCAAAGATGCAGAGAATCTGCTGAATATGTCCAGCGAGAACATAGAAAAGCTAAAGAGACAGAGTCAGGGTATGGACCTTGCTACAATTAATAGCTCGATTTTAACACTGGCAAATACGATAAACGATGCGAGATATTCTACTCAGCCAAGAACTCTTATGGAGCTTGCAATAGTAGTTCTTGCAAATGGTATAAGGGACGGAGGAGCAGCGCCAAATGCTTTTATAGAAAGCACGCCTAGTGCTCCAATACAAAAATCTAGTAAACAAATAAAGGATAGGATGACGGTTAAACCTAGCGAGGCCGAAAAACCACAAGCTGAGATTCCAGCAAAGCTTGAGCCTAGCGAAACACAGGAGATTCCTCCATGGGAGGATTTTGATGAAGGAGTAAAACCAGAGGCTTTCCAGGAAGTGCAGGAGTCAGAGCCTGAAGTAAAAGAGCAGGCGGATACGCAAGCTAAGCAAAATCAAGACACTGTATCAAATAATAAGGATACGACTTACGAGATGGATGAGCTTTGGGAGAGAGTTTGGGATAGACTTCCTGAACACGGAAGCATTTCCATGGTTCGTATGAACACAAGTCTTGCTGGTATAAACGAAAGAGAATTTAAGGTAATTGCTTGCAGTGATTTTGTAAGGGATTTAGCCGAAAAGAATACAGAAATTATTACAAAGGCCGTGGCAGCTGAGGTCGGAAGACCGCTGAAAATGATTTTGAGGAGTGCAAATAATGCAGTAGATTTAGAAGAGACTGCTGCAAAAGGTGCTGATTCTAGCAAGGATGAGGAAGCGAAGAAAATCGCTGAAGCGCTCGAAAGTTCATTTAACATTAAGCCACGAATCGAATAGGAGGAACAGATATGGGAAAAGGTATGAGAGCAGGAAAGAAGTCTAAGCCAAAGATGCCAGGCGGTGGTGGCGGAAGCATGCAGCAGCAGATTGCTCAGGCACAGGCTATGCAGAGACAGCTTGCTATGATTCAGTCAGAGCTTGAGGAAAAGGAGTTCACAGCTACAGCAGGTGGCGGTGCAGTTTCCGTAACAGCAAATGGCAAGAAGGAACTTACTGCTTTGAATTTTGATAAGGACGTTGTGGATCCAGATGATGTTGAAATGCTTCAGGACCTTGTAATGGCCGCAGTTAATGAGGTTATGCGTCAGATTGATGAGGCTTCAGAGACAGAGATGAGCAAGGTTACGGGAGGACTAAACATCCCGGGGCTTATGTAGGAGCCTAAGAGATGGCACAGTATCCGCGTCCCTTAGGACGATTGATTGGGGAGCTATCAAAGCTTCCAGGTATCGGCGGGAAGACAGCTCAGAGACTTGCCTTTCATATTTTGTCGCTTGATGACAAGGAGGCAGGCGCCCTTGCAGATTCAATAGTTGCAGCAAAGAGCTCTATGCGCTACTGCTCGATTTGTGGAAATTTGACGGAAAGTGATCCATGTCCAATCTGTAGTGATAAGAACAGAAGGCAGGATGTTATTTGCGTTGTTGAGAATCCTCGCGATGTAATTGCCATGGAGAGAATCCGTGAGTTCAATGGTCTATATCATGTTCTTCACGGCTCTATTTCACCTATGGACGGAATAGGCCCTGAGGATATAAATCTCAAGTCGCTCATTATGCGCCTAAAGGATGAGGGTATCAAAGAAATCATCCTTGCAACTAATCCGACTATCGAAGGTGAGGCGACTGCTATGTACATTGCTAGACTAGTTAAGCCTATTGGGGTTAAGGTGAGCAGAATTGCGAATGGAATCCCTATTGGTGGCGACCTAGAGTATGCCGACGAGGTGACTCTGCTCAAGGCTTTAGAGGGCAGAAGAGAGATTTAGTAAAGGCTGAAATATTAGCAAATTTATATGAAGCTTATTGCAGAATTACGGGAGTTTATAGCGCCCCAAAAGTCAATTATGGGGCTATAGGACAAAAGGTGTGTGTATAAACCGACATAACAGTTGATATTTCATCAGTTATGTCGGTTTAATCTTTTTTGAAAGAAGATTAAGGGTGGACAAAAAGTGTGTGTAAAAACTCTTTAAAATATTGGAATTTCAATGCCAAAACGTGGTATATCTTCCTTAGAATTAATGTTCTTGGAGGAATATATTATGAAACAGGTAAATTGCCAATTTGTAATTGCAAATGTATAAAGCGCGGTAAGATAAAATCTGGCTCTCAAAGGTGATTTTGTAAGTCTTGTAAGTTAGCGTTTATGCCAAAGATAGACAATGATACTAAACAGCTTCAGCAGTTCTTAGCTTGGTTATTCAGTAAAGAAGTGCAAAGTAATATGTCAGGAGGCGGAAGAACTTTTAGAAGAAAGACCTCCAGGTTTTGGGATATATGGGTTATGTCACCAAAGATAGAAGAATCAAAAGAAGTACTGTATTTAGATGGCATATATCTATCACGTAAATCGTGTATTTTGATATGCTGTGACAAAGATTATGTGTTAGGGTGGTATCTATGCAGGTATGAGCATTCAGGAGATTGGGAGGCTTTAATGAGCGTATAGCAGAACCTAAAGTGTTTGTATCAGATGTTGGAACGGGGTTTAGAAAAGCACTTAAGAAAAAGTGAGCAAAGGCAAAGCACCAAAGATATGTAAATATCATATAGTATTCTCTCATAGATGAAATTTATATATAATTAATGTTTGTTAACTATATAATCAAAATTTATTATAAATAAAAAAAAAAAAAAAAACTTGACAAAATAAAATAACAGTGATAAATATAAATTATCAGATTCTTCAATGAGCTGATATGAGAAAAATTAGAAATTTACGTGAACCTGATATTATATCCCTATAGTTCAGGTAAAATGATTGGGATACCGAGGATAAATGTAAATAAAACAGAAATATTTGAAATGTAGCGTGTCTAAAAGTAGCAAATGATACGACATATATGTTAAATATACATATAGGTATTTATACTGTATGTTTGATTTGGAGCGTACAGGTTGTGATTATGTAAGTTTTAATTGTATGGACAATTTTTATTAGAGTTGTTGATTAAGTATGGAAAGAAGTAGATTTTATGGATACTTATAAAAATCCTCATAGGTACAAAAATGGAGATTAATTTTTTGATGTGTTCAGCTAAGTGTATGAAAAAATGTAGGGGGTGTTTTTGTGAATAACAAAAATAGCAAAGATAAAATTGAGAACCTTCAACCTAAAACTGGAGAATTGGTTTGTTATGCGATTGTAATTTTCATTTCCGTGGTTTTTAGATTACTAAAATTATCTGCGTGGTATATCTTGATTTTACTACCATCAATTTTTGTGATTCGTTTATATTACACCCATTTTCACAAAAAAAGAAAATAGGAGATATAGATATGTTTAAAATAGCTGGAACGTTGGGAGTTACTACTACAGTAGCAACGACAATTGTTAGTATAATATTAGGTGCTTCAACATTAGTTACTATTATCTTAGCAGTTACTACTTTGTTATCAGGTGGTGTTGATGCTATTCTGACAATAGGATGGTCAACTTTAGTAGCTACGGTTAAGAAAATTGCTGCAAAAAAAGGTACCGCCGCCGCAGCAGCATACTAAAAGGAGGATATGTGGTATAGAAATCAATTGATGTACCACATAATAAAATATGAAAAATATAGCTGAACATATTAAGATTGCTTATTTATTTTCAAAAGCCTCCATTTCAAATAAATGGAGGCTTTACCTGTATATATCTAATAAGTTTAACCTGAATTTACGTGGAATTATTATTTTAAGAAATATCATGAACCTATTGATAGGTAGCATAGTATTATATATTGCATCTAAACGTATGGGTAGGGATTATGAGTTTGTATTATTAATTTTTTCCTATTTGGTTATAATGATTCAAGTTCTATCTCCAATATTTTATACTGAGCAACAAATTTTTGGGAGATATAATTATATTTATTGGAGTTCTCAATCATACGATAAAGACAAATATTCTGTTTTTCTACTAGATGCTATTACAATGGAAAGTATATTAAAGAATATTGGAGTTTTTATTCCTGCAATGGTATTTGTCTCATTGAGAAATGGGATAGGTAGCATTTTTTTGTTAATATTAGCACTGCTTTTATGCCAAAATATTCACTTTATTAGATATTTTAAGAGAAATAAAAAAAGACCAGCGGTAAAAGTAATATCGTACTTTTTTACATCTTTTATCTTATCTAGTCTTGTATATTTGATATTCAATGGAGTTTACATATTGATTAATTATACAAGAGCGTCTATATTTAAGTATGGATTCACAAGTAACTTTGTGCAAAAAACAAATTACGAAATTCAAAATAAATTAGAAAGCATGGTGTTTGATTTTAGGAATTATATATCAGGGAAATATTCAAATGAAGTTATAATTTTACTATTATTAATGATATCATTGTTATTTTTTGTTTTAATTATTGTTAGAAAACAGGTGATTGAACCCGCGATAGATAAAAAGAGTACATCGAAGTATATGGAAATTATATGTAATATATTTTCAGATAAATTTACTTATATAAATAAAGTTAACTTATATCTAGGTAAAGTATTAGAACCATTATGGAATCATTGTTCGTTAAATATAATATTACTACTAGAAACATGGATGTTTGTTGTTACAAACTATGTGACGTCAAAATATGTTCACAATATTTGGGCTATCTCAACACTGTTCTTCTTAGAAATGTATTTTATTTGTGTTGCTTCTTATAGAAATATTATGGGTCATTACAGAGATATATATGAATTTGGATTAGAGATAAAGAGTATCTATTTATTCAAATGTTTAGATGTCAAAAGATTAGAAAATATTTTTTTTGAGAAATTGAGATCATTATTAATAACTGCAATTCCGGTAATAGTTCTGAATCAAGTTATTATCTTACTTAGTTATATGATTTTCTTTAATGAAATAAGTATCATTTACCTTAATTTATTTTTGTTGTTACCATTAGTGTTTGTTGTAGGCATATGGAGTCTTAGACCTATATACGATAAATTTAAATATATCGTACATTCAAATTATATAGTCGACTCAAATTCTGAAAATCTAGATTTGAGAGAAATTGTAGGAGGAGACGCTATCGGAAAAACGGCAAAGCTTCCAATTCAAGTTGCTATATATTTTTTGACACTTGTAATTTTAATTGGTTCATCATTTGGGATTGTAAGTGGTTTGTATTGGATGTATATCTATATAGCATCAGTATGCCTAATTACCATTTTACTATTCATAAATTCTTTAACAAGCATTTTTCAAATTAAAAATTTAAATATAGATATACTCAGTATTATATCTAGAATTAGAATATTTATTATAATTACATTGGTTGAATTTGTGGTATTTTTTTCTGGTGTTATAAATAATTTAGAAGAAATATATAGTATAAATCCTACCCACTTAGAGTTTCTACCATTATTTAAGCATAATTTATTCATATTATTAATAATTATCGTTTTGGGATTTGTTACATTAGGATTGGGTGGAGTTATATTTGGATCATTAACAGTTTATAAATTAGGATCAATTTTGTACAGTGTCATTATGAAATATGGATGGGGTCCGATTATTACAGGAGTTTTTCCACATGCACTATTTGAATTAACCGCAATATTGTTAGCCATGTTAATTGGATTTGAACCGTGTAGACAAATACTAATATATCAAATGAATTGTAGGCAGAGCCACAAGGTAGAAATAAAAAAGGTATGTATTCTCTTTATAATTTCGGTTGTATTATTATTTATAGCAGCATTAATAGAATCAGAGGTATCTCATGTGTGATTTATTGAAAGTAGAAAAATTAAATTTCAAGTATGAAGATAAAGAAGTGTTAAATGATTTTAATCTTAGTATCTTGGATAAAGGAATAACAATACTATGTGGACAAAATGGTTCAGGAAAAACGACTTTTTTAAATATTTTAAGTGGAGTTATATACGATGAAAATATAGAAGGAAACTTCTTTTGGAAAGGTGCAAAAACGGATTTAAGCTTCGTAAGAAAAAATATTGCGTATGCATATTCAAATCCACAACTATTTGGTGGGTTAAGTGGATTAGAAAACATTAAACTTTGCAAAAGCCTATTTCAAGAAAAAGATAGTTATGTTGAAAAATGTAAAAAAATGAGTAGAATGTTTAATATTTATGAAGATCTTGATAGAGACTTTTTAAGCTATTCTAGTGGAATGAAACAAAAATTATGGCTTTCAGTTATTTTATCTAGAAGTGTAAGTTTATACTTGCTAGATGAACCATTTAACACGTTAGATGAAGAAAGTGTAGAAGTATTAATGGAAATTTTGTGTGATGGAGAGCACACATATCTTGTAGTATCGCATGAACTTCCGAATAGAATTTCTAATTGTTCTAGAATAATAGATATAAAATGACATTTATTTGTACAATAAAAATACAGGTATCATATTATATAGACCAATCATCTATCAATAAGTGGATATTAGACTTTTTATTGTATTTTTAATTAAACACTTTGAATTATCATATAGGTGATTTAACTTCATTTTTTACATGTGGGGGAATGCCTAATTATTTTAGGGCTGGAGGAAATAAAGCGTGTGTAACCCCGATATATAATGCTAAGTAACTATGCAGTTTTCTGCTAATATTCTCAATGAATGAGTTGGATGCTTTCATATCATCTCTAAGATAGCTCTCATACACCATTTTCCAATATACTTGATAAGGCCTTTGTGATCCCTGAGTACGGGATTTTTGATTATACCTAATTTATGACCGTATCCAATCATATTTGCACTACAGTAAGGACAGAGCATAGGCTTTCGGACAAGCATGATATCATAGAAAATTGTACCATCGATAGATGTAATGTCCAATTTTTCAATGTCAGAATTAGTGACATTAAACATGAGTGTGGTAAAATCAATATTTGGAATGATGAATTCCTCCCTTTATAGTGATATATTGTGACTGTAAATCAATCACATCCTATGGGGGGATTTTTTTCTACACAATAATTTAGAATGTTAAGGTCAATTATGCGATATGCTTCTTTTTTATTCTATTAACATTAAATTTACTCATTATTATAGGCGGAATTTGTGATAAAATACAAATTATAATATATCAAATTTAGGTATTGACACAAAGATTGTGAAAATATATAATGGGACAAGATTCTTTTTTAAGGATTAATAAAAATTCGTTGGTGTTTTTGTAAAGAGTTTGTGATGACTCGGATTAGAGCCTTGGAAGGGCTTATGAGTTCAAACTTTGATGGAAAACACAGGTAAAAATTGGAGGTTTCTAATGGACAATATTGAAAAGAGAGGAAAGTTTAAGTCGAACTTCGGATTCCTTATGGCATCTATCGGCTCTGCCGTAGGTCTAGGTAATCTTTGGGGTTTTCCATATAAGATGGGAAAAGGCGGCGGCTTTGCCTTTTTGCTCTTATATGTTGTCATGGTAGTTTGTATCGGATACTGCCTTATGATTGGAGAGTTTGCCATAGGCCGTAAATCGCGAAAGGCTCCAGTAGGTGCATACAAGGCTATTAATAAGAAGTTTGCCTTCAATGGTTGGTTTGCAACACTTACACCGTTCTTCCTATTGCCGTTCTACACAGTGCTTGGTGGCTACTGTATCAAGTACCTTGTAGCTAACTTTGGTGATATTTTAGGTGTTTCATGGGGTGTAGGCGAAAGGGCAAGTGAGCAGTTTTTCGGACAATTCATTTCTAATACTACACAGTCAATAATATTTACGCTATTATTCATGCTGATGACCTTTGTTATCGTAACAATGGGAATTGGCGGTGGTATCGAGAAGTTCTCAGTAGTGGCTATGCCAGCGCTTTTTGTAATGCTTATTGTCGTAGTTATTAGAAGCATTACGCTACCTGGAGCATCTGAAGGACTTGCTTTCATGTTCAAGCCTAATTTCGAGGTATTCAAGGGAACAGGCTGGATCAGTGTCCTAGCTTTAGCGGGGGGACAGCTCTTCTTCTCGCTTTCACTTGCAGCGGGATGCCAGATTGCTTACGGCTCATACCTTGATGACAAGGAAAATCTAGAGCGCAATGCTTTTATCGTTCCAGTTGCTGATATGCTTGCAGCTATTCTAGCAGGTGTAGCAACTATCCCTGCGGTATTCGCATCTGGACTTCAGCCAGCACAGGGACCAAGTATGCTGTTTGTAACTCTTCAGATGGTATTCAAGTCAATGGGTGCAGCAGGACCATGGTTTGCAACAGCGTTCTATCTACTAGTGTTCCTTGCAGCACTTTCTAGCTCAATCGCTATGCTAGAAGGCGGAGTTGCATCCTTCATCGATATGAATATCGAAAAGGGCAAGGAGCCAGGAAGAGGAAAAATAACTGCTATAGTTTGTATCATTACATCATTAGGCGGACTGCTAGTAGCAGCAGATGGACTTGGCTCAGGAGGACTTAAACACTTATTCGGCTTTGGTACATGGTTAGAGACATTTGACCTATTTGGGGAGGGAATTTTAATGCCACTTGGAGGATTTTTCATGGCCATATTCCTCGGATGGTGCTACCCAACATATATTGATGACGAAATACAGAAGGGTAGCAGTTATAAGAGCAAGAATTTCGTGCACATTTGCTTAAAGTACATAGCACCGGTATTCATGCTTTTCATTCTGCTCGGACAGATAGATTCATTCTTTAAACTAGGTTTGTTTTAGCAATAGGTGAAATATAGGAGAAATATCACATGGAGAATCAAAACGAAAAGGGACAGTGGGGCAGTAGGTTTGGCTTTCTAATGGCTGCGATAGGCTCTGCTGTTGGACTAGGAAACCTTTGGAAGTTTCCTTATGTAATGGGTAAGGGTGGCGGTTTTGCCTTCTTGTTCATATATCTAATAATGGTAGCATTAGTAGGTGTAGTAATTTTGCTTTCAGAGCTAGCTCTCGGTAGAAAGACCGGTAAGGGCGTTATCGCAGCCTATAGAGGAATCAGCCAAAAGTACACTTTCATCGGATGGATGTCATGGATTTCGCCAGTACTAATCTTGGGCTTTTATTCGATGCTTGGAGGCTACTGTATCAAATATACAATAGCAAACATCGGTGATTTCTTTGGCGCTTCATGGGGTGTAAATGGGGTCGATTCAGCAGCTTTCTTTAAGGGCTTTTACACAGACCCTGTTCAGACAGTTGCATTCACAGTAATATTCGTATTCCTGACAGTTTTAATCACAAGTGTAGGAGTATCAAAGGGAATAGAGAAATTCTCAGCTATAGCTATGCCAGCGCTCTTTGTAATGCTTTGCATAGTTATCGTAAGAAGTGTAACCCTACCAGGTGCATCTGAAGGACTTGCATTTGTTTTTAAGCCTAACTTTGATGTATTCAAGGGAACAGGCTGGATAAGCGTGCTAGCTAGCGCTAGTGGACAGATGTTCTTCTCACTATCGCTTGGTATGGCTATCATGGTTACATACGGTTCTTATATGAAGAAGAACGAGGATCTACAGGAGAATGCAGTTATAATCCCTATCGCAGATACACTAATCGCAGTTATGGCTGGTGTTGCAATCATGCCTGCAGTATTTGCTTCAGGTCAGGATCCAGCAGCTGGTCCTGGACTTCTATTTATCACACTTCAGACAGTGTTCTCAGCTATGGGTTCGCTCGGTCCGGTGTTTGGAACACTTTTTTATGGACTTGTATTCATAGCAGCAATAACTTCATCCATATCTCTTGTTGAGGCGGTAAGCTCAGCTATTATGGATAGAGCAATCGAGAAGAATAAGCCGGTTAATAGAACTAAGATAAGCCTTGCAGTAGGTGTCTTCATAGCTCTAGAGGGAGCTCTTGTAGCAGTTGACTCGCTAGGAGAGAGCAATCTTCCGCATCCACTAGGACTTGGTTCCTTGCTTGACTTTTTTGATTTATTCTCAGAGGGTATATTTATGCCTATAGCGGCACTACTTACAGCTGTAATCTTTGGATGGATTAAGCCAGGCTGGCTCGATGCAGAAATCGAAAATAAGGGAACGGACAATGAGAAGAAGTTTAAAATGAAGGGCTACTACCAGTTCTGTCTAAAATGGATAGTTCCACCGATCATGATTCTCGTGTTAGCCGGACAGATGGACAGCTTCTTCGGCCTCAATTTGTTTAACTAAAGTTAAAATAAACACTATATATAATATGGCTCAGCATATTGATATGTACCCAGAATCCTGGACACATGTTATGAACTAAGCGTAACACATGGATGTTATCCTGTACCTTACAGGTGGCATCCATTTTGTTTTTCGTTGTATTCTTTCATTGTTGTAATAACT
>ERZ772948.883-NODE-883-length-18901-cov-23.581290_pt1 | contig 18901 bp, 10 predicted proteins | sample MGYA00511945_ERZ772948 | MGnify/ENA primary metagenome ERZ772948 (study PRJEB29015, sample SAMEA2737927) | human oral metagenome | biome: human oral; feature: human-associated habitat; material: dental | place: China | collected 2141 ... | reverse complement strand
CCCTCTCAGCGGAAGCGGGGATCAAAGAGCCGTTCAACGCGTTCGACGACATCCCCCAGAACGGCGGAGAAGGACGCTCAGGAAACACCGGTTTCACGTGAAACCGCGCCGGCTTCGGCTACGACGACGCGGACGACCGAGAAGAAGACTGGCAAGAAGTCCGTCAAGAAGACTGAGAAGGCTTCGACGACCGCTTCGACCAAGCGAGCTCACGCGGCCGGTCAGGCAACTCGCAAGCGTGCACAGAAGAAGACCGCAGAAGCGGCATCCAGTGCGGTTGATGCTTCGACGCAGGACGATGAGACCGCCCTCAATCACGTTGCTGTAGAGCCGGCTCCGGAGACGGTCTCAGTTTCAGAGAAATCAGTTGTTTCACGTGAAACGGAGGACGAGCAGTTGTCGGAGGCTGTTGATCAGCCGTCATCCTCCGAGACCGACCATGAAGTATCAGCCGGACTTGAGGCTGATGGTGAGTCCGATGCCGGCGATGACCCAGCGGACGCTGATGCTTCTGATCTGGTTCCTGTTCCTGGGGCTCGTTTTGCTGAGATTCCGGTGAATTTGATCCATCCCAATCCGCGGCAACCTCGTCAGGTCTTCGACGAAGAGGACATCTCGGAGTTAGCGGCTTCGATCGCGGAAGTGGGACTGCTGCAGCCCATCGTGGTGCGGCAGGTGCCGACCTTGCAGGGAGAGGAGCCGCGGTATGAGCTCATTATGGGTGAGCGTCGTCTGCGTGCTTCGAAAGAAGCTGGCCTGGAAACGATTCCGACTGTCGTTCGGGATACCGACGACGTCGACCTGTTGCGTGACGCCCTACTGGAGAACCTGCACCGAGTACAGCTGAATCCGCTCGAAGAGGCTGCGGCGTACCAGCAACTGCTGGAGGACTTCCAGTGCACCCACGCGGAGCTGTCCGAACGGATCGCTCGGTCACGCTCGCAGATCTCGAATACGCTGCGCCTCATGAAGCTTCCTCCGCTGGTGCAGCGGAGGCTGGCCGCCAATGTCATTTCGGCGGGTCACGCCCGCGCACTGCTGGGACTCCCGAATGCTGCTGAGATGGAACGGCTCGCCCAACGGGTTGTGGCCGAGGGGCTGTCAGTTCGAGCAACGGAAGAGCTCGTTGCTCTTCACGAGGAAACGGACTCGGGATCGGACCAACCAAAGGTGCTGCGGGCCCGTAGTACGCCTCTCCCGGCGCTTTCAACGCGTCTTTCCGACGCCTTCGATACGCGCGTCAAGGTGACACGTGGGGCGAAGAAGGGGCGTATCACTATCGAGTTCGCAGGAGATGAGGATCTCGCGCGTATCGTCGGTGCGTTGGCACCAGGTACGTCCCTCGACGAGGAGTAAACCTCATCGGAGGTGAATACGACGGTGGGGCCGAGGCCGAATATGCCTTGGCCCCACTTCTGTATCCACTGAGACATACGATGCCGGTATGCGGTCCAAGCCGGTGTGGAAAGGATGAGCCTTAGTTTCACGTGAAACAAGGGACGGGATGGTGTTACAGGAACCAGCACACTTGTGAAGGACTGCGGCAAGCGGCACACGGGCGGTGTTCTGGACGTGAACAATTGGGTTCGTAGGCAGTGTGTCGCGGAGCCCCTCCCCTGGGGGAGTGCCGACGGATGATGGCTGTGGTGTCCGTCCTGTCCCGTACGGCATACGATGCGGTTGAAGAAAATGACTTGGTTTCACGTGAAACCGCTTTACGAAGCGTGAGCCTCTGCCGTGCTGGAGAAGACTTTCTGGGAAGTGGATGCGTGAGGCAGTCTGCACAGCTGTAGTGAGCCCTCAAGAGTCCTCCCCACGTTGAAACTTGAGTGGATACCCACGAGGAGAAAGCGCTCGCTGCATTCGGTGAGCTCGCTGCCGGTGCTCCCATAGGAACGGTGAGTGAATCGATGATGGGGAGCGTCGACTTGGTCAACTCGGTGAGTAACGAGCAGAGGGCGTGCGCGTATCGCGGAAGCGTTGAGATCCTCGCAGTATGTGTACGTGCCCAGATCCTGCTTGTTTCGAGCGCTGCATTCATTTTGGGACGGTTTCACGTGAAACAGGATGGGCATGGGCTTTTGGAGTAGCGGTCTTAGAACATAGTTCGCTCAGTTCGTTAAGACGCGGCAGTGTTTGTTGTTCCGCCGGCCTCGGGGAAGGCCGGTGCTGAGTCGGTTTCACGTAAAACCGAGAACGAAACGTGGCGATTGCATCGTATCTGCATCTCTGACTAAAGGAGTCCGTGCACATATGCGGAGTAGTGCGGTCGACTGTCGAGAATGGCGCGGCGATGAGTGTTTGCTTGGGAAACCTCCTCCCGAGGGGGCCGACAGGCCTGAACGACAGAGCCAGTCGAACCGCCTGTGCAAGCCTCTCATGCTGTTGTCGTATGCTGTCTGGCGGCATTCGGTATGGCGTTGCGTATGTAGTGCCTCAGCAACGTGCTTCCAATTGGATGTGGGGAGCAGATCGGTTTCACGTGAAACAGTGGCTGACTCGCGAGACGGCACTCCAAGGTAGTGACCTCTACTCCTCTCATCGTCAGTGCGGCGCTGAAGGCGTTCATTCAGCAATGAACGAGGATGCCGCGTTCGTCGAAGAGGGCTGTTCGCAAAAGAAGGCCCGCCCGTCGCAAGTCGACGTATCGAAGTCATGTCCTCAGCCCAAGCCTGCGTCAGTGGATGACGTATGGACCGCCACGATGTTGGCTGGCTACATGAGGGAACCTCACACGTCGAAGCTTCGTCGAGTTTCGCCTGTCGTTTGATGGCTTTGGTGGCTCGATTGCGGTTTCATGTGAAACGTAGACCTGACGATGGCGGAGCGCGAATCTGGGATTGGCTTGTTTGTGCCTTGTTCATTGAATGCCGGTTTCACGTGAAACGAGAACAGGCTCGTCGTACATGAATCCGGTGGTTGGTGCTGGCGGGGAGAATCTTGTATGTCTCGGTGCCCCGATATGTGGGCATACGGTTGGGGTCGACGCAGCGGTTGCTCGCTTGACGTGCCTCCTCTCATCGAGAGTAGGGAGAGGAACTGAGATGGGGTTGAGGAGTCTCTTGCTCTTCTGGTTTCAATCTCGCTGGCGCACCACCGCAGTATTGGTGCTCGTAGCGTGTTCAGTCCCGGTGCCGCGGCAACGATGTGAGTCCGATCGAGCGAGATGAGAACTTCGGTTTCACGTGAAACGCCTTGGTAACCGAGTGCGTCCGCGAGCAGGAGAAGGCAAATCGGGGAAGGGCTGCATGACTGCCTATGTCAACTGCATCGTTCGAAAGTGAGTCCCCTCCCTCGGAACGAGGATTCAAACCGCGAAGGATCTATGGACACATATCCCTCTTCGGGCTGTCCGAAAGAATCGCATGACATGGTGTTGTCTTAGGCTCGTCCGCACGTAGCTTGCGCAAGGTGTCCAGGTCGGTTTCACGTGAAACCAGATTGGGTGTCTCGTGAACGGGGCAATGTCAGTTTTGGTTGAGGGAACCTGCTACCCCGTGTCGAGGCGGTGCAAACCACTGTCGGGACTGATTCGGCGTCCGGTGTTCACTTGAGGCTCCTGTATTCCTAAGAGCTATGGAGCTTGGAACTGAACACGGTCTTAGTAGCGTCGAAGGCAACGGGCGTCGTTGTTGGTGAGGTGCCAGCACAGTAGGTCGCCGTTCGCTCCGTCATCTGGTTCGGACACGGGACTGATATTGCTTTGCCGATCGAAGCGGGGAGTGGCACTGTTTCACGTGAAACAGATCCCGAAACCGTGGAGGGGCTGTGTGGCGGAACGGCTACTGCGAGTCCGACTGTCGGCTCGGTATCGAACTGAGCATGGGGACGACGATCATGAAACAGGTCTCGGATTCCATGATGGTCGATCGTTCCGTGGCGAGGGGACATATGGAGGACATCCCCTAGGTGCGAGAACAGCTCGGTGGGTGACGAGCTGGATATCAGCGTAGTTTGTGATCCACTGGGCGATGCCACCTGGCTTCGTATCGTTCGTGGAACGACCTGTTTTGTCCCGATGGGCAAACCCGCATTCGTGTGGTTTCACGTGAAACCAGATCTGCAGCCCCGTCGATAGTTCGCACCGGCATCGTTGCATGAGTGAGTCTCTTACCCGGTGGTAGAGCTAGCCGTTTCTCAGCAACCATGCCCCGTCCGTTGTTCGCCCGAGAACTGGTTTCGTCTCCCGGGGAGCGGGGTCCAGGCACGATGTCGGGATTCTGTGGGGAGGAATATGAGGGCCTTCGTTAGTGCGCTTGCTCGGCCGCAAGCGGAGGCAGGTACGTCCTCCTACTTGCACCTCACGTTCCGCATAAGTGTCGTTTGTACTCCACTACCCGAATCTGATGAGTGACCCGGTTTCACGTGAAACAAGGAAATGGTCCGAGATCAGCAGTGAAAGCATCTCCGGGGCGAACCAGTGCCCGGTGGTGTTCATCCTGCAGGCGACTTACTGTCCACTCCCCTGGGGAGGGGAACGGCCACGGACGCTCCTGTGTGGAGCCGCGTGTGATTCGTGTCGTGACGCTGTTTCACGTGAAACACGGAGAGGCAGGACCATTTCAGTTGTCTTCGGTGAGCGATGTCGGTTCTATCCTCGAGCTAGTGACCGATTCACAACGATGCGCCGCACGAACCGTTCAGGGTGCGCTCCTCGATCGTGGTGTCATGCCTGGCGGTGCACCTCCTACGTACGACAGTGGCTCCCCTCAATCAGAGTGGAGCCACTGTTTCACGTGAAACCAGGAGCTACGGGTGCACAAGTGGATTTCGCACGAGAGCGTCGTACAGCTCCTCCAAAGAGCCCTCTGCCTTGGCCGCAATTGGTAGTAGGGACGTCTCAGTCATTCCAGGAATGACGTTCACGTCGATGAACCAGGGCGTCCCCTCCTTGTCGAGGATGAGGTCGGTTCGAGAGAGATTCCCGAGCCCGAGCGTCGTGTGGACGGTGATGGCGGTGGTCTTGACCATGTCGATGACCGAGTCATCTAAGCGCGCGGGTACGAAATACTCTGAGCGGCCTGGGTTGTACCGGGCATCGAAGTCGTACTGTCCTTCGGTCACCACCTCGACGGGAGGGAGTGCACGTGGCCCCTCTCCTGTATCGACGACCGACACAGCAAGTTCTGTCCCGGGAACGTAACGTTCGATGAGTGCCCGCTCGTCGTAGGCAAAACAGGCCACCATCGCCGACCGTAACTCGTCCGCCGTCGAAGCGTAGGACACGCCGAGTCCGGAGCCGCCCTGATGAGGCTTCACCACAACGGGAAGACCCAGATGACCGGCGACGACGGTCAGGACATCCTGCGCCCCGAGTTGACTGAAGTAGGAATGTGGAAGCGTCAACGAATCAGGAGTAATCACTCCTCCGGTGCGAACGCTCGCTTTAGCGGTGGGTTTGAAGGAGGCTCGCTGGCAGCCGTCGGAATGGGTCCCCACATATGGCAGGTCCAGCGCAATGAGCATGTTCTGCAGCCCTCCGTCCTCTCCTGGGCCACCGTGGACCAGCGGCCATACGACGTCGGGGCCGAAGGTCTTGAGCGATCCGATGGTGCGTGCGTCGATGTCCAGGACCAGGACGGTGTGCCCGAGGTGCTTAAGGACCTGGGCGACGCGATGCCCGGAGCGCAACGAGATGTCGCGCTCGTGGCTCAGACCGCCGGCGAGGACAGCGATACGGAGTGGAGACTGGTTCATCGTCAACCTCAGATCTGGTCGGGTGCGGGCGCGTGGACGCCTTCGGACGGACGGGGACTATGGGTGGGACCGAATAGATCCAGCAGTTCGAGATCGCGGGTGACAACGCCGGAGAGTCGTCGCACGCCTTCGCGGATCTCAGGAGGTTCGGGGTAGCAGAAGGACAGCCGCAGATGGTCCTGTCCGGCCCTTCCACCGGCGTAGAAGGCAGTCCCGGATACGTAGGCGACCAGGTTGGTGACCGCGCGCGGAAGCATGTCCTTCGCATCGAGTCCCTCGGGTAGTTGCACCCACACGTAGAAACCGCCCTCGGGGATGTTCCAGTGGCACATCGGCAGGAACTCCTCCAGCGCTGCCACCATGGTGTCGCGCCGTCCCCGGTACATGGCTTGGAAGTCCACGATCTGCTGTTTCCAGTCGAACTGGTCCAGGTACATGGAGATCGAGAACTGGCCGACCGACGACGGGCACAGGATGGCCGCCTCGGAGGCCAGCTTCATCTTTTCCCGAACGGCCGGTGGGGCCACTGCCCAGCCCACGCGGTACCCGGGCGCGAAGATCTTGGAGAAGGAGCCGAGGTAGACGACGTCGTCGGGTGCGAGAGTCTTGAGGGCTGTGTAGGTCTGTCCCTCGAAGCCCAGCAGCCCGTAGGGGTTGTCCTCCACGATGAGGATGTGGTGGCGCCGGCAGATCTCGATGACCTGTGGACGGCGCTCCTCCGTGAGCGTCACCCCGGCAGGGTTGTGGAAGTTGGGCAGGCAGTAGAAGAACTTGATGCGGCGCCCCTCGCGCTCGAGGCGGACGATCATCTCCTCCAGGGCCTCAGGGACAACGCCATCGGCGTCAATGGGCACCTGCTGCACATCGGCCTGGTACGTCGCGAAGATCGACAGGGATCCGACGTACGTGGGCGCCTCGGTCAGGACGACGTCGCCGGGATCGACGAAGAGCTCGGTGACGATGTCGACGGCCTGCTGGGAGCCAGTCGTGATGATGACGTCCTCCGGATCGGCCTGGATGCCCTCGAGGGCCATGACCTCGGTGATCTGCTCCCGCAGTCGCGGTAGCCCCTGGCCGTTTCCATACTGCAGTGCCTTGCCGCCATCCTTGCGGATCATCTGCGCCGTGGCCTCTGCCAGCCGCTCCAGTGGGAGGTCCTTGAGATTGGGCATTCCGCCCGCCAGCGACACCACTTCCGGTCGTGAGGCGACGGCGAACAGTGAGCGAGTCTCTGAGGCGCGCAGACCGTGAGCTCGTGCAGCGTAGCTGTCCAGCCACGGATCGAGTCGGTTGCCCTTCACCTGGTTACTGCTCTGACTCACCTTCGGTCCTTCCTTGGTCGCCGCTGCTGCGTCCGTGGATCCAAGTGTGCCACGCCGTACCGGTGGGAAGGACATGGTGAGGTCAGGAGTAATCCGCGGTGTTTCACGTGAAACACGAAAGTGCTTTCGGAGCGGAACGAGACGGGTCGGTACCAGCAGATGCAGACGCGCCGCGCATCATGGGCACGATGCGCGGCGCGGCAAGAGACGCTCATCCGACTCCGGATGGGCGTCGATCAGGAGGTCAGGGCTCGTTCCTCGATGAGGTGGCGCAAAGGGGCCTCCTCATTGTCGATCGTCTCCACCTTCTGGGGGCGGGTGAGCAGATCGGTGATGACAGCGGGTGTCTCTGGCTCCGTCCCGAGCGCCTCGGCCACGGTCTGCGGGAACTTCGCGGCCTTGGCCGTCTCCATGACGAGGGTTGGGAATCCTGGCTCCATGGTGCGTAGAGCCACCGTGACGCCGTCGGCGGTATGAGGGTCGATGAGCCGGCCAGAGCGCTCCTTGACGGAGCGAATGGTCTTCAGGCGGTCGTCGTGCGACGACGTCCCGGCCACGAAGCCGAAGTCCTCTCCCAGGCGCGGGAGCTGATCGCGCAGATCGAGAGTGCCGGTGGACTCCAGCTCCGCCCAGCGCTGCACGAAGGCCTCCGGCCCCAGCAGGGCCCAGATGAAGCGCTCCAGGTTCGAGGCCTTCGAGATGTCCATCGACGGGCTGGAGGTAGCCAAGGTGTCAGCTGCCGAGCGAGGTCGGTAGATGCCCGTGGTGAAGAATTCCTCGAGGACGTTGTTCTCGTTGGTGGCCAGGATGAGACGGCGGATCGGCACCCCCATGGACCGGGCTAGGAACCCGGCGTAGATGTTGCCGAAGTTGCCCGAGGGGACGCACACGTCGAGGCGGTAGCCGGCTCGTGCCCCCTCCTCCACCGCGTCGGTGACCCGCAGCCAGGACCACACGTAGTAGACGGCCTGCGCGGCGATCCGGCCGATGTTGATGGAGTTGACGGCACCCAGGTGGTGGGCCGCCTTGAAGTTCGCGTCGTTGCTCAGGGCCTTGACCAGTGCCTGGCAGTCGTCGAAGACACCGCGCACCGCGATGTTGTGGATATTGGCGTCCTGGAGGGTGTACATCTGCGCCCGCTGCACCGGGCTCATGCGACCGGCCGGCGAGAGCATGAAGACGCTGACGCCTTCCTGCTCCCGGAAGGCGTGCTCGGCCGCCGAACCAGTGTCGCCCGAGGTGGCACCCAGGATGTTGAGGACCTTGCCCTGCTTGGCCAGCACGTAGGGAATCGCCTGCCCCAGGAACTGCATGGCCAGGTCCTTGAAAGCCATGGTCGGCCCCTCGGACAGGCCCACGAGGACCAGGCCGTCGGCGACGTCGTCAAGCCCGGTCACCGGAACGACCGGCTGCGGGAAGCGGGACTCGCCGTAGGCCGCCCGGGTCAGAGCCGCCAGGTCCTCACGGGGAATGTCAGTGGCGAACAGGCCGATGACCTCGGTGGCCAGTTCCGCGTAGTTGAGGGATCTCCAGGTCTCGAGCTGCTCCGGGGTGAGAGCGGGCAGCCGCTCCGGTACCGCCAAGCCGCCGTCGGGTGCCAGACCCGCCAGGAGAACGTCCATGAACCCGGCGGGTGCCATCTGTCCGCGGGTGGAGATGTACTGAGTGTGCTGCATGTGCCGCCTTCTTGCCGTGTCGCATGCCATGATGCCACTGCGATTCCTGAGCGATTCTACGGGGCCGTGGCCCATGGTGACAGACGAGCTCAACCGGGTGCGGCAAGTCATCAGACAACTCGTGGACGACGCCGGTCCCATCCACCATTCCGTGAGAGACGGTGAATGGGACCGGCGCCGTAGCAGTTGGTATCAGTTGGCGGAAGTCCGGGCTCAGGCCAGGACCTTCTCCACCTCTGCCTTGAAGGACGCCTTCGGACGGGAGCCGCTGAACTGGTGGAAGACCTCGCCGTCACGCACGACCGCGAAGGTCGGGATGGAGCGCACACCGTAGGAACGGGCCGTGGCCGGGTTGGCGTCCACATCCACCTTGACGAACTTGACCTTGTCACCGAAGTCGGCGGCGACCTCGTCCACGATCGGCGCCATCTGGCGGCAGGGGCCGCACCACTCGGCCCAGAAGTCGATGACGACGGGAACCTCGGACTTGAGGACCTCCGCCTCGAAGGTGGCGTCGGTGACGGCGAGTGCCTCGGACATGGTTTTCTCCTCGAACGTTGTGGGTGGGTGAGTCGGGATAGCGCAGCGCAGGTCCTCCGACGACGTCGGAGCCTGCCTTTCGCTGAGCTGAGAGGCCGGATCAGGCCTGCAGGGTGGTCAGGTAGTGCTCGGCGTCCAGAGCGGCACGGCAACCCGAACCGGCTGCCGTAATGGCCTGCTGGTAGGTGGGATCGGCGACGTCACCGCAGGCGAAGACCCCGGGGATGCGGGTGCGCTGCGAGGGGACCTCGACCTTGATGTAGCCGGCCTCGTCGAGCTCGAGGACGTTGGCGACGAGCTCGCTGCGCGGCACCTGGCCGATGGCGACGAACAGACCAGTGGCCTCGATCTGGCGGCGCTCCCCGGTGACGGTGTCCTCCAGGGTGACGCCGGTCAGGGAGTCCTCGCCGTGAAGCTCAACGACGCGCGAGTTCCAGGTGAAGGAGATCTTCGGGTCCTGCTGGGCGCGCTTGGCCATGACAGCCGAGGCGCGCAGCTCGTCGCGGCGGTGCACCACCGTGACGGAGCGAGCGAAACGGGTCAGGAAGGTGGCCTCCTCCATGGCCGAGTCCCCACCGCCGACGACGATGATGTCCTGGTCCTTGAAGAAGAACCCGTCGCAGGTGGCGCAGTAGGACACGCCGTGCCCGGAGAGGCGCTCCTCCCCATCGATGCCCAGATGCCGGTACTCCGAGCCGGTGGAGATGATGACCGTACGGGCCTCGTAGACGTCGTCGGAGGTAGTGATGCGCTTGACGCCGCCCTCCAGCTCAAGGGCGGTGACGTCCTCGTAGCGGATCTCCGCGCCGAAGCGCTCAGCCTGCTCCTGCATCTGGTTCATGAGCTCGGGGCCCATGATCCCCTCGATGAAACCGGGGTAGTTCTCCACCTCGGTCGTGTTCATCAGGGCGCCGCCCGCGGTCACCGAGCCGGCCAGGATGACCGGGTTGAGCTGGGCGCGGGCCGCGTAGATGGCGGCCGTGTAGCCGGCGGGGCCGGAGCCGACGATGACGACGTCGTGAATCATGACTCTCCTGACGAATGGGCGATGGACGCGGTCCGCGGTCACCCAGTGCAACTAGTGATCAATAAAGTATGTTCCCTCGCCACAACTTATTTGACTGTGACCTCTGTCATGGTGGCCTTGTAGGGGTATTCGCCGGGCTCACTGTTCTTGGGAAGCTGCATCACCCTGATGACGATGGTGTCGACCTCTTGGGGATTGTCGACCTTGAGGGTGGTGCTCCCCGCGGCGAAGGGGCCTTGGGCGAGAACCGTGCCGCCTGCCGCGTTGTTGATGTCCGTGGCACGGACCTCAACCTGCCCGCCTTCGTTGGTGCCCTGCATGTCGATCTCCGAGACCTTGGCGCGGCTCTTGAGCTTGATCTCGATGTCGATCGGCTGGCTCAGCTCCGGACTGCTGGTGTTGTGGGAGAACCAGGGACGGCTGGTGTCGCCGTCACTGAGGTACTGCTGGTTGTTGGCCGCCTGCGAGCTCGGGTTGTTGACCACGTTCACGCCGGCGATCTCGGGCTTGGCCGCAGGCGCCTCAGTGGCGGGAGCCTGCTGCTGTTCACCCCCGCCACCGGCGTTGTGCGCGGTGGCTGAGGGAACCGTGTCCGCGGCCGCTTGATCCTTGTCCGCGAAGGGGATACCGATCGTCTGGTAGACGATGTAGCTGGCCGTAGCCAGGGAGACGATGACGATAAGGACGAGCGTCACCAGGATGGAACTGGTGGTGCGCTTCTCCTGACGAGCGACCGCGGGATCGATCTCCTCCTCCTCGTCATCGTCCTCGAAGGCCGGGAAGCTGCCGGTGAAGGGCTCGGCCGGAACCGGCGCGGGCCCGGGGACGGTCTCGGAGGCGGTCGACAGGACGTTCGGGATCGGGTTCGTCGGCCCGGTGACCTGGACGTAGGTCTCCTCGGCGGCAGGCTCCGGAACTGGTGCGGACTCGCGCGGAGCCGCAGGCGGTGCGGCTGCTTCCTCGGTGGTGGAGCTCTGCTCCACAGGCGCAGGAGCTGCCGGTGCCTGATCGGGCTGATTCGGCGGTGTCGATGGGGGCGCCGGCACCGCTGACGGGGCGACCGTTGCGCCCTTGCCGGCACCACTGCGCCGCAGCCGGTCCAGGACCCCTCGGGCTGCGTTGGCGACGCCGGCTCCGGCAGCGCTGACGGCGGCGACCGTTGCGCCCGCATTGGCCCCGGCAGACCCGCTTCCGGTGCTGCCGGCGGCCGATGACGGACGCTGCGACGTCGGCATCGGCGTCGAGCTGGACTCGCGGTAGCCGACCACCTGGTCCCAGCTTCCCAGTGAGCGCGCCACCTCGGCCGCGGAGACGGGGGGCTGGCTGCTCCAGGTGCGTTCGCACAGCTCATCCAGAACCGGGTCGACGCCCGGCACAAGCGTGGAGGGCTTGACCGGAACGCCGCCCAGTCGTGGTGCGGAGGGGATGCCGGGGCGCTTTCCGGGCCACCGCCCGGTCAGGCCGTAGTAGAGGATCTCCACCAGAGCGCGGGCGTCTGCGCGGTCGGCGGCCGAGGGGTCGTGACCGGCTACCCGGCTCTCCAGATCGAGGGCGGCAGCCTCGATACCCAGGCCGCTGACCTTGATCGTGCCGTCGGGAAGAACGCGGATGGACTCGGGCGACAGGTTCAGATGGTGCAGACCCTTGCGGGCGCCGGCGTCGAGCGCCTGCGCGGTCTCGCCGATGATGGCGCGCGCCTGCGCCGGGGGCATGCCCCGTGAGACCAGGGAGGAGAAGGTGCGTCCGGTCAGCGGCTCAGTGACGATGACGGAGGGCTCGGCGCGCTCGACGTCGTAGACCTGCTGAAGGCGCTGGTCCTCGACCAGCACAGCGCGGCTGGCGGACTCCAGGACGTTGTCACGGTGAAGCGTCGCGTCAGTGAGAACCAGGATCGTGACTTCTCGATCCAGGATCGTGTCAACGCCACGGTGCCTGACAATGCGCGGCAGCGTGGTGGACAGCGTACCCAGGAGTCCGTAGCGACCACTGCCGATCGGCGTCGCCTCCGACATGCGTCTCCTTCCTTGAGATGGTTGTCCATCTGAACCAGTTGAACCCATCGTAACTGTCTGAGGGCTCCAAACCGGGGTGATGTGGCTCGTGTGGGCAGAGGCGTGGGGCGTGTAGGGGGCGGACTGCCCTGGGGCCACCCGGGAGGGAGGGATGCTCGCGGGAAGTGAGGGAGGGATACTCCCGGGAGTGTTGGCTGGGACGTGCCCCGTGGTCCAGGAGCGATGAGAGGCGTCAGCCGCGTAGTCGGCGCGTGTAGGGGGTGGTGGTGCCACTGCCTGCGAGGGCGCCGGGGGCGCGGGCGCGAGTGGGTAGACGGGCTGTCCGTCCTGGGCGTAGCCCGTGGGCGCCTGCGCGGGCCGGCCTCCGGCACTCCGCTGCCCCATTTGACCCGGCTGATCCCAGGAGTCGGTCTGCGCCTGCGGGGGCGGGGGTGGGGCGGACGGGGAGGCATGAGTGCCGCCGGCGGTGTAGCCAACAGCACCATGAGCGGCCTGATGAGCGGACGGTCCCGATGGCATGGCCGACGGGACGGAAGCCGATTGAGGCGGTGGCGGTGGTGCTGGCGTCTGAACGGCATCCATCTGAGCGGTTGCCGTCGTCGTCGGCTCCGGCGGCGACAGCCAGCTCGCGATCGCCAGAACCACTCTCCCGAGGCCGCCGGGCAGGCGACGACCGATGGTGGACAGGATCCGTGAGAAGGGCCGGAAGGCGACGGCGATCTCCTCGATTCTGACGACGCGCCCCATGAGCAGGTAGACCAGTGACATGACCGTCGCCACGATGCAGATGTGCCCGAAGGCCGCGAGCATCTTAGTCAGGGAGGAGTCGGCGTCGACATTGCCCAGGATCAGGTTGAGGACGATCCCGGCGATGATGGCGGGTGCCACCGCGATGACCAGACGTAGGTGGGTGGTGATGATCTTGCGTCCGTCGAGGCTGGGCAGGTGGGAGCGCAGCATGGGGATGACGACCAGGCAGCCTCCGATCTGGCTGAGCGTGTTGGCCGCGCCGGCCCAGGCCATCCAGTGGTTGGCCGGAGCCATGAAGTAGGCCATGACGCACAGGACGACCGGGACGACTCCGACGACGACGTCGGCCAGGAGCAGCCGCTTGGTGTCCGAGTAGGCCAGCATGACTCGCTGGGTCCCGAACCAGATGCCCTGAGGGACGATACCCAGCGCCAGAGCGATGAGCATGGGGGCGCTGGCCTGGGCCTCGGGAAGGGTGATCGAGGGGGTGAAGAGCTGGAGGGCCGGGACGGCCAGCACGCAGATGCCCGCGGTGGCCAGGACGGTGAACACGCCCGCCGAGCGCAGTCCCAGGGAGAGGTCCTCACGCACGCCGGCGGCGTCCCCGGCCGCGGCCTTCTCACTCATGCGGGTGAACAGGGCGGTGATGATGGAGGTGACTACTAGGGACTGCGGCAGCATGTAGATGAGGTAGCCGTTGAGCCACATGGTGGTCGAGGGCACGATGACGTCCGCGTACTCGGGCTGCTCGGAAGCCGTCACCGCGTAGGAGCCCAGGTTGGAGGTGATCCAGTTACTCAGGCTGGCCACGCCCACTCCGGCCAGCGCCCACAGGGCCACCTTGACGGTCTTGCCCAGGCCCAGGCCCCGCACCCCGAAGATGATGCGCGGCCGGAAGCCGGAGCGCACCAGGGGGATGTAGAGGACCAAGGCCTGAACGGCGATACCCAGGGTCGTTGTCGCCCCGATAAGCGTGATCCGGGGAACGTCCCAGACCTCAGGCCCTTGGCCTGTGGTGTACCGGCCGTAGATATGAAGGTAGGCCAGGATCGAGGCGATCGAGATGATGTTGTTGAGCACCGGCGACCACATGTAGGGCCCGAAGCTCGAGCGGGCGTTGAGCACCTGCCCCCACAGGGCGTACAGGCCGTAGAAGAAGACCTGCGGCATGAACCAGAACGCGAAGGCGAAGGACAGCATCTGCCACTGCCCCTGGGCCAGGGAGCTGGCATTGATGGCGAAGATGAGGGGCGCGGCCGCGGTCGCGATGCAGGTGACCACCAGCATGAGAGTGGCCGCAGCGGTCAGGAGACGGTTGACGACCTCCTCGCCGTTGCGTCGTCGCAGCGCCTGGACGATCTGCGGCACCAGGATGGCATTGAGGATGCCGCCGATCATCATGTTGTACAGGTACGTGGGCAGGTTGTTGGCCGTGTTGAAGGCGTCGGCGGCCCCGGACCCGGTGGCGCCGAGCGCCATGACGATGAGGGCGTTGCGCACCATGCCCAGGACGCGGGAGACCAGCGTCCCGGAGGCCATGATTGCCGAGGATCGCGCCAGGGAGGCCTGACTGCGTCCCTGGGAGGAGGAGCGCTTGGCTCGTGAGTGCTTGATCATGCTCATGCCGTCTCCTGTGCAGCCGGGGTCACCGCTGTGCGGCGGCCTCGTCTTACTGTCCTCACGGTACCGATCACCACGATGGAGACCAGGACGCCGACGATGACACCGGTGCCCCGGCTCTCCCAGTCGGCGCGGACTCTCATGTTGACGGTGGTGGGGGTGCCCACGGTGGTGCCGTCCGCGGCGAGGACCTGCACCGTCAGGCCGACGTCGCCGGAGCCGACGGCCTGGATCGGTACCGTGACCTTGGCCTGCTGGTGGGCGGGGACGGTCACGGTGGTGGTGCGTGGGACCTGAAGGCGCTTGTTGTCCGAGGTCAGGTAGACCTGGACGGTGACGTCCTGGGCCAGGGAGGAGGTGATCCGCACCGGCAGCTGCGCCTCGGAGCTGATGAGGTTGATGGTCGACGACGGTACCGCGGCCAGCGAGGAGGTGACTCCGGTTCCGGCCGCCTCGGCAGCCGGAACCTGTGCCCTGCAGGTCGCCGGTTTGGCCCGCCAGGTCGCCGAGGAGACGACGGCCTCGAGGTTGGTGTACTCGCCCAGCAGCGCAGCCGGGTCGGAGAGCACCGATGCGACTGACTGGAGCCTGCTGGCCGTGCCGCCCGCGGCCGCAAGGGTCGCCGTGGTCAGCTCGTTGTCGTCGGTCACGTTATCGTCCGATGGCTCGGAGCGCTCGATCCCCGAGGTCCCCGCTTCGACGGCCTCGACCTCGGCCCGGGCGCGTTCCTCAAGGCCGCTCAGGGACTGGGACTGAGTCCAGGAGGTTGAGCGCAGGGCGGCCACGCGCGCCTTCAGGGCGGACGGGTCCGCGGTGGAGGCGGCCTGGCGGGGCATCGCCACAACGATGTCGCGTTCCAGCCCCGGGGCCTGACGGGTCAGGATCGCGCTGTTGCCGCGCAACAGCTGGCGGGTGTCGAGCTCCGCGGCCTGAGTGGTCTGGCCGGATGAGGAGGCCTGCCGCGTCTGGTCGGAGGCGCCGTCCTGGGATGCCTCATCGGATGTGTCATTGGATGTCTTGCTGGATGGCTCGCCGGCGAGTGCCTCCGACAGGGACTGCTCGGGGATCAGCACCGCGCGATCGCCGAGGGCGCCGAGCCCGGAGGGCGTGTAGGTGAGCTCGTCGGTCACGGGCAGGGAGTCGGGTGAGGTGATGATGGTGGAGGTTGACTGCGGCAGCGTATTGACCGTGGCGGAGTCCATGACGCTGGAGGCCAGCCAGCTCATCGACGCCGGCGCCCCGGCCTTGACGATGGCCGACTCCTGGGTGCGTTGCGTGGCGGTCTCGATCAGATCCGCCCGCTGCAGGTGCGCCAGTGCGGCGGTGTCGGAGTCTCCCCACGGCAGGGCCACCAGGCTGCCGGTGCCGATGGCCCGCATGAGGGCGGCGGAGAGCTGGGCGACGTCGTTGGAGGTCTTGCCGCCTGACGATGGTGCGGTGGCGCTCGCCGATGGTGAGGCCGTACTGGGTGAGGACGGCGTCGGGGATGAGGACTCCGCCGCTGGTGCCGATGGGTCGGCGGAAGCCGAGGGACTCGCGCTGGATGACCCGGATGAGTCGTCGCCCTGAGGTGTCTGAGGGGTTCCGTCCGGCGTCGAGGGCTGGGAGTGGCCGTTGCGGGCGGCCTTCTCCAGGTCGGCCGATGTGACGCCGAGGGCCTCGACCAGTGCGGGGTCGACCGCCATGACAACGCTGTCGCCGGCCATGCCCAGCAGACCGAGGACCCGGCTGTGGACACTGGTGAGGGTCTTGGCACGCTGCGAGGTGTGCGGACCGGCGAGAACGGCCATCTCCTCCACGGAGGCGGTGACCGGGATGAACGTGGTCAGGCGTACTGGTGTGACGGAGGCGCCGCTCTCCCAGACGAGAATGCTGCGGTCCTGAGCCACAGAGGTGCCTTGAGACTCCAGCGTGACGGCTATGCCGCGCGGCCCCCACCGGTCGGCGCTGGTCAGCGGCAGCTCGTCGGCAGGAACGGTGATGGAGAACTGGGTGGTCTCACCGGGCTGGAGGTCGCGGCCCAGCGGGATCGTGACCGGGTCCGACAGCCCCGACTCGTCGGTTCCGGTCAACCACTTGGTCAGGCTCTCACTTGTGACGTCGGTGGATCGCTGCACCCTGGTCACCAGATCCACCCCGGAGACGGCCTGGCCGGTTCCGTTGGTGATGGTTCCGGTCAGGGTCAGGTCCTGGTCGCTGTGCAGCACCTCGGGGGTCATGGTGTCGATGCTCAGGGTCACCTGCTTGGCGGCCGCCTCGGTGTTCTGGATCGAGGCGCCGGTGGTCCTCCCGCTCATCGACGCCGAGGCGGGCAGTGCGGAGGGGACCGTCGTCGCGGACGGTCCGGCCGGGGCCACCGGCGCAATCTTGGCTGAGAGCGCGCCAGGGGCCGGTTCCGCCTGGGCCGTCGGCAGGGCGATCAGCGGCCACGTGACCAGCCCCGCAAGGCCCAGCAGGGCCGCAAAGGTCACCATCGCCCTGCTCCGCAGCCGGGAGCCCAGCGTGGTGACCACCTTCGCGTACACAGAGGCGGCGGTGCCCGTCATCCATCCCCCACCAGGATGTCCCAGGCCGCGGCCACGATACGGCGCTCGTTGGGGTAGGCCAGGCGATGGGAGACGTCGTCGAGGGCGACCCACTCGACGTCCTCGGCCTCATGGTCCGGGTCGTTCTCCGTGGTCAGAGTGCCGCTGACCGCTTCCAGCAGAAAGTGGTGCACTACCTTGTGGACGCGGTGCTCGTGACCGGCGAACCAGTAGTCGATGGTCGCCAGGTGCCGAAGAACACGGCCGGTGATCCCGGTCTCCTCCATGATCTCGCGGACCGCGGCCTGCTCGGGGGTCTCGGTACCCTCCAGGTGCCCCTTGGGCAGGCACCACTCCAGCCGGCCTCCGCGGTTGCGTCGGGCGATGACCGCTGTGAAGGCCTGACCGTTCTGAACGTCGACGACCAGGCCGCCGGCGCTGGTCTCGTTGACGATTGGCAAAGCGCGCGCACTCGCCCGATGTGCCGGGTTTCCGGCGCGGGGCGTGCGAGTGCGTGGCGAGGGCATAGGGACACTCTAGGGCGTCCAGGCCGCAGGATGTCTCTGGCCGAGTACGTCGTCGCACACAACTGCGCCGCCGGAGGGCAGCGGTGCCTGTACGTGCGAGTACGCGCGAGAGGGTCCTCACGGCGAGACCGATGGCGTCGTCGACGACGGCGCGCCGGTCAGGGTTCATGGCAGGCTTGGGCCGATGACTGCTCACCCCGCTCCCGCCGATCCCGTCAATCCTACGGACGCCTCCGCTGAGAACCGAGGCCTGACGCCCAAGGCCCGTCAGGCGCTTGAGGGCCTGCCCCCGGCTCTGGCGGCCCTGGGGCACGCCTTCGTGCGCGCCGGGCACGAGATCGCCCTGGTCGGCGGACCGGTGCGGGACGCCTTCCTCGGCGTCGCCCCCCACGACCTGGACCTGACCACCTCGGCGCGCCCCGAGCAGACCGAGAAGATCCTGGCCGCCTGGGGTGAGACCACCTGGGACGTGGGCCGGGCCTTCGGCACCATCGGCGCGCGCAAGGGCTCCACCATCGTGGAGGTCACCACCTACCGCACCGAGGCCTACGAGGTCGGCTCGCGCAAGCCCCAGGTGACCTATGGCGACACCCTCACCGGGGACCTCACCCGCCGCGACTTCACCGTCAACGCCATGGCGCTGCGCCTGCCCGACCTCGAGCTCGTCGACCCCTGCGGCGGCCTGGCCGACCTGAGCGCCGGCGTCCTGCGCACCCCCGTCAGTGCCGAGCAGTCCTTCGACGACGACCCCCTGCGCATCATGCGGGCCGCCCGCTTCGCAGCCCAGCTCGGCTTCGACGTCGAGATGGACGTCATGACTGCCATGGAGGAGATGGCCTCCCGCCTGGAGATCGTCTCCGCCGAGCGCGTGCGCGCCGAGCTCGAGCGGCTGCTCATCAGCCCCTGGCCCCGGCGCGGACTGGAGCTGCTGGTCCACACCGGCGTGGCCGACGTCGTCCTGCCCGAGCTGAGCGCCCTGCGCGAGACCGTGGACGAGCACAAGCGCCACAAGGATGTCTACGAGCACACCCTGACCGTCCTCGACCAGGCCATCGACCTGGAGACCGGGCCCGACGGGCCCGTCCCCGGTCCCGATCTGGTCCTGCGCCTGGCCGCGATCCTCCACGACATCGGCAAGCCCGCCACCCGTCGCTTCCTGCCCGACGGCACCGTCACCTTCCACGGCCACGACCACGTCGGCGCCC
>ERZ772948.882-NODE-882-length-18908-cov-8.499284_pt1 | contig 18908 bp, 20 predicted proteins | sample MGYA00511945_ERZ772948 | MGnify/ENA primary metagenome ERZ772948 (study PRJEB29015, sample SAMEA2737927) | human oral metagenome | biome: human oral; feature: human-associated habitat; material: dental | place: China | collected 2141 ... | reverse complement strand
ATCAAGGCAGTGATTCAAGAATTGCTGGAGGTGAAGTAATGTCATTTGCGGCAGAGGTTAAACAAGAAGTTGCCCAGAAGATTATGGAGGGCAATGATATACGTGCAGAGCTTTCAGCACTGATTCAAATGACGTCATCACTTTCCTTATCTAACCGTGGTATGACTTTGTTAGTTAGCTTAGAAAATGCGGCTGTTTCACGTACGATTTATCGTTTGGTAAAAGAAAGATATGGCGTAGAAATTAGCTTGTTTGTAAAAAGAAAGATGAATCTTCGTAAGAATCGTATTTATGGTATGCGTATTATGAGTGCTGCCCCAAAGATTCTGGAAGATTTAGGTATTTATAGTACACGTGGTTTATTGGATAAGCCACTTGCAAAAATCGTACAGACCAACAATAATGCACGTGCATATTTAGCAGGAGCATTTATGGCTGGGGGCTCTATCAACTCACCGGAGAAGTCATCCTATCATTTGGAGATAACGGCGACCAGTGAAGACCATGCATTATTTATGGTATCCTTGTTGGAAAGATTTAACATTCATGCAAAGATTACAACACGTCGAAAGAAAGTAATCTTGTATGTGAAGTCGGCTGAAAAGATTGCGGATTTCTTACGTTTGATTGAAGCTGACCAGGCAGTCTTGAAGTTTGAAAATATTCGTATTTCGAGAGACTTTAGTAATTCTCTGCAACGTATGAATAACATGGATTTAGCCAATGAAGTAAAGGCAGTTGCGGCTGCGAATGGACAGCTTGATGATATTCGTATCTTAGAAGAAAATCAGAAGATTAAAACGTTGGATCGAAAGTTACAGGATATTATCGCACTCCGTAAGGCAAACCCAGAGGCTTCCTTAATGGAGCTGTGTGGTATCTATGAACGTCAGACAGGAGGAATTGTTTCTAAGTCAGGTATGAAACATCGCTTTGTGAAAATCCATGAACTAGCGATGAGAGAGGTAAAACAAGATGAATAGAACACAACTACAGACGGCGGTATCCACAATTGTATTGTTGGTTATCGTGATGCTGATATTCCGCTACCTATGGTGGCTCATTCTATTATTACTAATACCAATTGTGGGATTTGTGATTTATGGGCTGATACAAACCAAGAAATTTAATAAGCAGATGGAAAATGCTACTGTAGAAGAATTAGATATTGATCGTACTTTCTATCAGTCATATTCATCTCCTAAGAAAAATCAAAGTGATATCATTGATGTCGAATATGAGGAACATACAGACGGAGAATAAGACTATGGAAAACGTAACCACTGAAATATTAGAAAATGATTTTACAACTTTGCAAGTGATGGATTGGCCTATGGTTCAAGGATATTTACAGCGTTGTAAATATGAAGAATCAAATCACAATATTATTAATATGATTATGTGGTTACAGACATATCCGCTGTTCTACTATAAAAGAGAAGAGTATTTATTATTGTTAGGTATTCATGAGGGATGTTTCTTCATGTATATGCCACTATGTGAAAAACAGTATATCGCCGAAGCAATTACCAAGGGTAAGGAAATATTTGACCATTATGGACATGACTTTACACTCAGTTGTTTTACAAAAGAGATGGTGGATGAAGTCATTAAGCTTTATCCAGAATATACAGCTATCCATGAAAGCTGGGCAGATGATTATGTCTATGATGGGGAACGTTTACGTACCTATGCTGGTAAGAAAATGCAAAAAAAGCGCAATCATTTGAATGCGTTCTATAAAGATTATGAAGGTAGATGGTCATACGAAACTCTTGATGAAACCAATATTGATGATTGTATTGGATATTTGAAGGATTGGAAGTCGGAAGATCCAGATGATTTCTTACAGAGCGAAAGAATTGGTACATTCCGTATCTTAGACTTGTATGATGAACTACCTTGCAAGGGTGGTTTGATTCGAATCGATGGAAAGGTACGTGCCTTTGCGATTGGATCAATGTTATCAGACCGTATGTGTCAAGAGAATATCGAGAAGGCAGATGGAGATGTAAGAGGTCTTTATCAGTGCATCATGAAAGAGATGTTAAGTCGTGAATTCCCTAGCATCGAACTTGTCAATCGTGAAGATGATACAGGTCGTGAGAATCTAAGAGCCGCTAAACTGTCCTATCACCCAGTCAATATTATTGAGAAGTATCGTATTAAGAAAGGTGTTGAATCATGATTACAAAAGCAACGAAAGAACAAGCTACCGAAGTAAAGAATCTTTGGAAAGTATGTTTTCCACAAGAGGATGAAGGCTATATCGATTACTATTTTAAGAATCTATTTGTGCCAGAGAATTGCTTTGTATACGTAGAAGAGGGACATGTGGTCTCTGCAATCATTCGAGCTCCACATGCGATGATGTTTAATGACAAAGTTCTACGTACCAGCATGATTCTAGGTGTAGGTACATTACCTGCATATCGCAAACGAGGATATATGAAGCGCTTGATGGAAATTGTATTAGATGCATGTGAACATACGGAACTCATTACTCTAATCCAGGCATATGACCAGAAGCTATATGAACCATATGGCTTCCGTAATATCTACAATCGTTCTACCTATCGTCTAACACGTGATGATGTAAAGCGTAGCACAAACTTTGGCTGTTCATATGAACCAACAGCGATTGATTTACTAAAGGTATACTCTGCATTTATTCGTCGATTTAACGGTTACTATGCAAGAGACCTAGAATACTTTGTAAAGTATAAGAAAGAGATCAACGCACAGGGTGGAAAGATCGTAGCCTACTATAATGGCAAAGATCAAATCAGGGGATATGCGACGATGTTACCAAAGGGAGATGTTCTAGAAATTGAAGAGCTCATCTACCTCGATTCTACTGCACTCTTGAAACTATGTAATGCAGCACTATTTGAAAAGGATGTTGTGGAATTACATGTATCAGAAGCAGAAGACTTAACGCGCGTGTTCCCAGAGACGAAGGTTGAGACGTATGGTTCTACAATGGCAAGACTCAATGACGCAAAGCTATTCTCAAAACTAGTGGGAAGAGATATCGCCACTGTTGAACAAGCATTTGCGACAAGTATTAAACCACTTAATCTCAATGAATTTGCATAAGAAGGGTGTATATCCTTCTTTTTTCGTGCTATATAATAACTAAAAGCACGCATGAAATGGATATCATTGAGGTGATTGTTATGGAAAAATATCATTACAACTTTCTTCACCTTACAATCTACATCGTAGTCATCATACTTGCCATACGTATCATTCCATATCTTCTGCCAAGGATTCCAGGTCGATCAGAATTCTTTAATGAAAGAAACATCAATTCTATCAATCAGGATGAAATCAAAGAACTAAAAGAAGAGATGTCAAACGAATATCATTTGCGATTTGATTATGATGATGTGTTAGGTTGTAAAACTGGTGAACCACCATGGGATTGTGGTATAGAGAACCTACAAATTACAAACATCTATGTTCAAAGAAATTATTTTGCACATAAGCAGTATATTGGGAAATATTTTGAATATATTGTAAATTCATATCGAAATAAGAAGGGATATACCTTTCGATTGTATGTCACGAAGGAAAATCTACCGCATCAATTTACAAATTTACATCCTGTCGATTCGGAAAGAGAAGAGTACACCATAGGGGGGAGAATCGTAACGGTACAGAAGTTATCTGACGAGAGAGATAAAGCACTGAATTTTTATCTGACTAGTGACGATTGGTATGGCTATAAACTTATGGGACTTATCGTTTATGAAAACCAAGAAACAATTGCGGATAGTACATCGGAAATTCAAGAGATTCTTGAAAAGTTATTAAAGGACCATTAAAAAATTAGTATAAAAAGTCATTAAATTCACATGATGCGCATTTATACAAAAAGTTAGAAGAATTTTTAGTGAAAATCATAGCAATAGCGCTTACATTTAAATGCTCTTAATTGACCGAAAACATATAAAAACATATAATATAAATGCAACAAAAGGAGGTCTTTGAAAGACAATATGACAGATGTAAGAGTTGCTATTAACGGTTTTGGCCGTATTGGCCGTCTAGCTTTTAGACAAATGTTTGTAGCTGAAGGTTATGAAGTTGTTGCAATCAACGACTTAACAACACCTCACATGCTAGCTTACTTGTTAAAGCATGATACAACACACGGTAAGTGGGATCATGAAATCTCTGCAGATGATGAAAAGGGAACAATCACTGTAGACGGTAAGGAAATTACAATTTATAAGGAAGCTGATGCTAGCAACCTACCTTGGGGTCAATTAGACATCGATGTAGTTCTAGAATGCACAGGCTTCTACACAAGCAAAGCTAAGTCTGAAGCACACATCAAGGCTGGTGCTAAGAAGGTTGTTATCTCTGCTCCTGCAGGAAGTGACTTACCAACAGTAGTTTACGGTGTAAACGAACATGTTCTAACAGCTGAAGACAAGATTATTTCTGCTGCTTCATGTACAACAAACTGCTTAGCTCCAATGGCTAAAGCATTAAATGATTTATATCCAATCCAATCTGGTATCATGACAACAGTTCATGCTTACACAGGTGATCAGATGATTTTGGATGGACCACAGCGTAAGGGTAACTTACGTCGTTCCCGTGCTGGTGCTTGCAATATCGTTCCTAACTCAACAGGTGCTGCTAAGGCTATCGGTCTTGTAATTCCTGAGTTAAACGGTAAGTTAATCGGTGCTGCTCAGCGTGTTCCTGTTCCTACAGGTTCAACAACACTCTTAATCTCTGTAGTTAAGGGTAAGGATGTAACTGTTGATTCTATCAACGCTGCAATGAAGGCTGCTGCTTCTGAAAGCTTCGGCTACAATGAAGAAGAAATTGTTTCTTCTGACATCGTTGATGAAACACATGGTTCTATCTTCGACGCTACACAGACAATGGTAGCTAAGATTGATGATGACACATACCAGGTACAGACAGTTTCTTGGTATGACAATGAGAACTCATATACTTCTCAGATGGTTCGTACAATCAAGTACTTCGCTAACGTTAAGTAATTAACTTAAGCAATCTAAAAATCACACTTCTTATGAGGTGTGATTTTTTTGCGTATTTGCTCTTTATTTTTGATATACAATTTTACCATTAATGATTGTCATATATACATCTAACGAACGACAGTCTCTTGGGTTAATATGCAGAATATCACCATCAATAACTGCAAAGTCTGCAAGTTTCCCAACTGTAATTGATCCCAAATCATCTTCACGACAGAAGTCATATGCACCACCGAATGTCCAACTTTCCAATACTTCATATGGGGTTAAACAATTAGCCTGGTTGAATGGAATACCACCTTCAGGAAATAGACCTGTGACAGAGTAATAAATAGATTCAGGTATATGATCGATAACAAGTGGGAGGTCAGTCCCACAGCATAGTGGGACACCATAATCTTTCATTTTACGCCGATTCCAATAATTTTTTCCACGCTCTAAGCCAATCTGTTTTTTAATCATTCCGACTTTATCATTGTAACTAGTGATTGATTGAATTTGAGGATAATATTCGCAAATAATACCAAGTTCTGCCATACGTTTTAAATCAACTGGATCACTAAATTCTGCTTCCGTTATAGCATGGCGATTTATTAGTTTACCATTAGCATTTTTTTCGCATTGACTAAAAATATCTACAGCTTTAGCTACAGCACCATCGCCTTGAGCATTTAGTGAAAATCGAGTACCAAGCTTATCGGCTTCAAGTACTTCATCCTGAATTAACTCCCAATTAATATCAAGTTTACATTTATAATTTTGATTCTTGTATGGTTGCTTTAGCAAACCATTTCCCTGGGAAATAGATCCATCTGTCATACGATTGAAACCTGAAAATCGAATAAAATCAGAGTTGTATTCAGACATCATTTTCTCTGCATATTCAAAGTTTGCATTCGAACCTACTGGTTGTGACATAAAATGTACACGAAGATTTAATTCTTCTTCTGATTCAAGTTCTGATAAGATATTTTGGAATCCGCTAAATTCATCAAAACCAATTTCTTTTACAGAAGTAATACCGCGTGTATTTAGCATAGCCATGTATTTTTTGAATAATGGTTTAATAAAATTCTTATCACGAAGTATTTCGTCTAATAATTTCCAAAATGCTTCATTGCAATCTGCTGTTAAATCAAATCCATAGTGATTGATTGCAGTTGTATTTAGCCAAAAATGATCACCACTTGTAGAGAATATGACAATGCGACAATTTGGAAATAATTCTTCTAAGTCTTCTGGACTTGGAGTGGTAAAATTATCAGATATCCCATGACCAAAGATATGATCTTGATGGGAGTAGCATGTTTTTAGAATCTCGATTACATCTCGTTCTGTTTTTGCGTTTGAAAGGTCGATGCCGATATGTCGCAAGGACCAACCGGTAAAGAATGTGTGTGCATCAAAGAAACCAGGCAAAATAGTTTTGCCGGAAAGGTCGTAAATCTTATATTGATTTTCTAATGAAGAAGGGATAAAACCTTTTTCAACAGCATGAATTTTATTGTTATGAATAACAATATAGCCATCAATAACACCATGTTGATCAGAACAAAAAATACGATTTGATTTTAAGATATAGTTGTTAATATACATTTCTCCTCCTTGGTAAAAGCCAAAAAAGCATATAAATATATATGCTTAGTGCAGAAATTTAGTATAAAGTGTATATACTAAATTGAATATAGCACAAAAAATAAACAAATTACAAATTATTCTGATTTAAAAGTTTCAAATCCATACTCTGCTTTATCACATGGCATATAGGATGTTGTAAACTCAACAACAGTTCCACTTGAATCATGGCCAATATATTCAAGGTTATAGATATAACTATCAGAAGGGATATCCATAATTTTAGTTATTGGATGGAATGCTTTCTGAATAGTCAGTTTTTGCTCAAATGAAATTGGAAAATGTTCCTTCTGTTTCATATAGTCATAGAGAGATGCTTTTGAAAAATCGTGGTTCTGAATATCATCAAAATATTTGAATGGAAGATAGCAGTATTCAAGAGCAATACTTTCGCTATCAATCTTGCGTAAACGATGTAAGGCATATATTTGTTCGCCGTGATTTAAATTAAGTTTTTTTTCAATATAGGTTTGGTCTTTAATAATACCCTCTTCTAATATGGTATTTTTTAATGTTAAGCCATGCTTGTTTATAAAAGCACCCAGACCAATACTTTTACCTGTGGAATGGTCATTTAAATATAAAATTTTATTTGCAATTTTTTTTGTGACGAAAGTCCCATTATTTTTTATCCGAAATAAATATCCTTCATCAATTAAAGCGTTGACTGCATGCTTAACAGTCATGCGATTAATGTGATAGAGGGAAGACATTTCGCGCTCACTAGGTATTTTTTCACCGGGCAAATATTCACCATCTTTAATACGCTGGATAATTAAATTTTTTAATTGAATATATAAAGGAATTTGGTAGTTCATAAATTTCACCTAAAATAATTCAAACGAGAAACGTTCGTACTTCATGTAACTTTCAGTAAATGCAACAATATGATTATGGTCATCATAAATACAACCAGATAATAAAGCTACATGCGCGTTATTAGAAAGTTCTAATGCATTACGATAACTATTTTCGGCCTCAATAACGCGGATTCGCTGTGTAGTCCTAAAGAAGTCAAAGTGATATTTATCTACTAAAATATCGTTCAAGTTTTCGGGACTGGATTTATAATTCATTAAATCAGGCGCTAAACTTACAGGTATAAAACAGTAATCCATGCATACTGGCTCATGATCGGCAATCAATAACCGTTTAATTTCAAAAAATTTAGTACCAAGTGGCAAATTGGTTTCTCGACATAGATATTTGTCGCCTTCAATCTCAACAAATTTAAATAATTTAGTTTCATATGTAGATGCATTATCTTTAATTATTTCAGAAATCAGACGAATTACATTAACATTTTTTATAATCCGCTGTTTGGCAACAAAATAACCAATCTTAGGAACAACGTAAATAATTCCCATCTCTTCCAAAATCTTCATAGCTGACCGGAGCGTCAAACGCTGAATAGAAAATAATTCACATAGTTCGCGTTCACTTGGAAGTTTATCTCCAAATTTCAGATGGTGATCAGTAATATACTGCCGAAGTTCATTACTGATCATAATATCCAATGTCATAACTTTCATGAACCTATTTTAACAACTTTACATACATTTTATCAAATACATATATGTAAGGGGTTGCAAAGATAAAACTCACTGGTATAATAAAATTAAATAGTGGTATATATGTAAACCAAATGCAGAGGTGGGTTATAAAGTGTAGATATGCCACAAGAAAAAGGAGGATACATAATATGTCTAATCAGAACACCCAAGATTTGAAACGCAAACTTGGATTAGGTGCAGTGATTGCACTTGGTGTTGGAACAACAGTAGGATCTGGTATTTTCTCATCCTTATCAGAAGTAGCTGGAGCTGCCGGAAGTAGTTTGACGCTAGTATTAGCATTTTTAATTGGTGGCTTATTACAGATTCCAGCAAATTTTTGCTATGCGGAACTTGCATCAGCATTCCCTGAAGATGGTGGACAATATGTCTATTTCCGAGAAGCTGGTTCTCGTCCGTTAGCTTTCTTATGCGGATGGATTAGTTTCTGGGCTACAGACCCTCCATCAATTTCAATCATGGCTTTAGCAATTGCAAACTATTTAGGTTTCTTCTTGCCGGTTCATGGATTAATTCTGAAATTGGTGGCTGTTTTGTTAGTAATTATATTCATGATTATTCACATTCGTAGTGTTGAAGGTGGAGGAAAATTTCAGACTATCATTACTGCTTTGAAGATTCTTCCTTTCGCATTAATTATCGGAATTGGCCTATTCAACATTAACTCTAATTTATTCTTATCAGGGCAACCACTACAGGGTGCAGCAACTGGATTTGCAGCACTATTAGCAGGAATTTCTGCAACAACATGGTCTTACGATGGTATGGGTGCAGCTTGCTACATGTCGGGTGAAATAAAGGATCCAGGTAAGAACTTACCAAAGGGACTAATTTTAACTGCTGTAATCGTATTAGCGTTATATGTTAGCTTAACAGTAGTTTCTTCTGGTTTATTGTCAGTTGAGGAACTAGCCGCTTCAGAAGCACCAATTGCTTTATTAGCATCTAAGATTCCATTAATTGGAAACGCAGCAGGTGTAGTTGTGGCTATTATGGCTATTATCGTTGTAATTGGATCACTTTCAAGTTGCGTTATGTTCCAACCTAGAATTGAATATGCAATGGCGAAAGATGGTTTATTCTTTAAGCATTTTGCACAAGTACACCCAAAATATGAAACACCAGCATTCTCAATCGTTGTACAATGTATCGTTGCTATTATCTTAATTTTTGCGACAAATTTGTCTGATTTATTAGGCTACTTTACATTGGTAGCACTATTAAAGAATTTCTTAACATTTGGAACAATCTTCGTATTACGTAAAAAGGAACATTACAAACCAGTATACCGTATGCCAGGTGGAGTATTAATGCCTATTATTGCAATGTTTATGACAGGCACTCTCATTTGGTCAACATTCATTTGGGCTCCAATTCCTGGTTTGATTTGTGCAGGCTTAGCAGTAGGAACAGGATTACCAGTTTATTATTTCTGGGAAAATCAAAACAAACAAAGAAAAAATGAGGCTGCTGTATGAAATTAGCAGCAATTGGAAGTAACTGTGTTGACTATTATCAAAATATGAATGGGGGTACCGCCTTTCCTGGCGGTGGCCCCGTTAATATGGCTGTGTATACAGTGCGATTAGGAGGAAAATCCTCATATATTGGTCCTGTAGGAAATGATGAATTTGGACATGTAATGTACGACGCAATTGAAAGCAAAGGTGTTGATGTAAGTCACTTGCAATTTAAAGAAGGAAAAACGGCAGTCACACAGGTTGAACTTATTGATGGAGAACGAATTTTTGGTGACTATGATGAAGGTGTTCTATCAGACTATCATTTATCTGAAGATGATATTTCATTCATATGTAAACATGACATCGTAATATGCGATCTCTGGGGGAAGGTTGAAGGCTACTTTGAGGAGTTACACCGTAAAGGAATTCTAACAGCCTTTGACTGTGCAACAAGACCAGATGATGAAGCGTGTAAAGTTGCAATTCCACATAGTGATTATGTATTTTTCTCTAATGATGAAAGTTCAATAGATCAACTAAAAGACCGGATGAAGGAAATCTATAATAGAGGGCCTAAACTCGTTATAGCAATGCGTGGCGAAAAAGGTAGTCTGTGCTTTGATGGGATAGATTATCATGAGATGGGTATTGTTCATTGTGATGATGTAGTGGATACGATGGGGGCAGGAGATAGTTATATTGCAGGATTCCTAAATGCAATCATACATGGTAAGTCTATTATTGAAAGTATGCGTGCAGGTGCAGAAAATGCTACTGAAACAATAAAATATTTTGGAGCTTGGTAGATGGCAATCATCAGAACAACATTTTATTCCACTGCTTTAAAGGTGACAACAAACTGCAATATTTTAATGCCAGATAATTCAAATGATGTAACACCAATTAACAATGGGCAATATAAAATTTTATATCTATTACATGGTTTATCTGGAAATGCTGAGGAATGGCTTCGTTTTACAAAATTAGAATATTACGCAAAGAAGTTCGGCTACATTATCGTTTTACCTGAAGCAGGTAGAAGTTTTTATACAAATATAGATGGAATTCAATACGCAACATATATTGCCGAAGAACTTCCTAATTATCTAAAGCAATGGTTTAAGATACCAACACAAAAAGAAAATACTTTTATTGCAGGAGAAAGCATGGGTGGTTATGGAGCGCTAAAGATTGGTATGACTTATCCGAGTCAATACCTATCAATTGCGGCTTTGTCCCCTGTGATTCATCTAGGAGAATTGCGTTGCTTGGTTGAAGATAAGATATTCGAAGAGATGGATACGACGGAAATAGATAGAATAATTAATCAAAAAGATTATTTTGATATCTACAAATATCTAGACCATGATTCAAACAAGGTTTACCCATCTATTATTCAACTCTGCGGAACGGAGGATTTCTTGATTGAGAGCAATCGTAAGTTCTATGGATTTGCAAAGAATAAGATAGATATCACTTATCGAGAGTTAGCTGGTGATCATGAGTGGCCTGTATGGGATATTGCAATACAGAAAGCTCTACAATATTTTGAGAAATATGATATTGATCACTTCAAACTATATTGAGAAAGGGAGAGATTAGATATGATAATAACAGATTTATGGAAAGAAGACGAAGGTGCTAATCTCCGTAACTTTCATGAAGATGAAGATTTAAAAAGCGTAAATGGTGCTTTAGCACTACGAAAAGATATTGAAAAAATTATTGATCAAATTTGGAATGATGGATTTGATAATATTTTCTATATTGGTATTGGAGGAACATATGCTTCCGCAATGCAGGTCGAAGTATATATGCGTGGTAGGAGTAAATTACCTGTCTATGTAGAAAATGCAGCAGAATTTCTAACAACAGGGAACAAGCGATTTACTAACAAATCAATTGCAATAATATCATCTGTATCTGGTAATACACTAGAAATGATTGAACTTGTAGATAAGGTACATGAAATTGGTGGAAAGGTATTTAGTTTTATTGATACTCCAAATACAGTTTTAACGCAACCAGATAAACAAGATTATCTAATTTTATATCCGAAAAATGAGCAGCTAAAATTTTATATGACAGCAAATTACTTTATGTTTAAAAATGGTGAGTTTGCTGAATATGAAGACTATAACCAAAACATGGAAGAGAATTTGGCAAAGGTATTAGTTAATGTAGAAAAGCAAGTAGATGCATGGGCATATCACTATGCCAAACAGAAAGTTGAGTTTTTGGATAAACATCCAGATTTACCACACTATTTTATAGGTGCAGGTAATCAGTATGGTGCAACATATTCCTATGCAATGTGTTATTGGGAAGAGCAGATGTGGATACGAACAAAGTCTATTAGTTCTCCTGAATTTTTTCACGGTATGCAAGAAATCATAGTAAAGGATACACCAATTACCTTATTCATTGGCGAAGATGAACAAAGATCACTATCAGAAAGAGTTGCAAGATTCTTACCTCAAGTAAATGCCAATTACGTCATTATTGATACAAAAGAATTTGAATTGAGCGGAATTAAGCAAGAATATCGTGGTAGTATATCCCATCTTGTCATGCATGCAGTTAACAATCGTGTGGATGCATATATGGAAAAGTTCTTAAGACATCCGTTAAGTATTAGAAGATATTATCGTCAGTTCGATTATTAACATAATTTTTGAGATAAACAATAAATATTATCGGTTTAGCCGATAATATTTATGTTTCATATCATATTTTTAATATGCAGAGAAACATCAGCTTTCATAAAGAAAGATAGGAGAGAATTTTATGAAATTTGGGTTATTTACATGCGGATATCAAAGATTTGATATTGAAAAAGCATTTCAAGATGCGCAAAGATTTGGATATGACTATGTTGAATTATGGGGTGCAAGACCGCATGCATATCCTTATGATCTTGAAATATGTGCAAATAGAATCAATGAATTAATAAAAAAATACAACATGCCTGTAACTGTATATACACCAGAATTAAACGCATATCCATTTAATTTGATGTGGGAAAATGAAAGCATGCGTGATAATTCTTTGGAATATGTATATAAATCTTTAGATTTTGCAAAGTCCATTGGTGCAGAATACACCTTAATCTCAGCGGGACATGCTGGTTTTGAAGCTACTGAACAAATAATAAAACAGCGTTTATATGATAGTTTAGAGAAGATAATAGCGTATGCAGAAAAAGTTGGCATAAAAATTGTGTATGAACCATTAACAATTTATGAATCAAATGTAACAACTACGTCTAACCAACTACTGGAATTATGCAACCACTTTAATTCTCCGTATTTCTTTGGTATGAATGATATTATTGTACCGTATATACAAGGAGAAAATATAATTACATTTAATAAAAAACTAGGAAGCAAATTAGTACATATGCATATTGTTGATAGTGATGGGCAATCTGAAGATCATTACTGTCCAGGCTACGGAAATTTGCCTTTAAAGAACTTTATGCAAGAACTCATAAAGAGTGGGTATGATGAAACGGTTACTATTGAATTGGTAACAAAGTATCTAAATGAACCTAGTATTTACGCAAAACTAGCAATTGATAACTTAAAAGAAGGACTATAAATATGTGGATGAATGATTTATGTAACAAAGATAAAGTCATTATAGGAATGCTTCATCTAGACGCATTGCCTGGAGATCCAAGATATGCAGCTAGTGATAGTCTAGATATAATTATTGAACATGCAAGAATGGATCTAAAATCACTAATTGATGGTGGTTTAGATGCAGTATTAATATCAAATGAATTTAGTTTTCCGTATCAAAGAAAATGGATTTTATTACTGTTGCATGTATGGCAAGAATTATTGGAGAACTGAAAAAAGATATTACAATTCCTTTCGGAGTTGATGCTATATCTGATGGAACCGCGACATTGGAACTTGCTAGAGCTGTAGATGCTGATTTTTGTAGAGGTACGTTCTCGGGTGTGTATGTTGGAGATGGTGGCCTGTATAATAATGACATTTCTAAACTCTTAAGAAGAAAAACAGAACTACATTTAGCTGATCTAAAGATGCTTTATTTTATTAATCCAGAATCTGACAAGAATTTAGATACACGAGAACTAACTGAAATTGCAAAATCGACAGTATTCAAAACGGGTGCAGATGGTTTGTGTATTTATGCAAGTGCCGCAGGTGAAGATGTAAATGAGACACTAATTCAATCTGTTAAGGATGCGTGCCCAAACATCGCAGTATTAGCAAATACTGGGTGTAGACCAGATACGATTGCGTCTAAATTAAAGTATGCGGATGCAGCGGTTGTAGGTACGTACTTTAAGATGGACGGCAAATTACAAGATGATAATGGAAATAATATAAGAGTAGATGTAAATAGAGTTAAAGAACTTATGGATGTTGTTAATCGAATCAGAAAGGAATAATAAGATTATGGCATCAAAATATTTTTGTTGGAATTGATGTAGGAACAAATGAGACAAAGGGTATTTTGGTTGATGAACAGGGGCGTGAAGTTGTATCAGCATCTACAACGCATGGTGTTGATAATCCAAAACCAAATTATTTCGAACATGATGCAGATAAAGTTTGGTATAAAGATATCTGCATTATCTCTCAAAAACTATTAAATCAATCTAAAGTAAATCCCGAGGATATTAAATGCATAGGGGTTAGTGCACTTAGTTCAGATTGTTTACCGGTAGATATACATGGGAAACCATTACGTAAAGCAATACTATACGGAATAGATGCGCGTGCAATGGCTGAGTGCCAAGAATTAACTGATAAATGGGGAGAAAATAAAGTTATTGAACTTTTTGGTAGGCCTTTGGGAGCTGGTGATATTGCGCCTAAAATCTTATGGATAAAAAATAGTGAGCCAGAGGTATATGCTAAAACCTATAAGTTCCTAACTGCCTCATCCTACATAACTTATAAATTAACAGGTAACTACGCAATTGATAACTTCTTGGGATTAGCAAGTTTTAATCCACTATATAATCGTAATGGTTCAATTAACATGCAATATGCAGATGGAATATGCACTGCAAGACAACTTGCGGAACTCAAAAAAACGACAGATATTGTAGGGTATATTACTGATGAAGCTTCAAAAGATACTGGATTGGCAATAGGAACAGCAGTTATTACTGGTGGGGATGACTCTGGTGCAGAGGCCATTAGTAGTGGCGTCATGGCGCCTGGAGATATGCTGATACAAATGGGTTCGACAGCATATATGATTTTATGTACTGATAAATTGTATGATGATGAACGCCTTTGGCGTGAAGAATTTATAGTTCCTTATACGTATGATGTGTCTGCAGGAACAAATACATCTGGTGCATTAACAAAATGGATTAGAGATACTTTCTATCTAGATAAAGTGCATGAACAAGAACAAGGTGGTATTAATGCATATCAAGCTATGATGCAAGATTTAAAAGAAATTCCTATTGGAAGTGAAGGACTCGTTGTTTTACCTTATTTTGCGGGTGAGAGAACGCCAATCAATGATGCACATGCAAAAGGTGTCATTTTTGGATTAAACTTAGCACATACTCGTAAACATATTATGAGAGCAGCGTATGAATCTGTGTGTTATTCGATTAAACATCACTTTGAAATTTTTAAGGAGTTACAAATTCCTATTAATCAGATCATGGTAACAGGTGGAGGCACGAAAAATGAACAATGGATACAAATGCTATCTGATGTATTAGGGATTAGACTACAGACACCATCTGTGACTATTGGTGCATGTTATGGTGATGCACTTATGGCAATGATAGGAGCAAATCATATTAATAATTTTACAGAAGCAAAAAAACTAATCGATATAGGTAAGGTATATTATCCAAATTTAGAAAACACATTGAAGTATGAGCCATATTACAAGATATATATTGAATTATATAAACAAAATAAAAAACTAATGGCCATGATGGATAAGATAAATCAATGACGTAAAAAGTCACATTCTATTTCTGACAATGTGACTTTTTTCTTCGAATCCAAAATAAGGAAGAAACACAAAAGTTTTATGGAATTAATATTTCTGATAAATATATAGCTAGTAAATCGTCAATATAATAATGCAGATTTAATCAATAAAATTAGCCAATTTCATTAATAAGCCCTCAGCTTATTGATGGAATTCATCGACAAACTGGCGCAAATGAAGCTATGATAGAAAAATATTTGCAAAAAAATTATCCAAGCGGAAGTATTGGAGCATTTATGACTTCATATTTTGAAATAGCTTTTAAAGGTAAAGATGAAGCAACAGATTTTGAAAAGGCAACAACAGAGATCTTTATTAGTGTTTTTAAATATAAAGTACAGCATCTAGGACAAACGGGTAGTAAGTCTGCACCGGATATTTTATTAATCTCCGATGAGGATGGGTATCAATCAATTATTGATAATAAGGCATACTCAGAGTACTCAATTAACGGAGATCATCATAATAGAATGGTGCATAATTATATTAGAAATATCAAAAATTATAGTTCCTGTGAATATCCAATTGGATATTTTTCATACATAGCAGGAGGATTTATTAAATCTATAGATAAACAAATACAAACAATCGCAAATGAAAGTGGAGTAAATGGATCTGGGATTACTGTTGGTAATTTCATCAAGTTAATAGAAAGAAATCAAATTAAACCGTTTTCGCATAAAGAGCTACGAAAAATATTTGGCCTCAATAAGCAAATTTTATTAGAAGATATTTAACTCTCAGTAAATCACACCTCATAAGAAGTGTGATTTTTTGATGCTACAAGCATGGTGCGCACCTAACTGGTAGAATATTTTTTTCTTCATATGTGAAAAATTATAAATAAAGAATTTCAAAAATATTAATCTGAGAAAGTGGAGATTATATAAAATATGCTGGTTATAAGAATGGATATTTAACTTGATTGAATACTAAAATATGAGAATATTGACATAATGTGAATCAGATTTGATTTACTAAAATTATGGAGGAACAGTAAATGAAAAAACGTATTGCACTATTAGTATATCCTGATTTTAGTTTACAAGAAGTAACAAACTTGATGTATTTCTTTCGATGGGCTTTTGATACTTTTACTGATGTTATATATACAGACCTGTGTCCTGTTAGGAGTGAAGAAGGAATTATAGTGCAGCCTATAAAAGTGTGTTCTGAATTTTGTAAAGAGAATTATGATTGTTTAATTCTTCCTGGATGCAGTAATTTAACGCAGCCTATACGAAATAAAAAAATCAAGGAGTTTTTAGAATTATTCGCAAATGATAATACTTTTATTATTGGTGCAATTTGTGCTGGTCCAGTATTCTTAGCGCAAGCAGGTTTATTGAAAAATAAAAAATATACCGCTTCGTTATATGCTGAAATGATGGAATTGTTTAATTTTGTTGAAGAAGAGAATTTTTTACCGCAATCAGTAGTTGAAGATGAAAATATCATCACAGCTGTAGGCAGTGCGTTTAATGAGTTCGCAGTACATGTTGCTAGAAAGCTTGGTTATGACTGTCCGGATAAAATACTAAGTGGTTATATGGATTCGGACGACGTTAATGAGTATATCCATCATCTTACGGAAGAAGATTTACTAGAATTTAAAAAGGCATTTAAAGAATTCATTGCTTAAGAGTATTATTAATTTTAGATTGATCATTTCTATTTGTCATAGTAAAGCAGTTAAATCACACTTCTTATGAGCTGTGATTTTTTACATCTTCTTTTTAGATATTGAATATGTGTATCTTACATCACAAAATACGCATCCTAGCGAAAACGGCGAGACAGTATGAAATACTTGCGGTAATATCACAGTAGAAAAGATACCGAAAGGAGAATCAAAGATGAAAGTGAATGTAGAACTATCAAAAGAGTTTTCTCCTCCACATGTAACGATTTATGCGGATGTGATTACGGATGAGATACAAAGAGTTATTGATTTACTCGACTCTAACGATATACCACTGATAGTGCAGCGCGAAAATCAGATGATAGTTTTGAAAGCGGAAGAGATATATATGATACGTGTGGAGGGTGGAGATACTGTTATCTATACAGAAAACGAGAGGTATTATTCCCGAAGACGTTTGTATGAGATTCTGAACCAGATCGGGACTGGCTTCATGCAAATCTCTAAACAGACTGTTATTAATCTTTCTTGTATAAAAAGTATAGAAACAGGCTTTAGTGGGACATTATTACTAAAGTTAAAGAATGGCTCTTCTGATTATGTATCACGAAAGTATTTACCTGATTTAAAAAGATATCTAGGAATCTAAGGAGGTTACACATGAAAACAAAGAAACACACACTACTATTTAACGTATTCGTATCAATAGGTATTGCTGCTATGATGTTTATTCTGACTGGAGTTATTATTGATAGTATCTTCCATGGAAATATTCAAATGACAAATTATGCATTTTCTAAGATGGCTATCGCAACCGTGGTAATTGGATTTGGCTTTGGGGCACCTGCAGTAGTTTATAATAATGAGAGGTTATCTCTTTTTACACAGACAATCATCCATATGGGTACTGGTTGTATTGTTATGACAGTTACTGCTTATCTCGTAGGTTGGATTCCTATGCATCGTGGACCACTACTGATCATTGCGAGTATCTTAGGAGAGCTTGCCTTCGCATTTGGAATTTGGTTTCTATTCTATCTACAACAAAAGAAGCTTGTTAAACAGATGAATCAACGCATCTCAAAAATTAATAATCACGCATAACATAATGGTCTACTTGAGGTAGGCCATTAATCTTTTTTGATTAGGGTGATAAATTATCAATTACATATTATGATAGTAAGGTACTTTAAAGGAGATTTTTATGAAGTGGTATGAGAATGCGGTGTTTTATCATATTTATCCATTAGGATTAACAGATGCACCGAAAAATAATGATTATCAAATTACAGAACATCGTTTGAATCAATTAGGCCCTTGGATCAAACATATCAAAGAAATTGGCTGTAATGCGCTATATATTGGACCGTTATTTGAATCGGTTGGACATGGATATGAAACAACGGATTACTATAAGTTAGATTCTAGACTTGGTGATAATGAGGATTTAAAGAAGTTTATACAAGATTGTCATTATCATGGTATCCATGTGATTTTTGACGGTGTATTTAATCATACGGGAAGAGATTTCTTTGCGTTTAAGGATATTCAACAGAATCGTGAA
>ERZ772948.880-NODE-880-length-18918-cov-10.827228_pt1 | contig 18918 bp, 13 predicted proteins | sample MGYA00511945_ERZ772948 | MGnify/ENA primary metagenome ERZ772948 (study PRJEB29015, sample SAMEA2737927) | human oral metagenome | biome: human oral; feature: human-associated habitat; material: dental | place: China | collected 2141 ... | reverse complement strand
GCATTCCGCTCGGCTGCGGCGCTGGGCGTCGACCCCCACGAGGTTCTCTTCACCGGCGGGGGCACGGAGGCCGACGCGCTGGTGGTCTGCGGGCGCGTCCTGGCGGCGCGGGCCGCCGGCGTGCGGACGCCCCGGCTCGTCACCTCCCCTCTCGAGCACCCGGCGGTGCTCGATTCGTCCCGCACCGCCGCAGTGCGCCTGGGTGCCGAGCACGTCGAGGTCGCGGTCGACGCCGCCGGGCGGGTTAAGGTGGAGAGTCTGCGCCGGGCTGCACCGGGGGCCGCGCTGGTCAGCGTCATGGCGGCCAATAACGAGACCGGTGTCGTGCAGGACGTCGGCGGCCTGGTGGAGGCGGTGCGGGAAGCGACCGGAACGCGGCGGCCCCAGGGTGAGGGGTACGTGCCGGTGCACTCCGACGCCGTGGCGGCGCTGGGGAAGGTACCGGTGAGCCTGGCCGGCTGGGGGCTGGACGCCATGACGGTCACCGGGCACAAGATCGGGGCGCCCGTCGGAGTGGGGGCGCTCGTGGCCGGGCGGGACTTGGCGCTCGTTCCGGCCACCGGCGGCGGACGGCAGGAGCGGGGGGTGCGTTCGGGCACCCAGGACGTCGTGGCGGCCAGGGCTCTGGCGCTGGCCGCCGAGCTGGCGGCGGCCGAACAAACAGCCGAGGGACAGCGTCTCGAGGCGCTACGGTCCCGCGTGCTGGAGGGGGCGCGGGATCTGCCGGGCGCCCATGCGACCCTGCCCGCCGACGCGGCGCACGTGCCGGGCACGGCCCACCTGTGGTTCGAGGACACCGACATCGAGGCGCTGCTCATGGGCCTCGACATGGCGGGCATCGACATCTCGGCCGGGTCGGCCTGCCACGCCGGGGTGGCGGGGCCCAGCCACGTCATGCTGGCGATGGGCTACGAGGAGGGTCCGGCGCGCTCGACGCTGCGGTGCTCCATGGGGCGAGGCACCACCGCCGACGACGTCGATCGACTGCTCGCGGCCCTGCCCGGGGCCCTCGAGACGGCGCGGCGGGCGGCCCGAGCGGGCTGAGCAGGGATGATCCTCGCAGCCGGCCATCGCCCTGTAAGCCTAACGATTCAGTTACGGCGGGCCCGCCAATGTGACGAGAGCAATAACCTATCCCGGTCCCCGAGGAATCCGAAGAAAGAGTGTCGATGGAGCTCTCACCACGCGCGCGCTCCGCGTGGGCCAAGTCCGGCTATGACCCGGAGCGGCGCCGCTGGCTTCCGCTCTGGCTGCACCTGCTCGACGCCGCCGCGGTGGCCGAGCACCTCGCCACGCATTGGCTGGCGCCCACTACTCGCGACCTCATTGAACGCGAATTCGCGGATTCGACGTCGGGGCTGGCTCCGACGGACGAGTTCGGGCTCCTCGCCTCCTGGATCGCCGGCGTCCACGACATCGGCAAGTGCACGCCGGCCTTCTCCGTCCAGGTCGATAGGCTCGACGACAGGATGAAGGAGGCGGGTCTGACCCACGAGCCGGTCGACCCCCTCGAGCGGCGCAAGGTCCCTCATGCTCTGGCGGGGCACCTGATCCTGGAGAACTGGCTCATGAACGATCATGGGTGGGACTTCGAATCCGCCGAAGCCCTAGCCTCCGTCGTCGGCGCCCATCACGGTATACCGCCGACGACGGCGGCTCTCACCACCGACTACTACGGGCACGAGCATCTTCTCGGCGACGAGGCGTGGGATACCGCCCGCCGCGAGTTGCTCGGCCTCGTCACGCAGCGCACCGGCGCTGAGCCTCTGCTCCCCCGCTGGGCGCAACGACGGTGGTCCCAGTCCTTCCTCGTCGAGCTGTCGGGACTGGTCATCGTAGCGGACTGGATCTCCTCGGCCGAAGACTACTTCCCCCTGCTCGGCCTCGACGAGGCCGGTACGAGCCTGCTCGTCACCGAAGCGCACGCCGAGCGCGCCGACGCCGGGCTGAGGCGTCTGGAAGTCCCCTCTCCATGGCGGCCCCGCGACGACGGCGCCGATCCCGACTCCCTGCTCGCCCGGCGCTTCGGTCTTCCTGCCGGCGCCCGCGCCACCGATGTTCAAACGCGCACGCTTCAAGCGGCCCGCACCATGGATCTGCCGGGGCTCCTCGTCGTCGAGGAGTCGACGGGAGGCGGTAAAACCGAAGCGGCCCTCATGGCCGCCGAGGTGCTCGCCGCCCGAACCGGCCGCTCCGGGGTGCTCTTCGCCCTGCCCACCCAGGCGACAACGGACGCCATGTTCTCCCGCGAGCTCGACTGGCTGAAGCGGATCGAGGAGGCGTACGCCGGCGAGGGCGCGCCGTCGGACTTCGCCGCTCAACTTCTGCACGGACGCTCGCGGCTGAACAAGGAGGCTCAGCGACTGCGGCGCCGCGGCTACGAGATCCGAGACCGGCTCCTCGGCGCTCTCGGCGGCGAGGACGAGGAGGCCCGGCGCACTCCGCGCCCGGGAGACATCGGCCGCGACGAGGACGCCGTCAGAGCGGCTGGGAACCCGCGCAGTGCAGCATCAGCGCATGCGACCTTAGGCGATGCGGCCCGCCGTCAGGCCGACCTGGCGATCCTGGCCTGGTTCAGCGGACGCAAGAAGTCGATGCTGTCGGACTTCGTCGTCACCACCGTGGACCACCTGCTCTTCGGGGCGATGCGCTCCCCGCACCTGGCCATGCGGCACCTGGGACTGTCCCGCAAAGTCATCATCGTCGACGAGGTGCACTCCTACTCCACCTATATGAATGTCTACCTGGATCGGATCCTGACCTGGCTCGCCGCCTACGGAGTGCCGGTGGTGCTCCTGTCGGCGACGCTGTCCGAGGCGCGGTGCACCGCCATGGTCGACGCCTATCGACGGGGCCTGCGTCTGTCGGCTGGAGAACGAGTCCCCACACGCCCCGACCTCGAGACCGTGCGCACCCCCTTCCCCTGCCTGGTCACCGCCGGCGGAGAGCGGATCGAGGTCGTCCCGACGTCGGCGGGGCGACGTAGCACGATCCGCCTCAAGCGGCTCATGAAGGACGCCCTGGTCCCGCTGCTGGAGGAGAGGCTGACCGATGGCGGCTGTGCGCTCATCGTCCGCAACACGGTGCGACGCGCACAGAAGACCTATGAGCTGCTGCGGGAACGATTCGGCCAGGAGGTGAGCCTCACCCACGCCCGCTTCACCATCGGCGACCGGTTGGCGAAGGACGAGGATCTTCTGCGCCGCTTCGGACCTCCGCGCAGCGGCCCGACGCGCCCGCACCGGGCCATTGTCGTGGCCACGCAGGTGGTCGAGCAGTCCCTGGACGTCGATTTCGACCTGCTGGTGACGGACCTGGCGCCCATCGACCTGATTCTCCAGCGGATGGGCCGTCTGCACCGCCATGAGCGGCCGCGGCCGCCCTGGGTGTCCGCCCCCACCTGCTACATCGATTGGTTGCCGTCGACGTCATCCCCCGACCCTTCGCTGGAGCCGGGCGCCAAGGCGATCTACGGCGAGCAGGACATGCTCCTGAGCGCGGCCGCCCTGAACCGGGTCGTCGACGACTCGGGCACGATCACGATCCCCGACGACGTGCACGAGCTCATCGAGGCGGTCTACGGGGCCGACGTCCAGGGGCCACCGCTGTGGCACGAGGCCGTGGAGCACGCCCGTGAGGCGTATGCGCGGAAGAACCGCGCGAAGCACGACTCCGCTCAGGGCTTCCTGCTGAGCGAGCCCGAGCGGAGCGGGGCGAGCTCCTCCCTGGTCGGCTGGCTGCATACGACGGCCTCCGACGACGAGGATGAGGGGCACGCCCAGGTGCGCGACGGCGAGGACTCCCTGGAGGTCATTCTCCTGGACCGGCGCTGGATCGGCGGCCAGGAGGAAATACGCACCCTGCCGCACGCACCGGAGTCCCCGGGAGCTCTGATCCCCACCGATCGCGTTCCGGACCGGAAGGTCGTGCGCGCCATGGCCCTGTCCGCCGTGAGACTGCCCGCCGGCATGACGAAGGGCAGCAGGCTCGACGACGCCATCGACGAGCTCGAGAAACGCGTCGTGCCCCCCTGGCAGGACGATCCGCAGCTGCGCGGGCAGCTGTTCCTCCTCCTGGAGGAAAGCCGGGCACAGCTGGCCGGTGCAACGCTCGAGTACTCCCCATCCACCGGACTGAAGGAGGTCCGTCCCGAATGACTTCGACTTTCAATCTTCTCGACGAGCCGTGGATCCGAGTGATCCGGCTTAACGGCGAGGCCAACGAGGTCTCTCTTCTCACTCTTTTCCAGGATGCCACGGATATTAAGAGCATCTACGGCGAGGTCGCCAGCCAGGACATCGCCGTCCTGCGCCTGCTCCTGGCGATCTGCCACCGGACCATGGACGGGCCGGAGGATCTGGACAGGTGGAGGGAATACTGGCAGAAACCCGAGCTCCTGGGGCGGGACGCCGCCGCCTACCTGGAGAGGCACCGCGACCGTTTCGATCTGCGCGACCCGGAGCGTCCCTTCTTCCAGGTGGCGGGGATTCATGCGGCGTCGGGGAAGATCTCGGACCTGGAATCCCTCATCGTGGACGTTCCCAACGGCAACCAGTTCTTCACCACCCGCATCGCCGAGGGCTTGAATTCCATTGGCTGGGCGGAAGCGGCCCGGTGGCTGGTGCACGCCCATGCCTTCGACCCCTCCGGCATCCGCACCGGCGCCGTCGGCGACCCGCAGGTCAAGGGAGGAAGAGGCTATCCGATCGGGCCGGGGTGGACGGGGCGGATCGGCACCGTGAGCGTGGTGGGCGGAACGCTGGAGCGAACGCTGCTCCTCAACACCGTGGTCTGCGACGGGAAGACAGCCGGCCTCGACGGTGTTGATCCTGCACGCGATCTCGCCCCGTGGGAGCGTGAGGCCGACGGTCCGGCGGGCTCGCCCGCCCTGGAGCCCACGGGGCCCGTGTCCTGCTACACGTGGCAGACGCGCCGCATCCTCCTCCACGGCGACGACGAGCGTGTCACCGGACTGTTCCTCGGCAACGGTGACAAGACGACGCCCCAGAACCGCTATCTGGTGGAGCCCATGACCGCATGGCGCTTCTCCGAGCCTCAGAGCAAGAAGCTGAAGTCGCCCGTCTACATGCCGCGCAAGCTGCCGGCGGACCGGGCGTTCTGGCGGGGGCTGTCGACCCTCGTGGCTCAGTTGAGCCCGAAGATCACGGTCAAGGACGCCGGGGATGTGACCCGATACCGTTCCCCCGGCGTCGTCTCCTTCTACCAGGAACTCATGCGCCGCAGGATCGTGCCCGCGGGCGGCCTCATCCCCCTGCACGCCGTCGGCCTCGAATACGGGCCTAAAGAGGCGACAGTCACCGAACTCGTCGACGACGTCCTGACGCTGCCCGCCGGCCTGCTCAATCCTGAGAGCAAGCGCCTGGTCGCCGTCGTCCACGACACAATGGAGCAGACCGAGCAGGTGGCTGCGGCGCTGAGAAGCCTGGCCGGGAATCTGGACCGGGCTCACGGCGGGAGCCCGGAGACCGCCTCGGCCGCGCGCACGCGCGCCGGCGCGGACTTCTACCAGGTCATCGATGAGCGCTTCCCCCGCTGGCTCGCCTCCCTCGACGGAGCAGACCCGCACGTCGCCCGCGACCAGTGGCGCGGCCTCTTGCGCACCGAGGCCTGGAGGCAGCAGGAGGAGCTCGCCTCCGCCGTGCCCGGCACTACCTTCGCCGGACGCGGGGAGGGAAAGGGACGGATGGACGTCGGCAAGGCGCTGTTCTTCTTCCGCCGCGCTCTGAACGCGGCGGTGCCCGCACCCGCCCGGCAGGACGCCCAGTGAGAACAAGTGAGAACAGTAAGAACGCAGAAAGGACACCGGCATGACAGTGTCGGATACCAGCACACCCGCAGAGGTGTCGGGCGGGGCCCCGCCCGATGCCCGACGAGCCCGCCGCCTCGGGAGGATCGGCCTCCTGGTGAACCAGCGCATCGGCGGCGCGCACGGCTTGCAGAAACGCTACCTCGACAACGAGTCACTGGGGCGCGCCGAGGTTGCCGCCCTGCGCAAGGGCGCGAACAGGGCTCCCGGTGAGCTGCCCGAGATCTGGGAGCTCACCCGCGTCGAGGTCCCCGACGGCGCCGGCGACGCTCCGACCCGGGAGGAGATCGCCGTTCACACGGCTATGACGCTCTACGCCGTCCACCAGCAGTCGCGGTCCGAGTGCATGTTCGTGCCCGGAAGAGGCCTCGGACGCGCCGCTCACGAGCTGGTGGGCACGGACGAGGAGAATCCCTCCGCCCGGGCCCGCTTCAACGCCCTGGTCACCTCGACGACCGTGGCGGAGCTGCGCCACCACCTGCGGAACCTCGTCTCGCTGCTGAGATCCCGAGGTATTGCGTTGGACCACGCCATGCTCGCCGACGATATCGTCCGCTTCCAGCGCCCGGGCGGAGCTAAGAGCGTCCGCCTGGCCTGGGCCCGCCAGTACTACTCACTGCCCGCCGACGGCGCCGTCTCGGCCCCCGGCATCGACCACGACACCACCTCCACCAACCACGCATCCACCTTGGAGAACTGATCAATGAGCACCTACGTCGACATCCACATCATCCAGAATCTTCCGCCGTCCTGCGTCAATCGGGACGACTCGGGATCGCCGAAGTCCGCCATCTACGGCGGGGTGAGGCGGCTGCGTGTCTCCAGCCAGTCCTGGAAGCGGGCGGCGCGTCTGTACTTCGACGACCTGCTGGACGCCTCCGACGTCGGTGTGCGCACCAAGCGGGTCGCCGGGGTGCTCGCCGCGAAGATCGCCGAGGACGCACCGGAACTCACGGAGAGCGCCCTCTCCTTGGCGGAGGGGGTTTTCAAGACGGCCAAGATCAAGCTCTCGCCTCCGCGCGGTAAGAAGAATGCGCCTCAGGAATCGGGATACCTGATGTTCCTGTCCGCCGGACAGATCGGACGCCTCGCTGAGCTCGCTATTACCTCGGCCCGCGGTGGCGAGGCGCTCGACGCTCGGACGATCAAGAAGATCTTCAAGGAGGCTCACGCCGTCGATATCGCGCTCTTCGGCCGCATGGTCGCCGATGACACCGATCTCAACGTCGACGCCGCCTGCCAGGTGGCTCACGCCATCTCCACGCACGCCGCGGAGAACGAGTACGACTTCTTCACCGCCGTCGACGATGAGAAGAGCCGTTCGGAAGAGGAGGAGGATGCGGGAGCGGGTATGATGGGGACGGTCGAGTTCTCCTCGGCCACGATGTACCGCTACGCTACCGTCAACCTCGACATGCTGGTTAAGAATCTCGGGGACGGTGAGGCGGCGCTGCGGGCGCTGGAGGTTTTCATCAAGGGATTCTGCCTGTCCATGCCGACCGGCAAGCAGAACACCTTCGCCAACCGGACCGTGCCCGAGACGGTGGTCGTCTCAGTCCGCGAGGACCAGCCGGTCTCCCTCGTGGGAGCGTTCGAGAAGCCGATTCCGCAGGACGCCGATCGCGGCTACGTCGACCGCTCGGTGGAGAGTCTGGTCCGGTACTCCTCGACGATCGAGGAGAACTACGGGCTGCGGCCGCTTGCCAGTCTCGTCGTCGCCCTCCAGGATTCCGAGGCCGTCTCGTCTGTCGGGGAACGCGTGTCCTTCGCGGACCTGCCCGGACGGGTCCGCGACATCGTGGCCCCGCGCGTACCCGGTCAGGAGCGGGCCTGATGACCGTTCTCCTCCTACGACTCGCGGGCCCGTTGCAGGCATGGGGGGTGAAATCCCGCTTCACGATCCGCGCCACGGAGCTCGCCCCGACCAAGAGCGGGATCATCGGCATGCTGGCGGCCGCTGTCGGACGGCGCCGAACGGATCCGATCGAGGACTTTCTCTCGCTGCGTTTCGGCGTGCGCAAAGACCAGCCGGGCACCGTGATCCGCGACTTCCACACGGCGAGACCCCTCGACGGCGGGGACTCCATGCCCCTATCGAACCGCTACTACCTCGCCGACGCCGTCTTCCTGGCGGGCATCGAGGGGGACGGGGCGCTCCTGGAGGGCATTGACGAAGCGCTCGGGCACCCGGTGTTCCCGCTGTACCTCGGGAGGCGATCATGTCCGCCGACGCCCCCGATCTCGTTGGGTCTGCGCGAGGCACCGCTGCTCGACGCTCTCAGAAAGGAGCGATGGCAGGCCTCCGAGTGGTTCCAACAGCGGTTCCGCCGGCGTCGCACCCCCTTCGACGCGGAGCTGCTCGTCGACCAGGAGGCCGTGCCCGCCGTGGAGCGAGGCACTGTCCGAAGCAGCCGCGATGTGCCCATCTCCTTCGATCCGCGGCGTCGCGACTACGGGCTCCGCCAGGTCGAACGACTGCTGGTGACTGTGGAAGCCCCCGCGGTGGACCTGCACGACCCCATGATCGATGTGGAGGAGGCGGGACGGTGTTCCTGACGAAGATCGAGCTGGATCCGACACGACGGCTGGCACGCAAGTACCTGGGCTCGCCGCAGGTCATGCACGCCGTCGTTCTGGGCGCCGCCGGAGACAGTGGCGGGGGCGAGACGGACGACGGATCCGGCCGTGTTCTGTGGCGGGTGGACCGGGGCGCGATGACGACGTTGTACCTGCTCTCGCCCTCGGAGCCCGACTGCTCGCAGATCGTGACCGAAGCAGGGGCGGCAGGCGTGCCGGCCCGGACCCTCGACTACTCCCCGTTCCTGGAGCGCCTCGACGCCGACCAGCTATGGGCCTTCCGTCTGGCGGCGAACCCGTCCTACTCGGCCTCTCGGGGGCCGGGCATGCGCGGGAAGCGGTTCGGGCATGTCACCGTCGAGCAGCAGAGGCAATGGCTCCTCTCACGCGCCCCGGGATACGGTTTCGAACTCGTGCCCGCGGTCGCCGGGAGGGAGAGCGCTGAGCGGGTCGAGGACGCTGACGAATCGGCGAACCTTGTGGTCGTGCGCCGGGAGAGGCCCATTTTCTCACGACGACGGCCGGGCTCAAAGACGCATGACCGCGTCACGATCAACCGGACCGTCTACGAGGGAATTATGCACGTCACCGATCCGCAGGCTCTGCGTCATGTCCTCGTAACAGGGATCGGTCGCTCCAAGGCCTACGGGTGCGGGCTCCTGACTCTCGCACGAGTGAGACGAGGCTGAGGAATGGCCAGGATGCTGCCGGTTCCCGTGACGGCGCTCCCCCGTGTGCAGGATCGGATGTCTTTCCTCTACCTGGAGCACTGCGTCGTGCACCGGCAGGATGGTGCCCTGACCGCCCGTAACGACCAGGGCACCATCCATGTCCCCGCCGCCTCCCTGGTGGCTGTCCTCTTCGGCCCGGGAACGTCGGTCAGTCATCAGGCGATGAGTCTGCTCGGTGAATGCGGAACGACGGCGGTCTGGGTCGGTGAGCGCGGAGTTCGCTATTATGCGCACGGTCGCTCGCTGGCGACGTCCACCCGGCTTCTGATGGAGCAGGCGACCCGCGTTTCCTCGCCTCAAAAACGTCTGCGTGTAGCGCGTGAAATGTACTGCATGCGTTTTCACGGCGAGGACGTCGACGGTCTCACCATGCAGCAACTGCGAGGTCGCGAAGGCGCCCGGATCCGTGAGGTGTATCGGGAGAACTCGCGACGAACCGGTGTGCCATGGACCCGCAGGGAGTATCGGCCCGACGATTTCGAGGCATCGGACCCGATCAATCAGGCCCTCTCAGCGGCGCACGCCGCGCTGTACGGAGTCGTTCACGGCGTCATCGTGTCACTGGGCTGCTCACCGGGGCTCGGTTTTGTCCACACCGGACACGAACGATCCTTCGTGTACGACGTCGCAGACCTGTATAAGGCCGAGACGACGATCCCGATCTCCTTCGACGTGGTCGCCGAGGGAATGGACGACCTCACCGGCACGACTCGACGGCGCGTTCGAGACAGGATCTTCGAGCTGAAGGTCATAGAGCGAACGGTCAGGGACATCTATCAACTGCTCGGAGTCGACGAGCAGGAGGATATGAGCATCAACGTCGTCTCGCTATGGGACTACCAGCGGCGTGCCGTCACCGGTGGATCGAACTACGCCGGAGAGGACGCGGGAGGATGGTAGTGCTGATTCTGTCAGCAGCCCCGGCCTCACTGCGCGGGGCCATGACGCGATGGCTGCTCGAGGTCTCCCCCGGAGTCTTCGTCGGCCACCTCTCGGCTCGCGTCCGCGAGCAACTGTGGGAACTGGTCCGAGCGTACATAGGCGACGGGCGCGCGCTCCTGATCTGGTCGGTGCGCTCCGAGCAGCACTTCACCGTGGCCTCGCTGGGATACGACCGGGAGCCACTGGACGTCGAAGGCTGCCTCGTCATGCGTACCCCCTACCGGCAGATCGAAGGGTCGTCGTCGCAGGCCCTACCCGGCGCCGTTAAACCGGCGAAGGAGTCGTGGTCGATCGCTGCCCGGCGACGACGCTTCCGCAACTCAGCCGAGCGGTCCCTAGGTCACCAGTGAAGGCGAACGCCCCCTGGTAGGGTGGCCCACCGTTGGAATCACGCCGATCGCCAAGTGTAAACCCCGCGCGAGCGGGGATGATCCTAAGGGCTCTTAATATTGAAAACCTCAGAAAAAGTAAACCCCGCGCGAGCGGGGATGATCCCAGATCAACCGCCACGTCGATCCGCCGGCCCCCGTAAACCCCGCGCGAGCGGGGATGATCCCGGGACCTTCGCCTTGTTGAGGATCCGGTTGGCGTAAACCCCGCGCGAGCGGGGATGATCCGGCTGTGGAGCGGGCTCTGCGGGAGCGCTGTAAGTAAACCCCGCGCGAGCGGGGATGATCCCGCGACGAGCCGACGCTTGAGCGCGTCTACGAGGTAAACCCCGCGCGAGCGGGGATGATCCCGACCGCGCAACAGACTGAATCGCGCCTGGCCGGTAAACCCCGCGCGAGCGGGGATGATCCCTCCGTGACAACCCTCCTCATGAGCTCCGGCTTGTAAACCCCGCGCGAGCGGGGATGATCCCAACAAACCGCTTAAGGGGATCATATGGTGAAGGTAAACCCCGCGCGAGCGGGGATGATCCCGATGCGGTGGACGCAAAGAAGGCTGCCGCGGAGTAAACCCCGCGCGAGCGGGGATGATCCGCCATGGACGGGATGAACCTGGAACTGACCGTGGTAAACCCCGCGCGAGCGGGGATGATCCGGCGTTGAAGTTCAAGGCCGACGGCTCCAACCTGTAAACCCCGCGCGAGCGGGGATGATCCCAGACGGTCGGGCTGCGAGTAGCCGACCGAGTAGTAAACCCCGCGCGAGCGGGGATGATCCCGGCGGGGGCCGGTCAACGCCGGCCCCCGCCACGTAAACCCCGCGCGAGCGGGGATGATCCCCGGAACGTTCCCGTCCCGTTCTAGCCCCCCTCGTAAACCCCGCGCGAGCGGGGATGATCCGTCCCTCGCCGCTATCGAGCAGCGTCTGAACGCGTAAACCCCGCGCGAGCGGGGATGATCCGCACCCTCCGACAGGACCACGTCACCATCCTGGGTAAACCCCGCGCGAGCGGGGATGATCCGCTAAAGCAGTAGCCATCCGCTCTCCATTCGGGGTAAACCCCGCGCGAGCGGGGATGATCCCGCGAAATTACTGACCCACCATATGATCCGGCCGTAAACCCCGCGCGAGCGGGGATGATCCCGGAAGGCGGCTGCTGGCGACGATCCGCGCTTGGTAAACCCCGCGCGAGCGGGGATGATCCCGCCGTTCAGTCCGGACATGAACGCCACCTGCGGTAAACCCCGCGCGAGCGGGGATGATCCGCGGGTCGCGACAATCCCGGCCGCGGTGCTGGGGTAAACCCCGCGCGAGCGGGGATGATCCCCAATCTGTCGGGTTGTCCAGCCTGTTCGGGTCGTAAACCCCGCGCGAGCGGGGATGATCCATGAGGGGGTACGAGGAATACGGGTCCAAGAACCGTAAACCCCGCGCGAGCGGGGATGATCCATGCTCCATGCACCTGAAGTCGCCCGGCGGCACGTAAACCCCGCGCGAGCGGGGATGATCCCCCTGACTTGGGGACGACCGACCAGCAGGAGTTGTAAACCCCGCGCGAGCGGGGATGATCCGGAGACCTTCAAAGTCCATGATACCTCCATGCAGTAAACCCCGCGCGAGCGGGGATGATCCGCTGCGATCTTCGCCCACAGCTCCTTCGAAGCCGTAAACCCCGCGCGAGCGGGGATGATCCCATCTGTCGCTGCTCCTCATTCCGAGGGATGCCGTAAACCCCGCGCGAGCGGGGATGATCCACGCTCCGGTACGCGACGTCTACCGGGTATGTGGTAAACCCCGCGCGAGCGGGGATGATCCAAGCGTCCCGAACACTGGCTCCGGTACCGCCTAGGTAAACCCCGCGCGAGCGGGGATGATCCGGCGCCGACGTGACGCCGGCATCTCTGTTCACCGTAAACCCCGCGCGAGCGGGGATGATCCCGCCGACACGATTACGCTGTCAAACGAGACGGAGTAAACCCCGCGCGAGCGGGGATGATCCCCCGTTTCGCTACTTCAACCCCGATCAGGGCGAGTAAACCCCGCGCGAGCGGGGATGATCCCGCCTACAAGACCGACGGCCGCACGCTCATCTCGTAAACCCCGCGCGAGCGGGGATGATCCCGTCTATTGCGGCGGGTTCCGCGGCCCGCCACAGTAAACCCCGCGCGAGCGGGGATGATCCCGACGCTGCGATCCGCGTCCTCATCCTTAAGAAGTAAACCCCGCGCGAGCGGGGATGATCCGGCCGTGCACATGGCGATCGAGAGCGAGCTGTGGTAAACCCCGCGCGAGCGGGGATGATCCTTGTGCAACAATATTTTTAGGAGAAAACAACATGTAAACCCCGCGCGAGCGGGGATGATCCCTGGAAGCTGGCGATCGGTGGCACCGTCGCGGTGTAAACCCCGCGCGAGCGGGGATGATCCCGGGGAGCATGTCCTTACCGCCGCGGAAGTTGCGTAAACCCCGCGCGAGCGGGGATGATCCGGATGCGAACAGTACCTTGAGCTCCCTTGTTGAGTAAACCCCGCGCGAGCGGGGATGATCCCCAAACCCAACCGGTACGCCACCGCGCTGCAGCGTAAACCCCGCGCGAGCGGGGATGATCCGCAATTGCGGGCTCATCCGCTCCTGTCGGAGGTGTAAACCCCGCGCGAGCGGGGATGATCCGCCAACCTCCGACGAGGCCTGCGGGTCCCACCAGTAAACCCCGCGCGAGCGGGGATGATCCGTCAACGGCAGCAGACATTTCCAGCTCCTCATCGTAAACCCCGCGCGAGCGGGGATGATCCCTTCGCCTCCGTGACTTCGCCGCCCCCCTGGTAGTAAACCCCGCGCGAGCGGGGATGATCCGTTCGGCGGGGACGCCGAGGGATTGGGTGAGTTGTAAACCCCGCGCGAGCGGGGATGATCCCGCTGTGTTTGCTGTCACCGTGACGGCCGCAAAGTAAACCCCGCGCGAGCGGGGATGATCCCAGCATTCAGGTTACCGGCGGCTTCAGCGAGCTGTAAACCCCGCGCGAGCGGGGATGATCCGGGCGGCGGACGCTCCCTTTGATGCCGTTCCTTGTAAACCCCGCGCGAGCGGGGATGATCCGGCTCTCCTTGACTTCTACTCCACAGTGGACCGGTAAACCCCGCGCGAGCGGGGATGATCCTACTCCTGCAGTGAGTACTTACCCCGGTCGAAGGTAAACCCCGCGCGAGCGGGGATGATCCTACGAAAGGCTCGACGACTGGATGGGCGGCGGAGTAAACCCCGCGCGAGCGGGGATGATCCCACAACAGCACTATTCACAACATCAATCACCGGGTAAACCCCGCGCGAGCGGGGATGATCCGTGCCGATGGGCGGTTTTCGCATCATTGACTCTGTCGGCGAGTAAACCCCGCGCGAGCGGGGATGATCCTCAATCTTCTTCTTCGACTCCCGATGCTCCTTAGTAAACCCCGCGCGAGCGGGGATGATCCGCCAATATCCTGTGTCAGGAATTCTCCTCCGGAGTAAACCCCGCGCGAGCGGGGATGATCCTGTTCAACGTGTCGCTTGTGGGATGAGACGTGAGTAAACCCCGCGCGAGCGGGGATGATCCCAAAACACGCCCACACACGTCGAACTGTGCACAGTAAACCCCGCGCGAGCGGGGATGATCCTGCCGCACAAAAACCCTGGCTGACTTCCAGACGGTAAACCCCGCGCGAGCGGGGATGATCCGGTAGCCCCATTAATGATAGCGGCACCAGACTGGTAAACCCCGCGCGAGCGGGGATGATCCCGGTAGTAGTTGGTTCGCGAACGTGTCAGGTCAGTAAACCCCGCGCGAGCGGGGATGATCCGCGGCCTTGCCCGCCTTGGTGGAAGTGCGGATCGTAAACCCCGCGCGAGCGGGGATGATCCCAGACGGATGAAGAAGCTCAACAATCTTCTTGAGTAAACCCCGCGCGAGCGGGGATGATCCCGCGTCAGCGGAGAGATTCACCAGCTGCGAACCGTAAACCCCGCGCGAGCGGGGATGATCCCAGTAACAGTGCCTTAAAAGCTGCTACACACGAGTAAACCCCGCGCGAGCGGGGATGATCCCCAACAGGTCATCGCTGCGGGTCGAAGCCGCCGGTAAACCCCGCGCGAGCGGGGCAATTACTCATCACCCCTCAGCCCTCGCCCGACCATCTCAGCCTCCCCACAATCACACCAGTGATTATTCTTCCCGATCAACGCGAACCACACGAGCACCCCTCTCGCCTCATGATCTCTTCTCGTGCGTGCGCAGGCCCTGCCGGGTCCCGGATACCAGCAGAGTCGGCCCGGCCAACAGACGCCGCGGCGACGAACCGACGCGCGCCGTCGACAACCACGTCACCGCTCGGCTCCCGAGCTCAATGCCCCATGTGCTCCATTTCTTCTCGGGCATCATCCGCAGCAAGAAATACGGGCAAGACGGCAGCCTGCGCCTCCGCGGAGCATCGCTCTTCAGGCGATGCTCCGCCCGAGGCCTTCCCGCCCCTCTTCCACAGCACGACGGCGCAGCCCCCTCGGATCCCGAACCTCACGACCACCTACTGCACGCAGTAGCCTGGCTACCGCCCTCGACGCACCACCAACCGCTATCACCCGACCACAGGAGACCCCATGCGCGTACTCGCGGCACTATCCGGCGGAGTCGACTCCGCTGTGGCCGCTGCCCGCGTTCTGGACGCCGGGCACGACGTCGTCGGAGTGCACATGGCCCTGACCCGCAACCGCGCCGCCACCCGCTCGGGCTCGCGCGGCTGCTGCTCCATCGAGGACGCCTCCGATGCCCGCTGGGCAGCCGAGATCCTCGGCATCCCCTTCTACGTGTGGGACTTGTCCGAGCAGTTCGAGGAGCGGGTCGTCGCCGATTTCCTCGCCGAGTACCGTGCGGGCCGCACTCCCAACCCCTGCGTGCGCTGCAACGAGCGCGTCAAGTTCGACGCCCTGCTCGAACGGGCCCTCGCCCTCGGCTTCGACGCCGTCGCCACCGGCCACTACGCCCGACTGACCGGGGGCGCCGCCACCGGCCACCCCGGCAGGACCGCTGGCCTGGAGCTGCGCCGCGCCGTCGACGCCGCTAAGGACCAGTCCTACGTGCTCGCCATCTCCGGACGCGAAGGACTATCCCGCGCTCTCTTCCCCCTCGGCGATGCCCCCTCCAAAGCGGCTGTGCGCGCCGAGGCCGAGCGCCGCGGCCTGCCGGTGGCCGCCAAACCCGACTCCTACGACATCTGCTTCATCGCCGATGGCGACACTCGCGGATTTCTCACCCGCAGCCTCGGCACGAGCAAGGGGGCCCTCGTCTCCCCCGACGGCGAAATTCTGGGTACGCACTCCGGATACTTCGGCTTCACCGTCGGTCAGCGTCGAGGGCTGGGATTGACCCGCCCGGCCCCGGACGGACGCCCCCGCTACGTCATCGAAACTCGACCCGCCACCAACGAGGTGGTCGTCGGTCCTGCAGAACTCCTGCACCGCAGCGCCGTCGACGGCCAGGAGCTCGTCCTGCTGGCTGAGCCGAACCCGCTCGGCGAGGGCGCCGTCGGCTGGCGGGACGTGACCGTGCAGGTGCGCGCTCACGGACGGTCCGTACCGGCCGACGTCGCCGTCGACCCGGTGGCTCGAACCCTGCGGGCGGATCTGCGCCAGCCACTGCGGGGACTGGCGGCGGGGCAGTCCATCGTCATCTACGGCCCCGCGGACGCCGGCTCGGGCGGCGAACGGGCGCTCGCCCAGGCCACCGTCTCCCAATCTCGCTGACACGGCAGACCGGAGGGCGGTCAGCGCAAGGACATGTGCCGCTCGATCGCACGCACCGCCCACCAGACCAGCACCGCGGCGAGTAGCGGGCTCACGATGACACTTCCCGCACCCACGATCGCGGGATCAGTGTCCCCGCCGACCGATTCAAGGAACTCGGGCCACATCATGCGGGTCGTGAGATCTCCGGTGCCCACGTCGATGCTGAGGGGCAGGAAAAGGGTCGACACCAGACCGAGCAGCTGGTTGACCACGTACAGCACGACGAAACCGATCAGCGGCGCCCCGAAACCGGCATGGCTGTAACGCCCCTGGGCACCGATGCTCATAACAGCGGCGACCTCAACGATGAGCGCCGCGAAACCGATCAGAACGGAGACGATGAGGAACGTCGTCAGGCCCGGACCCGCAGCATGGGCAGCCGTGCGCACCGACTCCAGGATCTCGCTAAGACCGACCCCCTTACTGTGCGCCAGCGCGGCGCACCAGCCGACGAGACCGACCAGGGCGAACGCAACCGACATCAGCCCCATGAGGCAGGCGTAGAGGAGCTTGGCGGTCACGTGCACCCGGCCGCGCACCGGTACCGCCTGGGTGAGATAACCGCGCTGACCGTACATGGACTGCCAGTACTCGACCGCGATCTGAACCAGAACGACGACCGGCATCGCCACGAGCACCAGGGAGGCGGCAATCTGCATGAGCGCCGCCAGGCTGTCGACATCGGCCAGCAACCACCACAGCCCGAGGAACCCGAGCAGAACGACGATACAGACCCCGAGCGTGGCCGCATTGCGCCCCACTTGGGTGCGGATCTCCTCGGCGAAGAGCGTGCGAAGCATCAGCGGTACTCCTTCCGGAACAGGGCGTCCAGGCTCATGGAGTGAGCCTGACGCAGGTCATCGGCGTCGCCGGCCAGCAGCAGGTGCCCGTCCTTGAGGAAGACGACCGAGTCGACGATCGGCTCGACGTCGGCGATCAGATGAGTGGAGATGAGCATGAGAGCATGCGGGTCGAAATCACGCAGGACGCCGTCGAGGACGATCTCGCGGGCGGTGGGATCCACACCGGAGATGGGTTCGTCGAGCAGGTAGACGCGGGCACGCCGGCTCATGGCCAGGGCGATGCGCAGCTTCTCCCCCATGCCCTTGCTCATCTCCTTGATGGAACGATCGACGGGCAATGCGAAGAAGTCGACAAGACGATGGGCCTTATCGGCATCGAAGTCGGCGAACAGGCGGGAGAACTGGGCGATCGCCCGCGGCGGCGTCATGCGCGTGGGCAAGAACTCAGCATCAGGCAGGAAGGACACGAAATCCTTGGACTGCGGTCCCGGGGCGTGTCCGCCGAGAAGCACCTCGCCCTCGTAGTCGGCCAGAACCCCGGCGAGGATCTTGAGCAGGGTGGTCTTGCCGCAGCCGTTGGGACCCATGAGACCGACGATGCGTCCGGCAGGCAGGGCCAGGCTCAGATCGTTCAGGGCGGACCGTCCGCGGTAGGTCTTGGTCAGGCGACGCACGGTGACCAGCGGCGGGGCCCCGTCCAAGGAGGCGATGACACCGGGAGGGGCATCGGGGCGCTCGGCATCCAGCGACGCGGCCGTCGGTGACGTACTCATGAGGTCTCTCCTGATTCCTGAATGGGATGATCCGGCCACCGTTCGGTCAGCACCTCGCCCGCCTGAGCGAGATCCATACCGATGGCGGTGACAGCGGTGATGAAGGTGTCCGCGGCGCCGACGGCGAGCTCGCGGCGGGTGGCATCGAGCACCCCGGTATCCGCGGTGACGAAGCGCCCGGCCGTACGCTCGGCCGTCGTCAGGCCGGAGCGGTCGAGCTCGGCCAGGGCTCGCTGGACGGTGTTGGGATTGACTCCGGTATCCGCAGCGAGGTCACGCACACTGGGGATCCGGGTCCCGGGGACCCATGCGCCGGTGACGATTCGCAGGCGGAAGTCGTCGACCAGCTGAATCCAGATCGGACGGGAATCGTCGATCGGCACGGGCCCTCCTCGGGTCGGATGGATAGGACACGGCTCATGAGCACAGCCGGACGGCCTCGTCAGACCATCTGTATGACTGCATTAATATAGTGACACAGACGAGCAGGGCCGTCAACCCGTCCGGCCGCCGCCTGCACCTGCCTGCGAAGTCGCCCCGCTCCGTCCCCGGAACGCCCTGCACCATCGGTTCGACGTGTTCGGACGCTCACGTCATCTCCCCCGTCCGCGGAAGAGTCGCGGAGGCTGAAACCAGGAAAGACTCACCTGTTATGCGAATTCCGAACGTGCACAAGAACGCGCCCCACCCCGCCCGAGCGCCGTACCCTATCACTCGTCGACACCCTTAGTAATCCCCGGGATACCAACGTTCTGAAAAACCGTTCACGCAACGTCCCACGATGACGTTGCCGACCGCCGGACACACCTCTACCTTGAATTACGTCATCAACCGAGCACCACCGATCGCCTCAGGGGAGGACCCATTATGTCGACCGTCACCGCCATCAAGTCCTGCGCCACCACCGCCTGCGCCTACAACCACGGAGGCTGCACCGCCTTCGCCATTACGGTCGGCGGCGACTCCACCGACCCGGCCTGCTCCACCTTCGTCAGCCTCGACGCCCGCGGCGGCCTGCCGGTGGCCGAGGGTCACGTAGGCGCCTGCCAGCGCCTGGAGTG
>ERZ772948.877-NODE-877-length-18940-cov-3.741117_pt1 | contig 18940 bp, 13 predicted proteins | sample MGYA00511945_ERZ772948 | MGnify/ENA primary metagenome ERZ772948 (study PRJEB29015, sample SAMEA2737927) | human oral metagenome | biome: human oral; feature: human-associated habitat; material: dental | place: China | collected 2141 ... | reverse complement strand
CTTCTGCAGCGAAATGAGGCGAAGCCTTTTTTCTCATTCTGCTGTTCATGATGGCCTGATTGAAGTCATCAGCAGGCTTCTTTGAGTGGCAAGGCGGCAATATTTCAAAGATAAAGTGAATTGCCTTCTTTCAGCCTTTTGCGCACTTCTGCAAAAGTTTTGTCCAGTTCCCAGGGGCCAATATGTTCCATTGACTCGGAAGAATGATCAAGCTCTCTCATTATATAGAGATAATTTAATAATCTGCACGCCAATCTTGTATATTCCTTATATATCTCCCCGAAATAATCAAATATTATGTTTTTGATTTCATTTCCATCTCCAATCTTTAAGAATGCTTCCAAAGCGGCATGCTTTTGATTAAAATCCAGCCGAGGGTATATTTCCAGCAAGTTCTCTGTAATATATTTACAAGCCTCGCTGTCAAGTTTTCTTTCATTGCCGAGTCGTTCCCATAGGTCAAGTATTGCTCGCTCCTTCTTGGTTCCTCTTCTCCTCTTTATTTCCTCCATAGCGGTCACATACCATTCCATATTCCCATACCTTGTTCAGCTTGTGCAATGGTTACACCGACACCAATTTCTCCTTTAATAACTTCTCCAGGCAGGGTATTAGATGTCGTGCCTCTAAAATTATTGCAATATTGAATCGCTTCCTGTGGATATTAATTCATGCATTGGGAGAAGGATTTAGAGCGATGTCGACAGATAAGCCGCAACTGGCCAATCTCTCTATTATGGCTGCATTGAGAAAAAAACCTGCTGGTTCATCCGCCTCCTGAACAATCAAGAATTTTCTAAACAGATCTCCCTTTGAACATTTAAAAAATAGATCTATTGTTGTTGCATGCCTGTCAATATAATCTTGGATTGCTGTTTGAGATAATATGAAATTCTGATACATGCAAACGATTTGTTTCTCGGTAGACTCGTTGGTCGTCTTGTATCTTAGTTTCGTAAACTTTATTTTATGATATTCGGGCTTCTCGAGCGGAACTCTGCCATTAGCCCATCTATAAATTCTCCCTTTCTCAATAGAAAAATCTCTCATGGAAACTGCTTGGCGTTTCAGAAAGGCACCTTCGTCAAAATCAAAGGCGCCACACAATATCTCACATTCAAACGACATTTATTTCCACCTGAAATCTGTTATTATTGGTATTGCTCCAACGGGAATGCTGCCACATTTTTGCACCTCCCATATCACGATGCCTCCATCCTTGCAGCTGCATATATCGAATCTACTAACAGGAGTGGCTCCATATTCAGCCTTGAATTCATGCTCTCTGCCCAATATCGGTTCTGGCATGGTAATCTTTAGGATTTGAGGCGTTGCTTTTGTGCAATCTTATAAAACAACTTGTCCCTGAATTGGCGGCCATGGCTGGCTTTGATGCCAGTGCAACTACTATAACTGCAGCAGGAGCAAGGGCTGGAGCATTTCGTATCACAGCAACAATTAGCGTCAAGATAATTGCTAGCACAAGTATATTGATAATCAGCTCGCTATTGCATTTCAGCCAAGCACTAACCGTGAGGGTGCATGTTCAACCATCCTTGATACACGATTAAGCATGCCTAAATTATAAGTCATTATTGATTGTTTAATTCGGTCTGGAGCAAGCTGATTAATATTCAATGCCTTAGCAATCGCAGCATCTATCTGTTTTCCCTCATTCCCATTCCCCTCAATGATATAAGCCCCGGCCCCCGTCTCCGGATCAATAACAATATACCCAAACCCCTTCCATCCGTGCTTGTTGATGCTCTTCTCATGCACGGTCACTTCCTTGCCGGCATTGACGGCATTCCTGATTTCACTGCCCACTTCTCCGCCTATGGGCAGCTTCGCCAGCGCCGTCTGCGCATTCTGTTTGTTGATCGTGTAAATCTTCTGCCCTTCGGCTTGTGCGATGGCAATGGCCTTCACGGCGGATATGCCTTCCGCACACGGATTTAATGTCGGGTTCTGGATTCGCCCGTTTTCATCCGTATAGCTGCACTTTGTTTTATCCACCCAGAACGCCTCCGGCGCCGCATGCTCCATTGCACTGGCGTATTGGCCTCTCATCCTGTTGTAGGCAATCCAGCGGTTTTGCGCGGCTGTTTTGCCGTTTTGGGCGAGATTGGGGTCCTTGTTGATCTGGCTCTTGGGATCATCATCTTTCACCCAGCGCACATGCCGCAAGTGGCCTATATCCATATTCAAGCCCTGAAATGTGACGCCCCGGTTGACAAGGCCATACAGCTTGTTGGGTTTGACTTGCGCATGAAACAGCCCATAGCTCAAGGCGGGCGCATCCACCATTTGCGCCTGTGATGCGGCAATCAGCCCCTGGCTTTGCAAACTGGCAAAGTAGCCCCACACCGTAGCCGTGAGCATGTCCCCCGTGAGCATGTCTCCGGTGATGCCCTTCAGGATCTGCTCGCGCTGGCTTTCGGGCGCAGCCTGCGCGCGCTCCAGCGTCTGTTTGGTTTCTTCCATCCGGGCCTTGAGCCTTTCCATCTGCGCCTGGCTGATGCCCTGAATACTCAGCCCCAATGCTGTTTGCTGCCCGGCGATGAGCTGGTCATACGTTTCATCCCATTGGCGGCTGCCGTACTGGGTAAAGGCCCCGGCGCCGACCGGCTCGCTGCCCGCTCTCAAGGCGCTGCCTTCGGCCTTGACAGCGCCCTCCACCAAAATCTGCGGCTTCAGGCTGATGCTGGCGGGCAGCCCTCTGGGCAAATCTTGCGGCTTGAGCGTCTGTCCGGGGCGCGCCTGGGGAATCAGCGCCTCTATGGCCCGCTGATCGGCATCGCTGGCCGCCACCCAGGCCAGCGTTAGCTTCTTGCCCGCCAGACTGGCCGTGTCCGCTTCAAATTGCAAGATGGGGCTGCCCTCGAGCACGGCGCTTTGCTTGTCGGGATAGATGGCGTATCTGAACCTGGCCTTGAGACTGTCAGGAATGGCGCCGAAAGACTGGCTTCGGGCCTTGACTTCATAAGGCAGCGTAGCGGCAAAAAAGGGCAGGGGATCGATTTGCGCCGCGCGCTGGCCCAGCACCTGGCCGACAGTGCTTTGGCCGCCGTTTTGACGGTCGATATAGGCTTTGAGCCTTTGCTGATAAGCGCTGAGCTGGCCTTGCAAGGCAGCGGTGTTCAAGTGCTGCACCCAGCCCTCGGCCTCATTGACTTGAGCGCCTTGCCCGGCGGCGCTGATCAGGGCAGCCGCATCCAGCGGCACGGCCTGCTGAAGATCCATGCCGTCGCTGTAGGTGTATTGCTTGAAGCTGGCGTCCATGGGAATCCAGACGTCGGGTGTGCTCTGGCCGGGCACATGGCGCGCGCCCCAGCCGGGGTGGTACTGAATGAAGGCTTCGGCCCACACGTGCTCCATGCGAATGGCCACGGGCTGGCCGCCCTTGACCAGCAGGGTGTTGGCAATGCCGCCCTGGCCCAGGATTTGTTGCAGGGCTTCAGGCGTTTTCAGGCCCCCGGCCCAGTTCTGCGCTTGCGCCAGCGGAATATCCACCGTGCCATAGACATAGCGGGCGGCGATACCGCTGCTGCGCAGCAAGGCAATGAGCAAGCTGGCGGTGTCTGTGGCGTTGCCAGCCTTTTTGTCCAGGGTGTCGGCCGCGCCTTGCACGCTGCCCTGGGTGGGCGTGTAGTGAATGTGGTCATGCACCCACTGGTAAATCTTCAAAGGGTTGCGCTCCAGCTTTTGGGCCAGCTGGCGGATTTCGGGACTGTCGGGCGCTTCCGGCGTGAAGGCCGTGTCGGCAGCCGTGGCGGCGCTGGCGGCTTTGGCTTGCGGCAGGCCAAGTTTTTGTTGCAGGGCGGCTTCGCTTTCGGCGGGCCGGGCTTCAAGGGGTTTTTGCACTTGCCAGGGCAGGCGTTGCCAATCAATGAGCGAGGGAGCCGGGCGCGGGGCGTTGTCTGCCAGAAACTGTTGCAGGGCGCGGCGGGCGGATGCCTGGGCGCTGGCGCTGCTTTTGGCTGCGGGGCCTTGCGCAGCTTCAAGCAGGGCCATCAGACGATGGTGCTTGTCAAGAAACTGCTGCTCAAGAGCCGCTTGCCTTTCAAGGATGGCAGCCTCCACGCCTGCGGCTTGCCACTGCTGGCGCAGCTGCTGCGATTGCTGCCGGATGCCCTCGGCGTAGGTTTGCAGGGTTTGCGCGCTGGCCAGGGCTGCGGCGGACATGGCTTTGGCGCTGCCCTGGCTTTCGCCCTGGCTTTCGTTTTGCAGCGCCTGTTCAATGGCTTGCAGGGCCTGGGCGTAGCGCTGTTCGTCGGAAGCGGCGCTGTCTTCAGCGGTCTGTGCAGCGGCCAGCTGTTTTTGATGCTGCATGGCGCGCGCCAGCGGCGCGAAGCTGGTGTTCAGCAAGGCGGCAATGACCAGCCAGGACACAAGCCGCAAGGCGCGCCCGCCCAGGCCGCAGAAGGCAGGGCGGTCCAGGCCGCCGTGCTGCACTAAAAGCTGGCGGCGTGCGCCCGTTTGCAGCGAATGGAGCAGAAAGCGGGCGGTCATGGCTGGGTCTCCTGTGTGGCGTGGTCAAGATGGCAGGGGTGATGGGCGGCGCGGCGAATGGCGCCGTTTTTGCGGCGGCGCGCGGTCAGGGCCACAGCTGCGGCAAGCAGCGCCAGCGCGGCCGGACTGCTGGCGGGCACGGCAGCGATGCGGCCTGACGGGCTGGGCGTCGGTGTCGGCGTTGGCGTCGGTGTCGGCGTTGGCGTTGGCGTTGGCGTTGCGGTGTTTTTCTGCACCGTGTATTGCGCCGTTGCGGTGGCCAGGGTCACGCCGGTGTCGTAGGTCTTGCGGGCTGTCTGGCGCTTGAGGTTGTGGCCGCTGCCGATGAGGCTGGCCTGCACGGTGTAGATGCCTTCGGGGGCATTGCGCAGTTTCTGGGCAGCCTGCAATTCGCGCAGGGCGCGCGGGGCCAGCTGGCCCAGTGCATGGCTGTGGGTGAAGACCACGCTGCCTTGCGGGCCGCGCACCGTAAGCTGCACGCTGGCGTCGTCAATGATGGCGTTGGCGGCCAGACTGGCGGCCACGTTGGCGATGAATACGGCGTCATCAGGCGCGTAAACAGCTTTGTCGGTGGCGACGGCGAGGCTGGCCGTGGGGCGCGCCGCGCCGCCCGCGACGATGGCAAATGCCGCGCTGTCTTGCGCAGTGAGCCGGCCTGCGGCGTCAAACAACTGGCCGCGCAAGGTGTAGTTGCCAGTCAGGATCAGGCCGGTGTTCCAAGGCTGCGTGGCGCTTTTTGCAGCACTGGCGGCCAGCGTGCCCAGCGGCTGGCGGGTGAAGCGGGCCACTTCGGCGCCTTGGCTGTCTTCAATGCTCAGTTGCAGTTCAAAGTCAGCGGGCAGGCTGCCCTGATTGGTGGCGGCGGCATTCAGGCTCACGGGGGCATTGGGGCCGTAGGCGGGCTGGTCGGTGCTCACATGCAGCGCTGCCAGCGCATTGGCGGCTGCGTCAGGGGTGATTTGCTGACGGTTGTTGGCTACGTTGCATTCGGCGTTGGCGCGCGCTTCATCCACCACGGCTATCAGCGGATCGTTGCCTTGCAGGACTGCAGCGGGCAGCGCCACATCCAGCCATTCGCCTGTTCCGAGCGCTGGCAAGGCCACTTCACCCAGCAGGCGCGTGCCTTGGTAGAAGCGCACGGCGCTGGCTTGCGCCGGGCTGCCCGCGTTGCCCACGCGCGCCGCCAGCCGCACGGGCTGGCCCGCGCCCTGGTCGATCAGGCGCAGGCGTCCCAGCGTCAGATCCACCGTTTGAGCGGCAGTACCCAGCGCCTGCGCCATGGCGGCAGCCACTTCGCCCGCGCTGTAGGCCACGGTGACCTTGCCGCCATGCTGGCTGTTGGCGGGCTTGGGCCAGGCGTTGGCTTCCAGCTCGGGCAGATTGACGGAGCCAATGCCGATAACGTCCACGCGGCTTACGCCATTGGCCACCGTTTTGGGCAGTTCGATTTGTGTTCTTGCAATGCCTTCCCAATATCCGTCGCCCACGGTAATAACGGTCCTGCTGGCAGCTATTGGGGGCAGCGTTTTCATGTATTCGGACATGCGCCGCACGCAGGTTGGGCCGGAGCTGTAGCCGCTGTAGTTGTGCTTGTCTTTCAAGTCCTTGATGAGCTGCGGCAGCACGGCGGGCGTGATGATTTGTGCCTCATGCAGCGGAATACCGTTGCCGTAATACATTTCGTCGTCAGTGCCCAGCATGAAGCGGATGGAGCCGTCATGCGGAATGATGTTGGGGTTTTCGACCGCCTTGATGACGCCTTCCATCTCCAGGTTGTAAAGATGGCTGACGCTGCCGGAGGTGTCAATGCACACGCCCACGTCCTGCACGCTGCCGCCGCCCGCGCAGGTCACGCCCACGCGCAGGGTGTTGTTGCCTTCGATGTTTTCAATGACTTCCAGCCCGCTGTCGGCCATGACGTAAATGGGCGCATCACGGAAGGGCAGTTCCTTATTGCGGATCCGGAACGTCACGTTTTGCGATTGCTGCTGTGCCAGCGCGGCTACGCGCTCGCGGCCCAGCAGGGTGTCTTCGCCTGCGTCCCAAGCCTGGTTGCCGTTGGCGTCGATGAAGGCGATGACGTCAAAACCGCCCGCGTCGTAATTGCTGTTATTGGTGACGGTGGCTGTAAGAGTGCCGCTGGCGCGGAAGGTGTGGTCATCCATTGTCAGCGCCGAGCGGTCGGCGCGGCTGACCATCAGGTCAGGCAGGGCCGCGTTGTAGCTGCGCTTGAGCTTGATGGTGTCTAGCGCTTGCGAGGCCACGCCCTGGTAGGCAAAAGGCAATAGCGCGGAGTCATAGCCAGTCAGGCTCACCAGCACGCGGGCGTTGGTTTGCGTCAGGCCGTTGAAGGCAAAGCGGCCATCGGCTTGGGTGGAGCCTGTCTGGCGGCGCAGTACAGCAGTGCCCAGGGAGACTTCTTCCAGAACCAGTTGTGCGCCAGCCAGTGGCTCCAGGGTGTCAGCGTCCACGACGGCGCCGGAAACGTCCCATCGGATGGCTCCGGGCTGCGAGAGGGGCGTGAGGGGAATGCGCGCCTCGGTTGTGCCCGTCAGGCGCAGCGTTTGGCGGTAGGCAGCGTAGCCGTCGCGCGTGACTTCAAGCTGCGCGTCACCCGGCAGAACGCTGGCGAACTCGTAAGCGCCGTTGGCCGCCGTGGTGACGGCGCCTGCGCCCGTGAGCGCCACTTTCGCGCCCGCCACGGGTTGCTGGCTGACGGCATCGACCACCTGCCCGTAGAGCCTGTGCTGAGGGTTGGCTTGCGGCAGCAGCTCCACGGGCAATTCGTAGCGCCGTCCCGGCTCAACATGGACGGAAGCCACAGCCGATTCGTGCCCCGCCGCCGAAATCTGGATTTGCGTGCTGCCGGGCGCGAGGTTTTCCACGCTGGCGCGGCCATCTGTTCCCGTTTGCGCGGTGCGCTGGTTCGCGCCGGTGAGGATGATTTCGGCGCCTGCCAGCGGTGTGCCTAGGCCGCGCGCCTGCACGCTCGCTTCCAGCCGGGCCGGGCCGGATGAAGCGGATTCGGGCTTGAGCGCCACGTTGAAAACAGTGGTGGTGCCGTTTTGTATTTGCACCTCCTGGCTGTGGGTCTGATAGCCCGCTTTTTCGAAAACAGCGGTTTTGTTTCCGGCAATGGCGTGGCTGGCAAATTCGTATTCGCCCTGAGCGTTGGTCTGGGTCTGCCACGTGCTGCGCTCCAGCCGCACGGAAACGCCTGCCAGGGGCTGCTGCGTACCGGCATCCGTGACGACGCCTTTGAAAACCACTTTTCCTGCAATGGCCTTGCGCAGGGAAACGGTCAGTTCGGTGCGCATGCTTTTGGGGGGCATTTCCAGCGGCACCACAAGCTGCTCATAGGCATTGGCGTGCGTGATGGTGATGCGGTTGTCGCCCGCTACGTCCACCATCAAGGCCGCCGCCTGGCCGTTTGAGCTGGTGTAAGCGGTATGTCCCTGGAAGAAAACGCTGGCGCCTTGCAGGGGCTGGCCCGAGTCGGCATCGAGCACGGTGACCAGCAATTCCGGCTTGCGGAAGACCGGGTTGAATTCAATCACCTGCCCAGCCACGGCGTTGAGCGAGGCCGTGACGGCAGGAAAGTTGGGAAGAGCCGCCGTAATTTCCAGCGTGCCTGCCGGCAGGTCATTCAGCTGGTACTGGCCGTTGTTATTGGTGCGCGCTTTTTGTCCGGCCACTTCAATGACGGCAGAAGAAACGGTGTAGTAGTTTGTGCCATTGAACTGTCGCGCAACTCCTTTCAAGGTAACCCCGGCGCTAGCGTTGCCGCTGCTGCTTGCCGTCATGCGGATGGCGCCCAGATCCAGCTGCTGGCCGGGTTGCAGTTGCAAGGGTGTTATCAGCGGACGAAAGCCGCTGGCTTGTATTTCCAGCTGCCAGGCGCCAGCGGCCAGGCGCTCAAAGCTGAAGCGCCCCTGCGCGTCCGCCGCCGTTTGCAGGCCCGCCTGCAACAGGCGTGCAGTGGCGCTGGCAAGGGGCTGCCCCGCTTCATCCACAACCTGCCCTCGCACGCTGGCCAGATCAGGATTGGTGGCGGGTTGCGCGGCCAGCCGCAGCGCGCGCAGAGTCAGCGCTGTCAGGTGTGGATCGCCCTCCCAGCTGCCATCAGGCCGCTGGGCCTGTTTCAGTGCCGTGAGGGCGGGCTGCATGGCTGCTGCCGTGTCCAGCCCCGGCAGCACGGCCAGCAGGGCCTGGGCGGTATGCAGATTGCTGCTCCAGGCTTGTTGCGGATTGCGCTGGGCAGTGAGCCAGGCGCGCGCTTTGGCAAGGGCGGCCTGCGCAGCGGGCTGTTGCCGCCAAGGCAGCAGGGCCTGGGCGGCAAGGGCGGTGGTGATGGTGGCGTCGCCATCTGGCGCAAGGGGCCAGGAGCCGTCAGCGTGCTGGGCGCTGGCCAGCCATTGCAGCGCCTTGAGTGTGGCCTGGGCGCTGGCGCGGCTGGCGGCCAGGGCGCGCAAGGCCCAGGCTGTGTCCAGCGCATTGCCGGGCAGGCCCTGTGCGGCGCCAAAGCTGCCATTGGGGTTTTGCAGCGCGGCCAGTGCGTCCAGCAGACTGGCATCGTCCACGCCTGCCTGCTGGCGCGTGAGGGCGCGCTGGGCAAGGTAGCGGGTGGCGGGGGCTGTGAAGCCGTCCATGCCTGCAATCAAGGTGGCAGGCACGCTGGCGTTCAGCGCCTTGAGCGCGGCAACCGTTTCATGGCGCGATTGAGCGGGCAGCGCAGGCGAGGCGGATTCGCTCGCCAGGCTGCCATCGGGCTTGGTCTGGGCTTGCAGCCATTGCTGGCCTTTTTGTAGCGCGGGGTCTGGCCCGCCTTGCGCCACGGCCTGGCAGGCCATGAACAGCAGCATGAGCAGGCATACCAAGCTGTGACGTGCGGATTGGCCGCCCTGTGCCCTGAACCACTGCATTTCTGTTCCCTGTACAAGAGTTGTTTCTGACGAATGGATACAGAATAAACGAATTCAGTAATGAAGACACATGGCACGCGCGCAAGCAAGCAGCGGATTGCGCGAACGAATTCACGCAATCCGCCGTTTTTACGGCTGCCAGGGCCGCTGCATGGCGCAGGTGGTGGGCATTTCAGCCTGGCTGGCGGGGATGTCGCGCACGATGCGAAAGCCGTAACCGCTGCCTTCCACGTCAAAAGGCACGCCGGGCGCGCCTTGCTTGTCCATCACGCCGACAACGAGGTTTTGCTGGAACTGGTGGTCTTGCGCGCGCATGTGGCCGCTGCGGCCGGCCAGTTGCACTTTGGCGTTTTCAAGGCTGGCGGCGATATTGGCGGCGGTGGGGCCGCCGGGGCGCTTGCTGGCGGCGTCGATGGCTTGCGCCAGCGCTTCGATGAGCAGTTGCTGGCGCAGGTGGACGTAGTCGTCTTCGGGTTTGGGAAAACGCTCGCGGAAGGCCTTGTAGAAGGCGGCGCTTTCGGGCGCGGGCACGTTGGGCATCCAGTCGGCCACGGCAAAAACCTTGCCTATGCCCGCTTCGCCAATGGCGGCGGGCGCGCCCAGGGCGTTGCCGTAGAAGGTGTAGAAGCGCCCTTCAAAGCCTGCTTCGCGCACGGCCTTGACGAGCAGGGTGAGGTCGTTGCCCCAGTTGCCGGTGAGCACGGCTTGTGCGCCGCTGTTTTTGATTTTGGCGGCGTAGGGGGCGAAGTCTTTCACGCGGCCCACGGGGTGGAGTTCGTCGCCCACGATTTGCACGTCGGGCCGCTCTTTCTCGAGCTGGCGGCGCGCTTCGCGCAGCACGGCCTGGCCAAAGCTGTAGTCCTGCCCGATGAGGTAGATGCGCTTGAGGTCTTTGTCTTCTTTGATGACTTGCATGAGCGCGGCCATGCGCATGTCGGCATGCGCGTCAAAGCGGAAATGCCAGGGGCTGCAACGCTCGTTGGTCAGGGCCGGGTCGATGGCCGAGTAGTTGAGAAACAGCACTTGCCGCTCTGGCTCGCGGCGGTTGTGTTTGTTGATGGCGTCTATCAGCGCGGCGGCCACGGCCGATGAGTTGCCTTGCAGCACCACGCGCGCGCCGTGGTCGATGGCCGCGCGCAAGGCGGCCAGCGATTCGTCCACCTGGCCTTTGTTGTCGTAGCGGCGCAGTTCGATTTGCGCGCCGCCACGGGCATTGACGCGCTCGCTGGCCATGAGCAGGTTGCGCCAGACGGATTCGCCCGTGTTGGCAAAGGGGCCGGACAGGGCTTCGATGAAGGCCACCTGCACGGGCGCGGGCTTGCCAGCGGATTGAACAGGGGCCGCTTCAGCAGCCAGAGCCGCGCCAGGCAGGGCGGCGCAGGCGGCCAGAGCCAGCAGGTTTTGCAGCAGGGCGCGGCGGGGGGGATGTGTCATGGGGGTGCTCCTTGGATGGGGAAAAAAACGGGAATGCTAGACGCTGGATGAGCGGGGCAGAACACTTGCCATTATTTAGCTTCTCTTTCTGTAGCAATGGGTCCTAGTGGAATGGGCGCAAGAGCCTGTTTCATGCCCCTGAATTTGCTCCTTCTTCTGATAACCAGAGCGCTTCTCAGGACCTGTTCAAAGTCTCTTAAGCAGCAGGACCGGCCATGCCAGGTGAATGAACTGCAAACTGATATTGAGCAGCCGCTTGCAGTTCTTGCACAGTCTGCGGCTCTTGCTCCGCTGGGCAAAGCTGCGCTCAATCATTCAGTGTTTGAGACATCACCTTGAAGGCGTAACGTTCGCACAAACCAGTCCAGCCACTCCGCGCTCCAGCCTTGTCAAAGAGCTTGCCCACAATCTGTTCGCGAGTGTCTGTTCGCCAGTGCAGTAAGTGCGGACTTGGGGCGGCCTCGGGCGCTTGTGGCTGTTGCAAATCTCTAATAAGGCGTGAGGTCCACCTGCGCTTTGCGCCCATCCCGATGCGCCTTTTTACCCCTCATGGTCAGATCGTGGGCAGGTGCTGATAAAAAACCATCGCCCGCACAAGCCGGGAATGCAGGCGGCCTGCGAGGTAATAGAAGAGAGAAGAGGAAAGCGGATTGAATTCGCTCCTTAATCAATAGCGTTGGGTCCTAGTAGAACGTGCGCGAAGCGGCCTTTCGACCCCCTCAAATTTGCTTCTGTTTTTACTGCCGCCCGGCCGCGCTCACTGCCAGCGCAGGGTCGCCAGGTCATTGACCGAGATGGGCATCTGCTCCCACAGCCCTTGCAGACCCTTGCGGGCGGCGGTCAGCCAGTGCGGCTGGTACAGGAAGATGGCAGCGGCGTCTTCGGCCAGCAGGCGCTGGGCCTGCTCCAGCAGCTTCAGCCGCTCGCCTTCATCGGCGCTGGCGCGCAGGCGCTCGTAGAGGGCATTGAAGGCGGGGTTTTCGTAGCCCCAGTAGTAGCCGGGCTTGCTCCAGTTGCCCAGATCGAGCGGCTCGACGTGGCTGATGAGGGTGAGGTCAAACTGCGCCTGCCCGTAAACGTGGCTGAGCCACTGCGCCCATTCCACGTTTTGCACTTTCACGCGCACGCCCGCTTGCGCCAGCTGCGCGGCCACGACTTCGCCGCCCTGGCGGGCGTAGGGCGTGGGCGGCAGGGTGAGGGTGAGCGACAGGGGGCCATCGGGCAGGGCCTCTTTGAGCAGCTGGCGGGCCTTGTCCGGGTCATAGGCATTGACGCCGGTCAGGTCCACATAGCCGGGGCTGCCGGGGGTGTAGTAGCTGCCGATGGGCGTGCCCAGGCCGTTTTGGCCCGCTTGCAGCACGGCCTGGCGGTCAATGGCGGCGCACAGGGCGCGGCGCACGCGCACATCGCGCAAGGCCGCGTGGCGGTGGTTGAATGCGACGATGGTTTTGGCGCGCGAGCCGCTTTGCAGCAGCGCAAAGCGTCCATCGGCCTTCAGGCGCGCGGCGCCGCGCTCGCTCATGCGGACAAAGGCATCCACATCGCCCGCCAGCAGCGCGGCCACTTGCGCGGCCGGGTCGCTGATGAAGCGAAAGACGGCGCGGCCAATGGCAATGGCGCCCGCCTCGCGCCACTGCGGCCAGGCCTTGAGGGTGAGGGAAGCGCCGCGCTGCCATTTGTCCAGCACGTAAGGGCCGCTGCCGACAGGGCGCGTGGCGTTGCCGGCGGCGCTGCCCGGCTCGACGATGATGGCGGTGGCCTGGCCCAGCTTGAAGGGCAGATCGGCATCGGGCTGCTCCAGCTCGATGCGCACGGTGCGCTCATCAGGCGCGGCAATCTGGCGCATGGCGGTGAAAGTGTGCCGGTCTTTGTTGGTGCTGCCTTCGCTGGCGGCGCGCGTGAAGGCCCATTGCACGGTTTGCGCTGTCAGCGGCGCGCCGTTGGAAAAGCGTGCGTTGTCGCGCAGATGGAACGTCCACTGCTTCAGATCAGGCGAGCTGTGCCAGCTTTGCGCCAGCAGCGGGCCGACGCTGGCGTCGGGGCGGATTTTGGTGAGCGTCTCAAAGACGTTGTAGAGCATGATTTCGGCGATGGCCGAAGCGGCGCCGGCCGTGGGGTCCAGCCCGGGCGGCTCCAGCGTCATGCCCAGCGTGAGCGAGTGGGGCGAGCGGGCCAGCGCGGGCTGCGCCAGGGCGGCCAGGGCCGGCAGGGCCAGGGTGAAATGGCGGCGTCGTATCGAGACAGTCATGTGAGAGGAAAGCGCCCAGAGACAAAAGGGCGCGCATGGTAGCGCGCCAGCCTGTGAAGCGGCCTGCCTGGCCGGCATTTGCCACTTGCTTCGGCTTCGGATGGGAGGATACGTGTTTCGTATGAAGGTTATTTGCATGGAAATCCCTAGGGGGAAAACTTTCCTGCACAGGGTATCTACCAGCTGGTAATTGCATGTATTGCCTTGCGGCTTCTGACCCACTTTAATTGCCAACTGCTGCGACAAACAAATGCCAGAGCCGTCGCAATGAGGCTGTCCAATCTGCTTTCTGGTTTGGGGATTTTTGTTTGGCATTCCGACGCCAAGAAGTTGATGTATGACCCCCGAATTGGCAGGCCACGAAAAACATGCGCGTGGCAATGAATAATATGATTCCGAACGAAAATGCGCCTGCCACACTGCCTCTTGATGGAGACGCTGACAATTGAGCAAAACACTTTCTTCCCTGATTCATCATTTCATTCTTCTGGCAAGTGGAATGTTCATCATGACTTTTACGGCAGATACCGCCGCCGCCTCCGTGCTGGAGCGCGTTCTTGCCCGGGCGGAGGCCGAATTGAACTGGCCTCGTTCACAAGTGGAAGCCAGCGTCATTGACGTTCTGACGCGCAACGGCTGCACGTTTCATGACGTGCGAAACAAGCAGCAAATGGATGGCCCCCGGTATGGATATGTTGCGCTGCCTGACGGATCCATATTGGGCATGCGCGAAGAAAACCGGGCCGAGCGCGCTTTGAATGCCTGCAGCCGGGGAGCCGATTCCGTATGGTGGGCCGGCGTGATTGCCCGTCTGGAAAATGCAGGGGGCGTATTGGTGACCGAAACAGCGCCCCTGGCTATTCAGCAAATCAGGAAAGCAGGCATTGAAAACGCCTTGCCAGACATGAAACGCAGCGCCGACGAGACGGTTTTATTGCATTTTCATACCTATGATCCGGACCGGAATCTGATTCATCAGGTTGATGCAATTCTGCCACCCCAGGGGCATTTGGAAATCAGGAAATCCGTCATTCAGTCATCAGACTGAAACCGTGAACAGGACGAAGCGGGGATGGGGCTGCGGAAAGAATGGCTCAAGGGTGGCTTGGCTTGTATAGCTGGCTGCGCGGAGCTGTTTTTTCGCATTCAGGGTCAAGCGTTGAAGCGATTCCCGCCGTTTCTGAACATTCCGTGGGCCGCAAGTCCTGGCCGAACGGGCCTGGGCCGCTTTTATTTCAAGAGCAGAAAAACCTGCACCAGCCGCCCCTGCAAGTAAGACACCCCCACGCCCAGTAGATAGAGAACCAGCAGCACGAGCAGCGGTGACCAGTCAATGCCCTTGAACGGCGGCAGCAGGCGGCGTGCGGGGGCCAGCAGCGGGCGGGTGAGGCGCTCCAGCCAGCGCAGCTCATCCATGCCGGGGCGCAGCCAGGAAGCCAGCGCGGCCAGCAGTACCATGACCTGCGCCACGGAAAGGGCCATCCATAGCACACCCAGCAGCGCCAGCGGCAGCCATGCGCTCCAAGGCGGCTGGCGCAAGGCCGAGAGCAGAACGGCCTGCCGCAGCAGCTCCAGCACGAAGGCTACCAGCAGGCTGATCACGTCCCAGCGCTGGCCAGGCTGGTTCACTGGCAGGCGCAGCGCTTGTGCCAGCGTTTCAAGCGGAGTGACCAGCCAGCCGGTCAGCACGGTCAGCAAAGGAGCCAGCACCAGTTTTTGCCACGACTCGCCGCGCAGGCGCAGCCATACGCGCAACAGGCACGCGCCCCCCACCACGGAAGCCAGGATTTGTGTCAGCAGATTGAGAAAGTCATGCAGCATGGCGTTTCCAAAAGCAAAAAATCGGTACAGTGGATGATAGACGCTAGCAATCGTTCGCAACGCAATCGTGTGGCGCGTGAGCGCGCGAGGCCAGAGACGCCTCGCACGAAGACGCGCAAAAATGGCTGGCGGCCTGTGAATTGCGGGCCTGCGTCTTTCACTTTTCATTCAGACCAACAGCATTAATCAATGCGTTTGTATTTGTATAATTTTTGCCTGCTGATGAAACGGGTGGCCTGATGGGATTGACCGATGTGCAGCCAATCAGACGGGCCGCAATGGTGCGATTCGCCTGGAATTGCCTTAAAACTGCCACACCGCACTGAATAACGGAAAGCCTGAACATGAATTCCAGAAATCCCTCTATTTTTGGCGGCGCCATGATCATTGCCGGCACGGTTATTGGCGCGGGCATGCTCGCCAATCCAACGGCCACTTCAGGCGTCTGGTTTATTGGTTCGCTGGCGGTGCTGCTTTACACCTGGTTTTCCATGCTGTCGTCGGGGCTGATGATTCTGGAGGCCACCACGCATTATCCGCGTGGCGCCAATTTCGACACCATCGTCAAAGACCTGCTAGGCCCGGTCTGGAGCGCCGTCAATGGCCTCTCTGTCGCTTTCGTGCTGTATTTGCTCACGTATGCCTATATTTTTACGGGCGGCAATCTCACGGCGCATGCGTTGGGGCAGCCCTTGTGGGTGGGGCAAATCATTTTCACACTGATTTTCTCGGCTTGCGTTTGGTGGTCGGTTTATTGGGTAGACCGCGCGACCACTATTTTGATTGGCGGCATGGTCATCAGCTTTTTATGGGCCAATGGCGGCTTGCTTGCTTCGGCGCAGCCAGGTATTTTGCTTGATGCGGCTTCAGGCGGCCAGGCGCACTACTGGATTTATGCGGGCGCGGCCCTGCCCGTGTGCCTGGCTTCATTCGGCTTTCATGGCAACGTGTCAGGCCTGTTTGACTATTTCAAGGGCGATGCGCGCAAGGTGGCCCGCTCGCTGTGGCTGGGCACATTGATTGCGCTGCTGATTTACGCGCTCTGGCAATTTGCCGTGCAAGGCAATCTGCCGCGCAGTGAATTCGGCCCGGTGATTGCCGCGCAGGACAACGTGGCCGCCTTGCTTGACGCGCTGGCGGGTGTGGCAGGCAGCGGGCTGGTCAGGGTGCTATCGTTTTTCTCCTACATGGCCATTGCTTCGTCGTTTCTTGGCGTCACGCTGGGCTTGCTGGATTACCTGAGCGACCTGTTCGGATTTGACTCCAGCCGCGCCGGGCGCAGCAAGGCCGCCGCTCTGACTTTTTTGCCGCCGCTGGCAGCCTGTTTGCTGTTTCCCACAGGATTCGTGCTGGCAATCAGCTACGTAGGCTTCGCCGCCACGGTATGGACGGCTTTCGTGCCTGCCTTGCTGCTGCATGCGTGCCGCAAGAAATTTGGCGCAGGCAAGGGCTACCACGTGTATGGCGGCCTGTGGCTGATGGTTTGGGTTTTTCTGTTTGGCGTGCTCAACGTTCTGGCGCAGATTCTCAGTCGCGCCGATGTTCTGCCGGTTTTCAGGGGCTGAAAACGCCATTTACGCCCTTTCAGAAGGCCGATTGCATAAAAAAAGCCCGGGAATGCTTTCCGGGCTTTTTTGTGGCATGAATTGACGCCTATTTTTCTTCCTGGCCGGGCGGCTGCAATTTCACCGGGCAGGTGCTCAGGCCCAGCAGCCGGTATGCTGGACAAAACTGGAAAATCCCCGTTACCAGCGGCGCCACGCCGATATAACCCCACCAGCCAATGTAGCCCAGCGCCGCTGCCACAATCAGCGCCAGCCCTACGAGAATACGCAAAATGCGGTCAATGCCGCCAACGTTGAGTTTCATGGCTTGTCTCCTTTCTGGATATGCCTGGGTTGATGAAACCATCGTGGGGAATTCATGCCGCCGTGGAGGCCTTTTCGCCGCCAAATTCCTCGTAGGCGGCCAGTGCGTTAGCAGCATACATCAGAGAGGGGCCGCCGCCCATGTAAACGCACACCGCCAGCATTTCTTCCAGCTCCGCCCGCGTGCAGCCCAGCCGTACCAGCGCCTGTGCGTGATAGCCCAGGCAAGGGTCGCAGCGCGCCGCCACGCCCAGCGCCAAGGCGATCAATTCCTTGGTCTTCTTGTCCAGCGCTCCATCGCCTTGCCCCGCCTGCGACAGCGCGTGAAACGCCTGCATGGTTTGCGGGATATCCTTGCGCAGCGGCCCCAGCCAGGAAGTCACGTGTTCAATGATGTCGCGGTAGCTTTTGCTCATGAAGGTACACTCCTTTCAGTTAAGAAAGCAATAGTATATAAAAATATAGATTGTATGGACGCCTCTGTTCTCTCCGTCACTCCCGAAGCCATGCGCAGCGGCGCGGCGGCTGCCGTGCGCATGCTCAAGATGCTGGCCAATGAAGACCGCCTGCTGTTGCTGTGCCAGCTCTCGCAAGGCGAAAGCTGCGTGAGCGATCTGGAAGCCGCGCTGGGCATTCGCCAGCCTACGCTCTCGCAGCAACTGGCCGTGCTCCGCAGCGAAGAGCTGGTCAGCACCCGCCGCGATGGCAAGAACATCTACTACGCCATCGCCCGCCCGGATGTGCTGCGCCTGCTGCAAACGCTGCATGAGCTGCACTGTCCCGCTGCCTCAGGGTGATGTGCCGAAGGTGAATCACGCGAAAGGCGCCAAAGCGCCTTGGCAGATCGCGTCAAGGGAAGTCTGCCCGGCAGTGATAAAGCACGGCATCGACAAACAGTCTCGTGCTTGAAGCGTGGCCAACGCGATTGGCTATTGGCTTGCGTCCGCGTGCCTTGCCTTTCTGTCCAGCGCTTCTCTTGCGGAAAAGGGCAATTGGCTGCCGGAAAGCGGGGGCCGCAGATTTCTGAATGGCCGCCGCAATCCACCTGGCTTTCAGGAATGTGCAGCGCGGGCCTGGGTGAAGAGAAAACGCAGGGCATCAAAAACAGAAGCGGATTCAACGCCCTGAAAATGGCGTTTGCGCCCGTTTGGATGGGAGTTGCTGCTATCGAATGAAGAGCGAATCCAGGCCGCTGGCCTGAGCCGCCCAAGGCTGCGCATGAAAGCAGGCGGACAGTCTGCCCGCCGCGCCCAGCCACTACAATCGCGCCCCGACGGGCCTTCCCGCATGGGGAAGCGGCCAACCGGGTCAGGTGGGGAACCAAGCAGCCCTAACCGTGGAGCCAGTGCCGGGGTCAAGGCTCGTCATCCTTTCTTCTCCCTCCTCTCCCGCTCCGGCGGCGCGCCTGAACGAAAACGCGCAACGCGATGCCCCCAGACGAACGCCCGCCGCCAGCCGGATTCGCGCCCCAGCCGCCCCAGCCGGTTGAGCATTACGAAAACTTCCCCGTCGCTTCCTGGCTGTGCCCGCCGCGCCTGCGCGCGCCCATTGCCGCCATTTACCACTTCGCCCGCACGGCGGATGACCTGGCCGATGAAGGCGATGCGCCCGCCGCCGCCCGGCTGCGCGATCTGGCCCGCTACCGCGCTGACCTGCTGGCCGTAGCGCAAGGCCAGCCGCCTTCGCCCCGCTGGCCGCAGGTGTTTGTTCCGCTGGCAGCGCAGATGCGCGCCTTCGGCCTGCCCGCGCAGCCGCTGGACGATTTGCTCAGCGCCTTCGTACAAGACGTGACGATGACGCGCGACGGCGCCGCCTACGCCGATATGCCCGCCTTGCTGAACTACTGCCGCCGCTCGGCCAACCCCGTGGGCCGCCTGCTGCTGCACCTGTATGGCGTGACGCAAGAGCAGGCCCTGCGCGAGAGCGACGCCATTTGCACTGCGCTGCAACTCATCAACTTCTGGCAAGACTTGAGCGTGGACATTCCCCGTGGCCGCTACTACCTGCCGCTGGCCGAATGCGCCGCGCACGGCATTGCCATCACCGCCCCGCGCGAGCAGTTCGCGGCCCTGCGCCCAGACGATGAGCGCGCCGCCCGCCTGCTGGAATCGCTCCCCCGCCACGCCCGCGCCACC
>ERZ772948.870-NODE-870-length-19035-cov-4.035090_pt1 | contig 19035 bp, 27 predicted proteins | sample MGYA00511945_ERZ772948 | MGnify/ENA primary metagenome ERZ772948 (study PRJEB29015, sample SAMEA2737927) | human oral metagenome | biome: human oral; feature: human-associated habitat; material: dental | place: China | collected 2141 ... | reverse complement strand
TGAAGTAGACATCACTGTAGGACATTCAACAGAGGAAACAGAAGTTGAATGTCCTACAGTGATGTCTACTTCATAATCTTTTACTAAATGTGTCAAAATAAGTTCATCTTCCTCTAAAGCAGGTACGTTTACATCGAGTCTTATGGTAAGAGGGGATATACTCTCTACTTTCCCTGCATAAATTTCAGAAGGTTTATTATACTCAACAGCATTATTTATCATCTGTTTGAGTGCTCGTTCTAGTTTCGCCATCGTGTCCTTCCTCCTTACCTATAGTTCCTTCAAGATCCAAATCCATAAAATATTCCTTGAACCCAAATTTATGTGTAACTTTATCAACTAGCATATAATTTGCAAGTTTAAATTCAGCAACATCCATGTAAACGATGAAAGAAGAACCACCACGAATTCTAACATCTCCAAATATTCCTTTAAGTTTTAAAGTTTTTGTTCTTTGATTATAATATTTGAGCATCTTATTAGCACGTTCTCTTCTTTCAGCTTCTGTCGCATTACTTCTGTTTACTTTTTCAAAATATTGCAAAAGTCCCCATTTAGTGATATTTTCACTATCAAATACTTGATATTTCTCAAGTTTTTTCTCCTTATCATTTACATAGTCAAGTACAACTTGGTTGTACGTTTCTTTATCTATACTACTTTCAAAGTCAAAATCCTTTCCAGAAGTATTATCAAATATCAAATCTTTTATTTTTAAAGTTTCAGTCTCTTTTAATGTCAATTTCCCGTAATCATCATAAATTACATATCTTTTCTCAGTAAATCTTAACGTATCACTTAAAGCTCCTTGAATCATGTCAATTAAAGTTGTTCCATCTTCACGCCTTTTCTCGAATACATGTCCAGTATCTTCTATTTCTCCGATTGTGAGTTTAAAATCTTCCGCAATCATTTTAATAATTTCACTTGCTTTTTTACCTTTAAAAACGTAATAAGCCTTACTTTTTAAATATCTTAATTGATCATAAGCTGTAATTGACACAATGTTATCTTTACCAAGTTTTCGAGCAAACACATATCCTAAAAATACATTTTGTCCACGATATTTTAAACTTACCTGATCACCTTCTTGAACTTTCTCATCAAAAATCATCTTGAATGTTAATTTTCCTGGACTTGCTTTTCTTTCTAAAGTTAATTCTATACTGTTTGTAACTAGAGGCGAAACTATAGTTTTAGTACTCTGACTTGCAATTACCAGTTCAATATCCTTTTTCATTTCATAACTTTCCTCATTTGGTTTTGACATAAAAGATTTTATTTTTTGCGATATATTTTCAAGCATTTTTTACCACAACCTTAATTTATCTGATACAAAACCTGTAAGAGACGAAATCCCATTTACTTCAATAACAGTTTGAAGCTGGTCAAGACCACCAGTTTCATTCCTAATAATTTGCCATATTTTATCTCCATATTTCATTTCTTTTATTCGACTTTCCACTTTATCTGTCCACCTTTGATTTTGAATACTCATAGTTCCATCAGCATTTTTTATATATTGTTTTGGTCTAGGGTCAATAAATTCTTTAAATTTAATATCCACATAAACATCCATTCCTTCCCCAGCATCTTCTTCTACACTAAAATCTTCAATTGATACCTTAAGATTAGTGCTAAAATAAGCACGACCAGAATTTGGATAATTCCTAATTATTATTAGCTGGAATGGTTTTGCTCTTTTCTTTAAGTTTTTCAATTTATTTAGATAATAGCTTGGTCTTTGATAGAATCCTAAATATCTAGCAAATGGATAACGTTGGGATGGAAGCATGAATTTAAAACTTATTTCTTGCAAGCCCTCCTGTTTTAGCATATTAAATTCCGCATCATTTATTAAATTTATAACATTGTTCATATTCTTATGCGTAACAGTAACAGAGGAAGGTGCTACAGGTAAAAGCACCTTATCAATATAAAATATATAACCTTGTGTTCTCATTAATCGTTATGCACCCCTTCCGCTGCGGTATAAACGTGTTCTGCTAATCTTTCTCCAAGAGCATCTATAAAATCGTCCGCATCTGCTTCTTTTGAAATATCATTGTAATTTGTCATATCTATTTTTATCTCAGCGGTAGTAAATTTATTTACATATTCTTTTTCGGCAACATCTCTCAGATATTTCATATCTTCATCCATATCTGTCATTTTATCTGCCATTTTCCCTGTATTATCTGCAGTTCTCTTACTGTGTGGATCTTTTTTATCTTTTCCTCCACCACCTTTGTCTCCTTTATCTTTACCGCCACCTTTGCCGCCGTTACCTTTGTCACCACCTTTGCCTTTATCTGGCATAGGTTTGTCTTTTCCAATATCTGTTAGACTATCCTTTGCTTTATTAAGTCCATCAGTTAATCCTTTTACACCTTTTCTGACATCATTTTTTCCTTTGTCAAAGTTTGCATTAGGATTAGTAAGTTTCGTACCAGCCAATTTCCCAGCACCATTCATAACACCTTCCATTAACCCCGAAGGATTAGCAAACCCTGCATATCCAAATTGAGGTGCCTGTTTTTGTGCCACTTTAACACCATTGGCATCTCCATAGGCCATAGCTTGAATATGTTGAGCTGGAGTAAACGAAGCTCCACCTCCGCCACCAACTCTGCCAACACTTATACTAAGAGCCCCGCCATTTGAAAAATGCGTACCAATAACAGAATCTACAACTTTACCAATTTCATTTAACCCTCGTAAAAATCCATTAACAAAACTTTCAACCATTTTTGCCAGAGAATTTATGGCATTGGCAAAAGCATTGTGAAATCCGTTTGCAACTGTTACCGCAGCTCTTCCTATTGCGTTATATCCGTCTATAAATCCATTTGCGACTCCTACAAAAAAATTATAAATTCCTTTTAAAATATTACATATTGTGACTTTCAGCCAAGCCCAAACCATTGCACCATTATTAACAAGCCAGTACCACGCTTGCAAAAGTATGTTTACAAGCCACACTCCCGCATTCCATATCCCTATGAAAACATTTATCACTAAAGCGCCAAGGGTAATAAAAGCTATTATGACTACTGAAACAAAGACAACTATTATATCCCAAATTATGATAAATACGTCCACAACAACTGCACATAACCAATACCACATTCCACCAATTGTTTCCAATGCACTCTGAGTTCCTGTCGCCCATTGTACAGTAATAACCAAAGCCCATAATATAACTACTATTAGCCCAATTATGATTGCCACAAGCCAAGTTCCAGGAAATGCCCACGCTGCTTCATTTGCTGCAGTTTGAGCTGCAGTATAGCCGTAAAGAGCAAATGTTAAAGCAATTTTAGCTACTGTTAAAATAGTTGTTGCTACATTCAAGGCCGTTTTAGCAGCTACGTTTAACCATTCTAAAGCTGTAGAAATTCCTTGCCAAATTACATAAGTCATTAATGCGGCTGTAACTCCATAAATTATTGGACTTATTATTAACCAATTATCTGCTATAAATTTCCCAGCCATAGCAATTCCGTCTACAACCCCATTCACTACTGCTTTTAACCCAATAAATCCAATTTTTAGATTAGTTATAAAGGATTGAAAGGCTTGGGAGTTGGCTAATTGATTTATCTTTTTAAGTATGCCCTCCATCTCCCGCAATGCAAAGTTTTTAGCTTGAGTCCAAATATCCGACCATGTGAGAGGCAAAGTTTTAAACTTGGCATTTATATCATCTCCAGCACTAAACAAAGCATTTTTTATTATGTCTGCCGTTATTTTCCCTTTTGCTCCTAATTCTTTCAATTCACCAACTGACACATTCATATATTTAGCTATAGCTTGAGCCACCATTGGAGCATTTTCCATTACAGAACGAAATTCATCTCCTTGAAGTTTTCCAGCTGCCATAGCTTGAGTAAGTTGATACATTGCACTTGTTGCTTCCACTGCATCTGCTCCTGATACCTTGAATGCTTTTTGCATAAGATTTGTAAACTGAACAATTTCATCGGTGTTGTTAAAAGCATCTTTTGCAAGTAACCCTAGTTTTGCTACCTGATTCATACTGTCAGTATAGGCGACTTTTGCGTCATTTGCCGACTGATAAATCTGTTCTTTTAATTGTTCGGGTGCATCAGTTACTAGATTTAATCTAGCTGTTATCTGTGCATTTTGATCAGATGCTTCCAATAATTGTTTTGCACCCATAACACCTGCTATTGCCGCACCTACTTGCATCATTTTTTTCTTTATCGTATCAGCAATACCTGGTGTCTTACTCAGGTTATCGTTCACCCCTTTACTGTCACCTTTCATTTTCTGGAGTTCGTTATCAGCCAACGCTAATTGTTGCCTTGCTGTTGTCAAATTAGCAGTGTTGATATTCATAGATTTTCCATCAAGACTGGATAAACTATTTACTGTTGCACTTATTGCATTATTTATTGCTGTAAATGTCTGTGTCATTCTGTCATTTAAGATTATGCTGTTTTGTATTGTAGCCATATTTCCCACCTCCTAACGTCTTCTTCGACCAGCTTTTCTCTTAGATTCCTTTTCTGCTTCTTTTTCTCTTTTTATTTTTAAATCAATACAGGCCATAATGAATCCTTTTTCATAAATATCCATTTCTGCAAATTCACTTGGCCGTATTTTAAGTTTATGAAGGCAATAGTAAGCGTAGTTATACTCTGCCACATTTGCCTCAATTAGTTTTTTGCTTCTTCTTTAATGTCCTCTATGTTGATGTCCCAACCGTTTATTTTTTGGACTTCTTGAAGCAATGACGAGTATTCTCCTGGAAGCAGCATTGCATTTATTAATTCTTTTGAATCCATTACTCCCCAAGAATCTTGTAATTCTTTATCGTTTAAATCAGGGTAAACTAATGATTTCAAAACTAAATCCATATAGTATCCTTGGGTATCTGTTTCTGGAACAAATACCCCTTTAGCTTTTTTAACTTGTCTTGTGTTTTGTTTTCTTAAAATATCATCCATTTCATTTGAAATAGGCTTTATCTCAAATTTTACAAAATTTCCTTGATCATCCTTGAATCTTTTTGAAATTTCCACTTCCTGATTTTCCACAGGTATTGTATTCTGTTTTAAAAAAAATTTTAAATCTTTCATTATTAAATATCCTCCTAAATTATTTTAAAAGGGAGTTTTTGACTCCCTATTTATTCATTCCATCAAGCGGCTTAAATTTATCCACAAGTTTCCAATCTTCAAATGTGAAATCAAACTCATCTTCCAAATAGTCGGCATCCGCATCAAACTGTGCAATAATTCCGCCATCTAAATTACAGTCAATCAACATTATTGTCTGTTTATCCACACTTGCTGTCGGATCCTCATTTACAATTTGCATATCAAAATACAAATCTTTACCAGATCTTGTATACTCCTGCAATACTTCTCTAAATATAGACGTATTAAAATGGAAAGTAGCACTTCCAGTTCCTTTCCATCCTGCCGCTTTATTCCCTTTCCCAGTTTTACCTAAGATTGGAACTTCAACCTTATTCTTTTCCATTTCTGCTTTTACATTTATAGCCTGCATAAAATTAAATCTTTTGCCCTCAATCGTAACAAAACACTTAGCAAGACTTCCAGATATAGCGTCTTTACCTTTCATAATTGCTGTATCAGCCATTTATTCCCACACTCCTTTAGCTTTTATTGTACGATTACGTTCATATAAAGTTTTTCCATAGCTACAACAGGTTTTATATTAGTTGTAACTAGTACACTTTCCTTAGTTTCGCCCTCAACTACTGTAATATCTGTTTCTTCATTGAAATCTTTTATTGCTCTCAAATCTTCCAATGTTTCGTGATGTTTTGAAATATCACGTTTCAAATCATTCCTATCATATTCACTATTGTTAGATGAACCCAAATAAGTCTTATTAAAAATTGCTGCAACATCAGTAGCAATTTGGTCTAAGGTCCTCATCACTTGAGCAAATGAGAAGTCTACATTTTTCCTTTTTATGAATGAAACAAATGAATTAATATCTTTCAGAACTCTTATTTCATCTCCTGTTTTATGGTATATGAAATACCCTGCTTTTACAGCTAATTCTAATTCTGTTTGTGTTTCTTCCACTTCGAGCTTAAAATCACCATTATATTTTTGATTTGTCAAACTTCTATTAACAGCACAATACGCTTCTGCTCCACCAACCCAGTAAACTGCTGAATTTTCAGGGAAATCAGAATCCAATGTTTTAGTTTTAACATTAATCACACCTTCATAATCTGGATCAGTAGCACGATAAACTACACATACAAATTTAGCACCAACTTTGTCTCTCATTCTCTTAGTGTATTGAACATATAAATCTTTTATTGTTTTTTCATTTGAAGTGCAAACTAAAACATTGATAAAATATTTGTCAATCTTATCTAAAAATTTTTGATGTGATGCACCTGTCACAGTTCCATTTGTCCCACCTGTCATAGGTGTTCCCGCCGTTACAGCAAGTGTTGCATCCGATTTAAAAATTACAAAGTCATTTGTTTTCAAATCTTGAGCAGCAGCTACAGTCTGAACATCTACTTTTTCTGAATCAACAAAAGTAGTAACATCAAAAAGCGATGCATTATCAACATTTGCTTGGATTGATATCTTTATATCATTTCCTCTCTCTCCTGTATATTTTGCACTACCGAAAGCATTTGTCGCTTTAGCCCCACCTGTATTTAATTTATAAATATATCCAGTTTGAGTATATTTAAAGAAATCTCTTAATCCCTTTAATTTATCACTGTCATAGGAATGGCCAAAATACTTAGTAGAATTTTCAATAAAATCTCCATTTTCTACTTTGAATATTTCTTCATCAATTCCCCAATCAAGTTCAACTCCAATCGCAGCATATCCTCTATCCGAAAATACAAGTTCAGCTCTTTCCTTACTTACAAAATTAATATATGTACCTGGTAAAACTTTATTTTGTACTAGCCAAGTACCGCCACCATAAGCCATTATCTAACCTCCCTACTTAAAAAATCTTCTAATTTTTTATCAATTTCTGATAAAGTATATTCTTTATCATCTTCTAGTAAAACATTTAATAAATCTGCTCTGTTTTTATATTTATCAGAACTTACAATCTGACTTTTTACAAATTTAGTTTCTTCTGATTTATTTTCAACATTTTCTTTTTTTATCTGTATCTTATTTTCAGTACTATTAATATCTGTCATACTAATCCTCCTTCAATCCATTATTTACATCTAGTTTTTTCATCTTAGGTTTTTCCTCGTCTAATTTATAAATAAACATTTCGTATGTAACGAAGAAATGCAATACTTTATCTTCTTCCCTAGAATTTCTATCAATTCCCCGAATAAGTGTACTATCATCAAGTTCAATATACTCAAGTACCGAATAAAGTTTATCTAACACCTCGAATATTTCTTCTGAACTTTTCTTCTTAGGAAAATATACAATATCGAACAAATAACTTCTCAAATACCTATTTCCAATAATCTGCTTTTCACCAGGATTCAATAAGTCGATAAAAAAGCAAGGCTCTTCAAAACCTTGCTCAAGTTCTTCTTTGTGAATATCTATTCCATTAAAACTTTTTGAAAGTTTTAATCCGATTCCATTTACAATTTCATTTAACATCTATCCTCCTAACTTTTTAAGCCATTCGGTAATCTTCTTCTCAATAACAGCCGGAGCTTGCCTTTTTAATTCATCTTCAGAAATAGTAAGCATAAACTTACCTTTTACCCAAGACTTTTTTAATCTCTTCCCAATAGCAGGAACAAATCTTCCTGGAGTTTGTCTATGTCCAAATTCAACATAGCTTGCGTATTCTGTAGAGTTTGAAACTTCTATTTCATAATTACCGCCATTTTTTCTCACATCGGAAACAGTCCAATTTCTTCTTAAAGTTCCACCTTGACCACCATAGGTTTTAGAGATTGTTTTACCATCTTTTTTATATGAAACGGTCTTAGTTTTCAAAACTCTGGCTTTACCCTTTTTATCATAGATAGTATCGCCTTTTTTTATACCTTTTTTCTTATTATTTCTCTTGTAAGTAGCAACTCCAAAATTAGGAGAACTTACAGGAGTTCTTTTAATTACTTTACGTAACAATCTCGCAGCTAATTCTTTTATAGTATCAATCATCAACTGCTCTTTTTCCTTTTCCATATCCTCAATTATTTTTTGAAACTCTTTCAGACCATTAAACTGTACTTTTATTTTTGAACTTGCCATTATGCTTTCTCCTGCTCTAATTCAAGTATAATTTCCTGATGATTAGTGTAAATTGCAGAAATTCCACTGTGTTTATATGTTCTTGTCGCATTGTTCTGAGTTACTTCAATCATACTCCCTGGAGGAATATAAACTTCAGGGGAAATGAAAAGAGTGACAACTTGAGACACATTCGCTCCTAATTCCGTTTGATCTGCTTGGCTAACATTTTCAAAACTTAAATGACAAGGTTCACCTTTATATATTTCTACTTTTTCAGAGGTCACTATACCATACTTATTTTTAGACTTCTCATTTTTATAAACCGTGCATAGCCCGCTCCACATAGACTTTATTGCATCTTTTGCACTTTTTAAAATATCACTTACCATACTAGCCTCCTAAATCTTAGTATTTCTTCTTCTCCATAAGTTAAAAGATTCGTTAAATATACTTCAAATTTATCTCCTGTGCTTTTAGTATCATCGAAAACTACTTTAGTTTTCCCCTCACTTATCTCTTTCGCTATACGGTTAAAATTCAATCCTAGTATGTTAAGCTGATTTAATTTTAATTTGAAATTAAGAAACTCTGCCACACTTCTATTTATCCAGACATATTTTAATCCTTCGGGAACTTTCTTTTGGTTAGTTTTATTACAGATGTAATACTTTACTGTCTGAATGGAATTGTCTAATAAAAATAAGTCACCATCTACAACTTCGTAACCCAGCGACTTTAAATATTTTTTTACATCTTCCTTGATGTCTATGATATAATCCATGGCTACCACCTATTTTTTAGTTTTCTTAGTTTTTTCTTCAGAATCAATGCTTTCTTCATCTACTTTGTATCCGTGATCCTTAAACCACTCAATCAAATACGGGTTATCTGTTTCTCCAACCCCATTTACAAAAGTTACTCCAGCACTACTTCCTGAATAGTTTTCATTTGGTGCATATATTTTAACAGCCATACAAAATCCTCCTATTTAACCTTGATTTTTCTGAAAATTCCTGCAGCTTTCGTAGCTTTTAATGCAACTGCCGCAACCATTTCCACTTCACCTGTTTTTACTGCACCAGCCGTTTTATAGTCAGGTAACCACGATTTGATTAAAGCATTTCCTGTAGGTGCAACTCCGTGAAATCCATCCATACCAAATCTTACAGCGTATAAAGAAGTTTCCCCTTGTCCATTTATTGTTGAAACTGGGTCATTAGTTCCCGCTTTAGTTCCCAAGTCAACAAACGGAATTACTCCGTATCTTTCAACCTGCTGTCCAAATTCATTCATTGTAACAGTGTATTGGGCTGAACGTCTTGCACAGGCTCTTAATCTGGCAATCAGTTTTGTGTTCCCAGCTAACATTGATGGTGTTCCATCTAGCCCCATTAAAAACTCGTCTAACAAGTCTAAAAACAGTTTGTAGTTTGTGTCTACCGCCGCTGAGTCTGATAAGTCAATTGCTGCCGTTGGTATAAATTCAGTTGTACTTCCTGTAACTGCTTTTTCTAATCCGTCAAACGCTTTCGCATTTACTCCTGAATCCCCATTGATAACCGTGTCATTAAATAACGCTGATGCCGCTTTAATTTTTTGAGTCATTTGCAGTTGAACTTCTGAAACAATTCCACCCATATCTGCAATAATTCTATCAATCTGGAATGATCCCCCAAAGATTTTCAAGTCTACATTATGTCTCTCTTTAGAAACTTCTGCAGGTGTGTACTCCTGATTGACTTCCCTGAAGTCAGCAGTTGGTTGAGTTTTCAACCTTGTATAACCATAAGTCATTGTAGTTCCTCCACCAGTAGGCGAAACCACGTTGTCAAATGGTATGTTACTCATAATAAAATTACTTTTTGCAAATTCATCGATTACTCCAATCTGCAAATCATCCTGTACGTTCTTTTTAGCTTCTGCTAATGTTATTGGCATATAAGCCACCTCCTATTATTCATTTTTATTTACCATCAGTCTTGCCATTATGGCGTCTCCTAATGATTTTGTTTGGTTCACACCTTCTGTACCTGTATTCCCTTCTCCAGGTTTAACTCCTGAAAAGTTAGGCTCCTTCGATTTTGATTCCGCTCTTTTAAATAACATTTTGCTGTCTTCAGCAGTTTTCAAAGCTTCTATCTGTTCATTAATACCAATCAGAACTTCTCCATCCAGTTTAATTCTACCCATGTCAAGTAAAGCCTTAACTGCTTTAATATTAATCGCATTTGAACTCAGCAAAGTGTTGTCGATTGCACTTTCCAGTTTAAATTTAGCAAGTTCAGCGTCAAAATTATCTTTTGCAGCTTTATTATCCTTTTGCAAGTTCTCAATAGTCTGCTTCATTGTTTCCAAATCCCCTGAACTATTCTTTAAATTTTCAAGCTGCACATCTCTGTCCTTTAAGTCTTTTTCCAGCTGTTTTTTTGTATTATTCACTTCATCAAATCTTGATTTTGGAATAAATCCTTTCAACTGTTCCGCATTTGCTGACAGCACTTTTTCTGCCTGTTCTTCTGACAGACCTAATTTCAACAAATCTTCTTTGTTCATAATCTATTCACTCCTATTCATTTTTTACGTTGTATGCCAACGAGATTAGATTTATACTAAATCCCATTTAAAAAATAGAAATTATATTTTATTTATTTTTTTATGGCAAAGGATCAAGACCTCTTGTTAAATAGATTTTATAATAAATCTATTGCTTTAATGGGAAATAGTATTAGACTTGTTCTTTTACGCCTGCAAATCTTAAAAGGCGAAAATAAAAAATCACGACTAAATTAATAATCGTGATTAGTTTTTTTTCTTTATTGATTGTCTTCCTTGTACATTTCCCACAAATCTGAAAGTTTAAAATCTAAATCTTTTTCTTCTTTTAGAACTTTTTTCATAAACTCAAAAAATTCTTTGTGAAGCTCAATTTCCTCTTTCGTAAAAGGTCCATCAAGCCCTCTCCATCCCATTTCGTCTCTTTTTCTCTGATACTCTTTTTCTTTATCTCTCATTTGTTTAAATGCTTTATATAGCCTATGTTCTCTTGATAACATATTTTTCTCTCCTATAGTTTAGGTTTTTATCTTTTGCATTTAGTTTTTGTAAAATCTGTGCAACATCTTCAAAATTTAATTCTCTAAGTTTTTGAATATCATCATCAAAATCTGTCATATCCATCTCAAACATATCCTTTGACAACTCATGCACATATTTTTCATCAATCGCTCTCATATATTTGAACTTCCCATTCCTGAAAGTGTCAAAATCTCCACCACTGAATCCCCATTCATGCCTTCCTTCTGGGTGATTGTGAGTTATAGAAGCGTTCTCAAAACGTATTGATTCGATTCTTTGCATAGGTAACGAGCCTTTATCACCCTTTATAACGTATATTTCTCCACGCTCAGTTACAACCATAGCACTTTCATAGGTATTTTTAACTATTTTTTCTTCATATTTTTGCAAAAGCTCTTCTACACTATTATACCTTGAATCTTTAATATTTCCAAGTAATCTGTATCTTCCTTCAGGAACTTTTACAGTTGTATTGACAAATCTTTTATTCGCATATTCAATTTCCCAGTCTTTATACTTCATATCACTTGGCACGTAATAAGTTTTTCCATCTTTATCCCTTGCAGCACGTTCTCCTTCTTCCTCATCTTCAAAATATGGAGCTGTAGTTGTCCTGCAGTTGACGTGAAATGGTGGAGCAGTTGTGCCAATCTCGTAATCCTTAAACTCGAACACTTTGCCATCAAGGCTTTGACAAATTTCAGAAGTTCTGCTGTCAAGAGTTGCAACAATTTCGTATCGTTCAACATTTAAATCCTCATAAGTCTTAATTCTAGCTTTAGAAGCATAAGCGGCACTTTCAGTATAGACAAGTCTTGCCACGTTGCTTTTACTTGCGCTCATTCTTTTAACAACTTTTTCTATTAAGGTATCTAGCTTGTCTCCACGAATAAACGCTTGAGTCATTTCAACATGTAACGTATTTATCAATTTATTTTTATCTTCCCATATCCTGTCTGAAAAATGTTTTCCATCTGAAGCCCAAGGACTAGAAACAACAGTGTCTACCAATTTATCATTCATCTTATACAAATTTGAACCAATATCCATGCCAGTACCTTTTGCTATTTCAAAAAAAGTATGATTGTATTGGTCTTTATACAATTTCGACAAGTACTTCTCAAAACCTTTCCCATTATCATCGTACAATCTTTCTATTCTTGCTCGTACCTGAAGTTTTAATACTTCTAATCTCTCTATATGATACCTTGCACTTGCATTTTCAAGTTCTTTTACAAACTTCAAACTGTCTTCTCCTGAACCTTTTTTGATATACTCTTCCACAGCCCATTTGAACTCATCACGTTCCTTCTTGTTAAGCATTTCCTTTGCATTTGCCAATGTTACATCGTTATTTTTAGCAATCCTGTTGTACCAAATTTCGACATCTTGATTTATTCTAACAATTGCCTTGTCATATTCAACTTGCTGCTTCTTTATTTCTTTTCCAGCCATTTCATTAACACGTTTTTCTTCTTCTACAAATCTATCTTTCCAATAATCATTCATTTACATCACCATTGTGATTATGCACAACGTTCCTAAAATTTCCATAATCAGTTTGCTCTTGCATTTCTTGTTCTGAGTTTTCTTTTTTCATTCTTGCAAGTTCTTCTTGAACATCTGTTACCCAAGGATGTTGTGCAACCAATGTTTCGTCCGAAATTATCCCAACCGAATTTCTAATATCTGAAATAGCTTGACTCTCGTTTATCAATATGTCTCTATTCAACACAACTTCCACTTTTTCTTTAAGAAAATCACCTTGTCCAGTATTCTTCAAATGATTTGCCACAAACCATATCATTTCTTCAAAACTTGCCTGAAACTCTGTTTCAAAATCATTTGCTTCCAAGTCTATGTCCGAGTACATTGAACGTATGTTAAGCTGATTCGGATTATTCCCAAGTGTATCAGACTTACTGTCGAATCCACCACCATTTTCAATTATAGTTTTCTTCAGCAGTTTCACAATGCTTTCATAGTTTCCTGCATTTACTTCAACTTGTAAACTTGATACATCTCCATCTTCCCTAACTTTAACAGCACCAAATGTTGAAAGATTTTTTCTGAATTCACCTAAATTTTCACCATCATAATTTTTAATAATTAAAATTGTATTTCTGCTGTCTTCCTGCATATTATTCATAAAATCACTTATAAGCATGTTTAAAGCGTCCTGTAGCGATTTTACTCTTTTAAGCAAGGATTGTTCCAGCTCATCTGCCTTGAAGCATATAAGCGGTATTTTTTGCCAGTTGTAAGGCTTGTCATCAACACTTAGGTATGCCTTCTTTTCAATTGCTGTAAGTTTTGTATTGTTCATTTTATAATACTCAACTCCAGACTTTCTGTAAATCTCAACATAGTTTTCAGTATTATATGTCCCATTTTTATAAATCTCTCGACTGTAAACTCTTATTGCATAATCAAGCTCTTCATGCTCATTATCAAGCCAGACAGGAATAACCTCAACTGAATTTAATCTCTTGAATCTTAATTTCCCTGTTTCATCAACATACAAAAATAACCACCCAAGTCCATTGTTGTAGACATCAGTGGTCACTCTTTTTAGTATTTTAAGGAAATTTTTATCAAACAATTCATTTAACTTGTCATCATATTCTTGATTCTCGCTTTTAATACTTGGAGTTTTAGAAATTATATAATTTACTTTTTGCTTTACCAATTTTTTATACTGGTTATCCACGATTCTATTATTTGGTAAATTATGAACTTCTGTCAATTCTCCATTTTCTCCGATAGCTGTTCTTTGCCTAAAAAGTATGTCATGTTTCCCACGATAATAATCATTCCCATCTTTCATTTCTCTATATTTCCGACTCGCAAAATACCACATTATAATATTTTCAACTTCACTAAGATTGATATTCTGTTCTCCCATTTTATCTTTTCTCCTAAACAATTTCTTAATAAATTTAAACATTTTTTCTCCTTAATCAAAAGAAAATGTAGGGCCTTTTGAATAGCTCTCTAGTGCATATCTCATAGCATCCATTAAATGGTTAAAATCATCAACTGGTTTATTTATTGGATTATCAAATTTATCTTTATCCCACATATAATTTGATATTTCAGTTATAAAATTCACACATCTAGGATGGATAATAATTTTATAATCTTGTATATACTGAACTCCGTTGTTTATACTATCCTTACCTTTTCGTGACTTTCTTATACCTTTCAATCCTAAATCATAAAGTTCATCAATAGATTTAGGCTCTTGGCTATCCGCTACAATCTTCTCTTTACCATACCCTTTTCTAATAATCTCTTCGGCTATTTCTCGATTTTTCATCGCATTTCTATATATCTCATCAAATACATAAATTTTCTTATTAGCAACATCAATCAAACCACAGAAAAAAGCACTCGGATCGTTTGTATAACCAAAATCCAATCCAAAAGCTGATTTCACACCTTCACGCCTTGAAATTTCATTAACATCAAATTCTTTCTCTTCCCAATTCTCATAAACAAGACCTTCAACAATTCCCCACTCGCCTAAGCCAGCCACCTGATACCGCCTAGGGTTATTCTTTTTCATATCTTCAAACAGTTTTTTATCAGACCCATCCAACCACTCATTACACATATAGTTAGTCGTTTTTGCCATTATATTTTCATCTTTAACATCAAAAAACCTTTTCTTAATCCAGTGTCTCTCGTTCCAGGGGTTAAACGTGAGTGTAATCTGCTTATACAATGGCTCTTCGATTTTACCTCTGATACTTTCATCAAGCATGTTAAAATCCTGCTCCTTGTTTATCTCATAGGCTTCCTCAATCCACGCCCAGCATAGATTTCCAGTTTCAACTGTTATTGAAGTAACTTTAAGTGGCTCATCCAATCCTCTAAATAGTATTTTTTGCCCTGTAGGAATATAAATTATTTCCAACGGACTTTCTTTAACTGACCAGTAATCTCGTACCTCTAATCTATTTATAGCCCATTTCAAGTCTGTAAAGCAGCTGTCTTTCAAGGTACGATAAACTTTTCTTATCACAAGCAAGTTTGCGCCAGGGTATTTCATCATCGAATAAATAAAAAATAACGCCGTCGTTTTGCTTTTTTTACTCGCCCTACTACCTTTACAAACTCTGTACCTTCCCTTGAAATTCCAAAAATCTCTGTATCCTTTTCCAACTAACTCAGGAAGTCTTACTTTCTTACTCTTCAAGTTCATCTTCACCCACAATCATAACTGGCACAACTCCTTCAACTTCAACTTTATCTGTGAACAGCCTGTATCGTTTACCAAGCAGTTCTGCCGATTTAATTCTTTCACGCAATCCAATTTGTTTTTTTATTTTTCTTGCCTCACTAGTTCCATCGCCAGTCCCTTCAACAACAACAACTTCCTCGTCAAGCTCACCTCTCATTGATTTGGTCAGAAATTCAAGCACTTCTTTGGCAGAGGCCGTTCTCTCATCCTGCATAGCTTCCAATTTCTCGTCGATATAGCTTTTTATAGCAGGTTTTTGCAAGTTTTCTTGCCCAATAACTCTCGCTGTCTTTTTACTGTACCCTGCCTTTATCGCTGCTTCTGTTATGTTTCCAGTTTCAATGTAATAATCAGCAAATCTTTTTTGCTTCTCTGTCAATTTCATGTCAAGTTCTCCACCTCCTCAAAAATAATATTTATAAAAAAAAGACAGCTTTTAAACTGTCTTAATTCCTAATATAGCTAATTAAATTCATCGACCATTAATGTTAATCATTAATTTCCAAAAATTCCAATATAACATATTATATCATATAAATGGGATATGTAAATACCACGTTTGGGACACCAATGGGACATTTTGTCAAGTGCCTAATCTAATAAAACCTCAGGGAATAAACCGTACTGTAATTTCTTAATCAGTCTTGTTCTATTTCTTCCTATTGTTCTCCTATCCACTTCAAAATCTTCAGCTATTTCATCAATACTCCATTCCTTAAAATATCTGAGAATTATAATATCATAATACCCATCGTTTTTGATTCCTTCCAAAGCATTATCCACTCTAATAACTCTTTTTTCAAGTTTTGCATTCTCAGACTTTAAATGTTCTATCCGTTCTAATTCTAACTCTGGAAGCCCTTCATACTTTTTTAATCCCCCTTGAACACTTTCAACAGGTTTTATCTTTTTTATATTTCCTAATCCAGTCTTTAGTATCCCATTTATACGTTCGTTATTCTTTTCAATAATTCTTTTATAATTTGGATATGCTCGAAGCATTGCTTCAGTTTCTTTATATTTATCTGTTTTACTTATTTGTATTAATCTTTCTGCGACTCTATCCGCAATTTTTTCTATGTCTTTTTCGTTCATTTAATTTTTATTTTCCTTTCTGAATATTTATACTCTAATCGCAAAATACTGTATAATCCAAATCAATCCGTAAATTACAAATAAATTTACGATCATAGCAATCAAAAATTCTATCAAGTTGCTTATGGTGAATTTGAATGTCTTTGCCTTATTTTTAAATATAATAACTAATCCATATATGTATCTTACCTGCACTAAAGTAGCTGTTGCTGTGATTAAAAAGCATTTATGATTCTTATTATTATTTCCATTTATTCCTCCTCCGTTATCACAATTGCATTATCAATTGTAACTCTGCGATTGTTTTTGCTTATTAAGTTTAATGATATTCTTCCGCTCCGATTCGAATCTCTTAATCTTATCATTCCTTTGTATTCTTTTAAAAGTTTCCCGTCGAGAGTATAAATTTGTACTGTCCTTTTTAGCCCTTTCGTATCGCTCTCAAAATCTTTTTGAGTATCTTCCCATCTTGCACAGCTTCCTGTCAATCCTAAAATTGTAATTCCTAATAATATTTTTTTCATTTCAACTCCTCCTATCTCTTTTTATTCCTATCTTTGTTCAGCACTTTTTCAAAAGTTGATATTTTATTATCTGTCCTGTTCCAAAAATCAAAATGTCCGTATTGTTTTTTCCAGTTTTTCAAATTAAACTGCATCCTATCTCTATTTTTCATTTCTCCTCCTAACCTTTCTATAACAAAAACGACTTTCTGCAACTGAACTTATTTCAAGAATGAAAGTCCACAAAGCACTATAGAGCCGATTAATAAAACTTTAAACATATTTTTTATTGCCCGTTTCCTTGCAAACCTTCTTTGATTCGTTATAGTTCTGAAATCTACAAACATTTGGTGTTCAATCTCCTCATACCATCTTTTCAGCTCAGTCAGTTCAAGATGTATAAGCAAAATTACAAAAAAAAGCGTTGTAGCTATCAAATATATCTTTATCATAAATCCTCTCTCCTCTCTAATTTTCTAGTACTTTTTAATAAACATTCTATTAAACATCTCCTTTTTTTTGATTTCTCAAATAGCATTAACAAAGTTTCATCTGAAAAATTTTTATAATTAAAATTAAATCCATACACTTCTATTCTTTTATGCACATTCAATCTCTGCCTCATATCAACTTCCCATTTTAGCCATTTCTCTAATTCTTTTTTACTCTTCTTTCTAACTATTACACCATTTCCATTTTCACTGTAAATAATCACTTGTTTCAATCTTGTCTTCTCCTTCAATAATTTCTTTTAACTTCGGTTCTTCAAACAGTTCACTTTTAGCAATCTTACCTTTTTTAGCTCCTTTCGTGTAATAAACCGGTTGGCCATTCTTATCTAATTTTGTCATATTAGAACGATGAACTTCTTTAAATGCTGCAAGAAATATTCCATTAAAATTATTTTTTTCAATTTTATTTAAAATCCCAATCAATTCAGGATCCATCGTATCAAAATATAAGACCCTTGCAACAAGGTCGACATTTCCTTTACATTGCTCTAATAATGTTCCTATATACACATAAGTCATATCCACAACTGCATCTAGTTTTCCTACTGTATCATTTTCTATCTCTGCTTTCATGTACTCCGTTTTTTCTTCTATAAGCAGTAGATCTCTTAAGTGCTTTCTTTCCTCTGTTATATCCTTATTTAAAAATTCTTCCTGCTTGAAAGCAAAATAAAATTCCTTGACCATTTTAGCCATCATTTCCCATTGTTCCATCTATCCTTCCTCTCTTTCATCCCATTCTAAACTGCATTTTTTCATATATTCTAAATATTTCTCAGCTTCTTCTTCTGTTTCAAAATAATTCCCAAAATCATATCTTGCATTATCTTCATTATAACCCCAATCATTATCACTAGTAATCTCACAGTAATCATTTATAAAAAAATAGGTTTCCTTGCTTTCTGCTCTCCAACGTTTCTCGACACCATATTTTTCATTGACAGCTTCCACCTTGTCTTGTATTATTCTTTTAACTATATCATTGCAGATGTTTACAGTATCGTTCAAATCAGAAGACTTTAAGTACAAGTAATTACTAAGTGTTATGAAACTGGGATCAATCAATGAAGTTGACATTACTTTTAATTTATCATCCCTGAAATTACCAAGTTTTAATACTTCCTCATTTTGTTTTCTAATCCTCCAGGCCCATTTATCCCAAACAGGCGTAAATTCTATTTCCAATACACTTTCCTTTTTCATTTTTCCTCCTATTATTTTAATATTAATATTCTAATAAATCACAAAATACAAAATTCATCCTTATTTTCAAGCCCCAAAAAGTGAAACCTATTCAAACCCAATAAAAATCATACTTCCAGAGAAAGGTTTCGGTTACACTTTGCTTGCGGGGACGGCGCACGGGCTCCCCGCCGGCGGCCGCCACCAGCCGGGCGACGACG
>ERZ772948.863-NODE-863-length-19100-cov-8.320294_pt1 | contig 19100 bp, 16 predicted proteins | sample MGYA00511945_ERZ772948 | MGnify/ENA primary metagenome ERZ772948 (study PRJEB29015, sample SAMEA2737927) | human oral metagenome | biome: human oral; feature: human-associated habitat; material: dental | place: China | collected 2141 ... | reverse complement strand
CATGGACTTGCTGCGTGGTGAGACCAAGAGAATATAATTTAAACACTATTATAAACTAAAACTTAAAGACATGAAAAGAACAATGACAGCAGCGATAATGCTATTATGTACATTCGCTTTAACAGTGATGACCACAGGATGTTCCAGTGACAACAATGAAGTAGAGCACCAGAAAAGTGCAGAACAGGTTCTTAACAATATGGTTGGGATCTATGAAGGGACACTGGGGTTTACCTATGGAACATCCACAGCAACTTCAAGTAGCTTGGGATGGAAGACAATTTGTAAGGTAGATAAGGATCACAATATTATCTTTGATCAATTTCCTTACCATACATTGGCTAATGGTGTATCAAAGAAAGGATTGGTCGGAGTAGCATCACCTTTGTTTGCAACACTGCAAAAAGTAGAGAACAGTCCACTTAAAATAAAAATTGAAGCTGTTGGATTGAATTATAATAGAACAGAACTTTTTATCGTTCCAGATGTGAAGTTTAATGTAACAGGCACTAAAGAGATATACGAACTATCAGGACAAATTAGGTCATCAAAAAACAACTATTATACAATGAGCACATCAGAAATAAACATAGAGTTCACTGTAAATAAGTTGGTGAGAATTAATAAAGAACATGGGACGGCATTAGTTGAAAATGATTTTGATATGCCTGTGACCTATTATTTGAAAGTAAAAAGAGTTAAATGAAACTGATTTCATGGAATGTAAACGGGAGCTTACCTATATTTTAAGAGAAAGAACCCAAATACAAAAGTTTATGAAAAAGATAATAAAACTTACAGCTATGGCATTATGTACCCTCACATTATGCCTTACAAGCTGTTCAAAAGACGACAACAATGAAAATATAGGGGGTAAGGAAAAAGAACTAACAAAAGAACAATTCCTTGAAGCACAGACAAAGGTTTTAAACAGTATTCCCGGTAATTACAAAGGTTTTATCAGTGCTGATGCAAAAAATCAGGGGCTTAGTGGTAATATCAAATGGAACATCAATGAAGATGGTATAGTTGTCTGCAAGAAGTTTCCTTATGAAGCTCTTGCATTTGGAATATCTACTGAGGACAACAGTAGTGAAGCAACTCAACTTCGTGCAGCATTAATTGAAGTCCCTTTAGCCGACCTTAAGTTTCGTCTTGTAGGCGATCAAGAGTCTAAGGACCCAGCAGATTTATATGCAACCCCACGTATTACTACAAAAATAAAGACCTCTCAGGGTACTTATAACGTAGTCGGTCAGTTACGAAATGATAGACTTAATGCACACTATGATATAAAGTCATCCAGCCTCAATATGAAATTTATAATCTACAGATTGGATAAAGTTATAGAACATCAGGATGGACGCACTGAATATAAACAAGAAAAGAAATTCAGCATACCTGTTGAGTTTGAACTAAGAACAATAGAAAAGAAAGAAATACAATGAAGTTTATTTCATGGAATGTAAACGGGCTTCGCGCCTGTGTAGGAAAAGAGTTTGAGCAGCAATTCAAGGACTTGGATGCTGATTTCTTCTGCCTACAAGAGACAAAGATGCAAGCAGGACAGCTCGATCTCAGTTTTCCTGGTTATGAATCTTACTGGAATTACGCTGATAAGAAGGGCTATTCTGGTACGGCAATATACACAAAGCATAAGCCATTGAGCGTGACTTATGGTATTGATATTGATGAGCACGACCATGAGGGACGTGTAATTACACTCGAGATGGAAGACTTCTACCTCGTAACTGTTTATACACCGAACTCACAGGATGGGCTTCGTCGATTGGAGTATCGTATGAAGTGGGAAGATGACTTCCAAGCCTATCTTCACAAACTCGATGAGAAAAAGCCTGTTATCGTATGTGGTGATATGAATGTTGCCCATCAGGAGATAGACCTTAAGAACCCAAAGACAAACCACAAGAATGCTGGTTTTACTGATGAAGAGCGTGAGAAGATGACCCAGTTGTTAAGCAATGGCTTCATCGACACCTTCCGTACCCTTTATCCAGAGCAGGTTACTTACTCTTGGTGGTCATATCGTTTCCGTGCAAGAGAGAAGAATACGGGGTGGCGTATCGACTATTTCCTCATCTCAGAACGCCTCAAAGACCGCCTCGAAGATGCTAAGATTCATACAGAGATTATGGGAAGCGACCACTGTCCTGTGGAAATTATCTTGAAATAAGACAATCATATGCACGCCCAGATAAAGACACTACTCTTGATGGCTGCTGTCATGGCAGCCATCATTGTCTATGCTGTTATCCCAACTGAGATAACAATGGGCAGCTATACTATCCGCAAGATAACGCTTGTCAACCTAAACCGACCGCTTATTGAGAAAACAAAACAAACAAAGCATACCGCTAAAAAGGTACATCGCAACCAAACAATCCTTTTCATTGGAGACTCAATGGTGGAAGGTCTTTCACGTAGGTTGGGTGATTATGCAGGCGAAAACGGACACAAACTATATACCGTCATCTGGTATAGTTCTTCTACAGAGCGTTGGGGAACCACCCAAACCTTAGAACACTTCATTGCTGAATATAAGCCAACATACATACTCATCTGCCTTGGCAGTAATGAGCTCTTTATCAACGACCTTGCCAATCGTACGCAATATGTACAACAATTAGTAAAGAAAATAGGTAATATTCCTTTCGTATGGATAAGTCCTTCTAATTGGAATGGCGATACTGGCATCAATGATGTTATAAAGGAGAATGTCGGAAAAGGACATTTCTTTGACAGTCGTAACCTAAAACTCAAAAGAGGTAGCGACCATTATCATCCTACATGGGCTGCAGCAGCCTACTGGATGGATACCGCGGCTAAGTTTATAAGGAGTAAGGAGTGTGCTAATCCGCTACAACTCAACAATCCAAAAGCCCATCACAAGGCAACAAATACAAAGCTTTTGCAACCTTCCTTTGAAGGCTATTAAATAGGAAACAAGCAGCAAATAAACGATTCATAGATGACAAATATAACACAGCTGATGACTGCCTTCTTTGACTTCTTGTCTTCACAAGACAAGAATTGGTCGCTGTGTACATTTCCATTTATGGTTTCTTTCCTTGTTTTCTTCGCCATATACATAGGATTAAACCGCTATCGCCAAACATGGACAAAGGCATACGTCATAGCATTTAGTCTTTTCTTTGCTTTCAAAGCGAATGGATTTTTGATGTGGCTATTGCCCATTATTACAATTAGTTCGTGGTATCTCACTCGCTTTATGATGCGCTTAAAGCGCGGAAAGATACGCAAGATAGGACTTGCCATTGTCATTCTGACCGAATTGCTACCCCTACTCTACTACAAATACACAAACTTTACACTTGAGATATTCCACGAACTATTGCGTAGCAACTTCACACCAGAGAAGATGTTGCTACCTGTCGGTATCTCATTTTTCACCTTTCAAGCTATCAGTTACACCGTTGATGTCTATAAAGGACGCTATCCTAAGACCGCAGAACTAATAGATTATACTTTCTACCTTACCTTTTGCCCACTCCTTATCGCTGGTCCTATCACCCGCGCTGAAGTATTGCTTCCACAGGTTCAGACACCGAAAGATAATGTCTGTGAGAACCTTGTCTATAAAGGTCTGTGGCTGATCATCTGCGGACTGATAAAGAAAGCCCTCATCGCCGACTATATTGCACAATACAATAACATTGTTTTTGATGCGCCAGCAAGCCAAAGTGGCTTTGGTAATTTAATGGGTGTATTGGGCTTTTCAGTTCAAATCTATTTCGATTTCTCAGGCTACAGCGATCTTGCCATAGGTGTTGCAGCCCTAATGGGATATGAGCTAAAAGACAATTTCAGATTCCCTTATCAGAGTCTGAACCTCACTGAGTTCTGGCATCGTTGGCATATAGCTCTCTCCACATGGTTCCGTGACTATCTTTACATCCCATTGGGAGGAAACAGAAAAGGCGAACTTCGCACCTACCTCAATAGTTTTTTAGCTATGATTGTGGCTGGACTGTGGCACGGTGCATCGTGGATGTTCATTGTATGGGGCGTACTTCATGGCATTGGACTGGTCATTCATAAGTTTTGCCGAAACAATGGATTGGATAAGATACCAGACAATAAATATACAAAAGGTATCAGCTGGTTTATTACGTTTAGCTATGTTTCCCTTGCATGGATATTCTTCCGTGCAGTGGATATGACAACTGCTACAACATTAATCGACAATATCCTGCATACTATCAGCCTCTCAGATGCCTACACCTTCCTAATGGAATACCCACTATGGCTTGCCGTTGTGCTGATAAGTTTGGAACTTCATAGTATTCGAGAGACTGACTATAACTGGCTGCAAAGTAAGTTTATCAATTCTTCATGGCTTGTTAAGCTATGTATCTTTGCTATTGTTATGCAGTTAGTTATTAATCTTAGCCACCATAGTATCCAACCATTCATCTACACACAATTCTAAGATGATCATCAAATACAGATATAGCGGCTTATTACTCTTAGAAGCGTTATTCACACCCATCCCCATCTTCTTTTTTATATGGTTTTTCTTTGGGCACAAAGGTGTAGACGCTGCCCATCCTTTCATGCTCATTATCGCACTTTCAACGATACTTTATGCTGTTTCGTTTTGGCTATTCAGACTTTTTGTTGCCTGCCAAAAATTGTGGAAAAAAGACTATCTCTCCATCAAAGGTGACCATATTTGTTTCTACGATTGCCTACGTTGCAAATATACGGAAGTAACTGCTGATGAAATAGAAGGGATAAACGACTACCATTATTACTTCGTTCCTTTCATCGTTCAGATAATTTATACCACAAAGGGAAGAATCTTCACCCTTCCAGAACTTACTAACGAAGGGCAAGAAAGGGTTACAGAAATCATTTACGACTTCCTATATCAGGCTGAAAAAGAGAAGAACGAAAGTCATACAACTATATACTAAAAAAAGATAAGTATAACCTATCAACTTTCAGTCTCATCTCTTTGGTGAAACAAAACAAATGCTTTCGCTTTAAACCTACCTTTGAGACAAACAATAAATAAGCATTTATCGACTCTGAGTTAACCCTTTATCTGCAATCACATCAGCATCTATTTGCTTGGTGCGAAGCCTCCGCACCATTGGTGCTTACCACACGCACCACACGTGCTAAGGCTCCGCACGACTCTTATTGGAAGTGTAAAGTGAGGGGAAGGTTATATCTACAAGCTACAGGTTTACCGTTATGCATTGCAGGTTTCCAACCTCTTAATAATTGAAGTGCTGCAGCAATACCGCGGTTCAACTCAATATTATTTACCGTTAGAAAGACTATATCTTTCAAGGAACCATCCGTATCAACAATAAAAGAGGCATAAGTTCTCCCCACAGGAGTTGTTGCTGGGCTAAGTCCTGTATAGGAAATATTCTGCCCAATAGCCGCAGCTAAATTTCCATCAAACTGTGGCAATATTTCTGGGAAGACAGAATCAGTTGATAAGGAGGCATATACAGCCTCATTAGGAAGTTTCTTAGTGCCTGCATAAGATAATGACTGTTTCTGCCACTTCTTAAAACTCTTAGAGAAAAGCACATCTACCATGTCATTACTTACTTCTGAATAAACTCCACCACCGCTATCAACACCAAGGTCGAAGCGTATATTCTGTCCTATCAGTGCAAACTGATTGGGTAGAATATCCCAATTTATAGAGTCCTCAGTATGCGTATTTGCCGTATAATCTAACAGTTCATAAAACTGATAACGAACGTTAGGATCCTGCCACAAGCGTGCCTGATTAAACACATCATTCTGTGTTAAGACCTTCTTATTGATAAGGTCAAAGGTAAAATAAGAATGCTTTGCCGTAATGACACTTGTTGCATTACGCTCCTCCAAGCGGGCAAGAAAAGAAATATATCTGCCTGGCTCCAACCAAAGACATCTTAACCCCATATCATAAAAACGCCTTTCAGCACCCGCATCATCCTTTATAGTTCGCACTTCTTTACCTAATGAAGACTCAAACTGCTTCCAACCAGTATCATAACTTTCGGAAGACTGGTTAAAGAAAAAGCTTGTAAGATAATGCTGTAGTTCTGGTAAGAGAGAGCCATCCAAGCCTTTTGGCCATTCAAAATCCTTTGAAATAATCGTCAACGTATCACCCTTCTCATATAGATGACGGGACGACTCATAAAGCATAGCATCCTTAGACGCAATTGTTCCTGCCGACTGTCCGAATGCCATAAGACTTACAAACAGTAACAGGAACAAAGTATTAAGTCGGTTAATCATAATTTCATGAATGTTGTCTGGTGTCTCTTACTTGCTTTTTGACCCTTTGGTGTAAAAACATCATTAAGCTCCATCACACCAGAAAAACTAATCGTCTCCTTTTCACTGGGATTAATTACCAATGACACAGTAGCATTATCGAAGACTTCAAGTACAATCTGATAGCTCTCGAAATCATTACGAGTAGTCATAAAGATACGACGTCCGTCTTTCATCGGTTCTTCCTTATAACTCGTTAGAGGTTCTACAAGGCTCAAACCGCCACCACGTCCGTAAGGAATATAGTAAGCTCTACCGAAATAAGGGAGGAAAAGCCCTACCGAATCACCACTCACCTCGAGTCCCCAATCGTCCTGTAAATAGACAGCAGGACCACGCATAGGGTACATACGATCCACGAAGACGCGGTAGCGATGCTCTGCTAAATGAGCCTTCACAGCAGTAGAACGCAACTGCGCCATCTTCTCCTTTGAAACAGGATTACCCTCTGAATCATAATAAGTTGTAGCACAGCCCACCATTAGGACAGCTACAAAAAGAAATAAAACTAAACGTTTCATTGCATACCTCTCTTTCTTTTAAGTCGTTATAGTATTTTTTATTTCTACTTTACAAGCGTTAGAACAATGTTTACACAAAGTGGTGAAAAATCTTATAGTCTACTGTTCAGCCTAAAGAACAGTTCTTATACTATTCAATCTTTTCTATCTTTGGCGCCTCCATCTTCTCAATAGAAGGTGCTGCCTGCTTAGCAGGAAGTTCTGAAGATGGGGCAAAGTCTGGAGCTGGTGCAGCAATAGGAGCATCGTATTGGTTAGACTGCACCTTATCAGAAGCCTCCTTCCCCTTATCATCTTTACCAGCCTTAGCCTTATCAGCCTCAGCAGCTTTCTCCTCATCAGTCATCATATCTTCTTTTGAAGGCTTCATATTAGGCCAAAGATAATCGCCTACTATGTCTATTGTGTCTGCATCTGCGTTGCGTTTCTGCACCTCTTCCTCCTCCTGTTCAGTCATTGGAGCATCATCTGAAGCCACAATGAGATTATAAATTAAGCCCAAGAATACGAGGACAGCCAGTCCACAAAGAACTTTAAAGGTCAGCGACTTTGTAAATTTACGCTGCTTATTCTGATTTGACATAGTCTTGTTATTATTCTGTTTTGTTAAGAATCAATTTATACTTCACGGAGAAACGCAATCGGTACATTCTCCTTCTATCTTTTGCAAAGATAAACATTTAAAAGGAGAATGTACCGAAAGGATAGTAAAAAACTGCTTTTTTATTACAGAAAACACTTAAATCATTATTGATTCTTTGGTTTTCTATATTGCTAAAGTTTACTCCTTGATGCGGATAAAGGCATTAGCAAGGATAGCTGTAAGGCCACCTGTAGTGATACCACTTGAGAAAATGTTCTTGATGATATCAGGCATCTTGTCAAGAATACCAGGTACCAACTCCACACTCAGACCCATTGCAAAACTGATAGCCATGACTAACACAGCCTTACGAGTAATCTCAGTAGAAGCGATAATACGAATACCTGCAGCGGCAACAGTACCAAACATCAACAAGGTTGCACCGCCCAAAACAGGATCAGGAATAAGTGAGAACACCTTACCTACTACTGGGAACAATCCTAAAAGAACCAAAGCACCAGCAATGAAATAACCAACATAACGGCTGGCAACACCCGTAAGCTGTATCATACCATTGTTTTGGGCAAAGATAGAGTTAGGAAAACTATTGAAGACAGCAGCCAATAAAGAGTTGAAACCATCTGCAAGAACACCACCCTGTGCTCTTTTCAAGAAGACAGGACCTTCAACAGGCTCACCAGAGATGAGCGAATTGGCTGTAATATCACCAAAAGCCTCTACAGCCGTTACGAGATAAATAAGTCCGATACCAATGATTGTACCTAAATCAAAGTTCAAACCATATTTGAAAGGAACTGGAATATTAAGGCTACCACTACCTTTGAGGCTTGAAAAGTCAATCATATTGAGTGCATAAGCAGCTACACAACCTATCAATAGTCCCAACACAATGGATCCCATACGTAGGAAACGGTTGTTTGATCGGTTGAAGAATATAATGCTAACCAATACGAGTAAGGCAAGTCCAAGGTTCTGCAATGAACCGAATGTACCACCATCAACAGCAGCTTGACCACCACCACAAGAGTTAATACCAGCCTTAATAAGACACATACCGATGAGGGAAACAACGATACCTGATACCAATGGAGTGATAATCTTACGTGTGTAAGGCAAGAGACGGCTCACAACCATCTCTACAACAGAGGCAACAAGACAAGCACCAAAGATGTAACTGAGTCCCATTTCTATATTCATCTTGCCGTTAATCATACCTAACATACCTGCTCCGATGATTGGACTGATGAAAGAGAAAGACGTTCCTTGAATACAAAGTAGACCTGCTCCAATCGGACCAAACCTACGACACTGAATAAAGGTAGCCAATCCAGACACGAAGAGAGACATTGACACGAGGAAACCTGTGGTATCCAAGTCGAATTTCAATGCTGAACTGATGATGAGGGGTGGTGTGATAATGGCTACGAAGATTGCCAACAGATGCTGCAAAGCAGCAAAAATAGTTTCACGAATTGGTGGACGATCATTCAGACCATAGATAAGTTCCTTAGACTTTTCCATTCTTTTTGTTATTTAAAACGATATAATAAAGGTAAGATGTTATTCTTTACTGAAATAAAAAGGTAGCTTTGGTAGTTCCAAAGTACAGCTTCATCTTTCTTAAAAGGTAGTTCTACGCTTCTTAAAGAGTAATCTCAATTCCTTAAAGAAACGTTTACGTTACAAGTTATAACCTTATAAAACAAGAAAGGTGGGCACACAAGCCCACCTCATTTATATTTCTCTCATTTTAATCTCACAGTTATCAAGCGACTCAATGATAGCCAAACTCTCACAGCGAACACCCTCCGCTTCAATCACATCACGACCATGTTGGAACGCTTTCTCTATGATAAAGCCCATACCAACTAACTCTGCACCTGCCTTTTTACAAAGATCTATGATTCCTTTCGCCGCATTACCATAAGCCAAGAAGTCATCAACAAACAGTACCTTATCACCTTTGCCCAAATATTCCTTCGATATCACGACATGATACTCTCGTTGTTTCGTAAAAGAAAAGACTGTTGTCGAAAGCATATCGCCCATTGTCGAAGGCTTTTTCTTCTTCGCAAAGACCACAGGAAGGTCGAGCAGAAAGCCCATCATAATGGCAGGAGCAATGCCACTCGCTTCAATTGTGATAATCTTGTTGATTTCTGTTGATGCATAACGGCGGATAAACTCCACACAAATCTGCTTCATCAGATTAGGATCCATCTGGTGATTAATAAACTTGTCTACCTTCAAGATTCCGTCTGGGAAGCACTTTCCATCCTTTAGGATACGGTCACGTAATGCTTTCATTGTGCAATTAATCGTTTGTCTGTTTCGAGAATTAATTGCCTACAAAAGTAGTAAAAATCTCAAATATAACGTGCATAAACGAAGGTTTTTCTACACCTTACCCACATAAAAGTCGATAATCATCGATTAATCCACGCTGTTACAAAAACTTTTATTACTTTTGCACCCGTTTGTCGGTTGGGGAAAGCTCCACATTCCGACGTTTTCTTTAATTATATTATGTACAAACCAACATTTCAAAAGCGCAGCGTTCTGAAGTTTAAACACTTCTCTAACCATGGCTATTCACTCTTTTCTGTTCTTGGAAAAGAGGTTCTGATTGGTGTACTGAGCGTCGCTACCTTGCAAAATGCTACTGCCAAGGGCATTAGCGTTGAGACAGAGAAGGCAGAGACAGACTCAACTATCACCAACAGAGGCATCATGATGGAGGAAGTGAACGTCACTGGAACGCGAGCACCGCTGACAGTTAGTCAGCAAGCGAGAATGGTAACTGTACTGAGTCGTGAAGACATTCAGGCGGCTCCAGTACAAAGTGTAAACGATTTGTTAAAGTATGCCGTCGGTGTTGACGTCCGACAGAAAGGACCTTTAGGTGCCTTGACCGACGTAAGTATTCGTGGTGGCAACTCAGAACAAATCACAGTCCTCCTTAATGGTATCAATATCTGTGATGCACAGACTGGACACAACTCCTTTGACTTCCCTGTTGACATCAGTGAAATCGAACGAATAGAAGTCCTTGAGGGACCAGCAGCCCGCGTTTATGGTACATCTTCTTTATTAGGTGCTATAAACATCGTAACCCGAACTCCACAAAAGACAAGTCTCTCTGCTCATATTGAAGGTGGCTCCTACGGCTATCTCAGCGCTGGAGTACGTGGAAACATTGCTTCAAAAGACCGTTGGAACAATCAGCTATCAGCTTCTTACACTCGCAGTGATGGCTATCTTCGCAACAAGGCAGGTAGCCTCAACGCTGATTACCGCACTGCAAAAGTCTTCTATCAAGGTAATTATACGGATGAAGACATGATGGTTCGCTGGCATACAGGTATGAGTGTGAAAGACTTTGGCTCAAATACTTTCTATTCAGCAAAGTACGATGACCAGTTTGAACATACTTTCAAGACCTTCACAGCCATTCAAGCTGAGAATCTAAAGGGCCGTTTCCACATTCGCCCTTCTATCTATTGGAACCGTAATATGGACCGCTTTGAACTCTTCCGTGGCGCATCCAATAAGTATCCTTTCAACTATCACCGCACTGATATCTATGGTGTAAACCTCAATGCTTACTTTGATTGGAACCTTGGACGCACAGCCCTTGCTGCAGAGTTACGCAATGAAGACCTCGTAAGTGGTAACCTCGGCGAACCACTCTCTCGTCCAAAGCATATCCATGGAACAGACAGAGACTACACTGTCGGCCTGAATCGCACAAATATTCAGTTTGTCCTTGAGCATAATATCATCCTTGACCGTTTCACACTGTCGGCTGGTTTGACAGCTGTCAAGAACAGTCAAGCAGATATGCCAATGCATGTTTACCCCGGAGTTGATGCAAGTTACCGTATAGGAAACGCTTGGAAGCTATATGCTTCTTATAATGCATCCCTCCGTATGCCGTCTGTTACAGAGTTATTCTACTCAGTTGGTGGCCATAAGGCAGACAAACATCTTCGCCCAGAAGAACTTTCAGCATTCGAAACGGGTGTGAAATATGACAACAAGGGCGTCACTGCCAAGGCAAGTGTTTACTGGAATAACCACAAGAATCTCATCGACTGGATCAGTGATGGCACATTAGATGCCAACGGAGCAGTGCTATGGAAGAGTGTGAACTTCGGAAAGATAAAGCACTTTGGAACAGAGGCTTCACTCGATTTCGACCTCTATCAGCTTCTGCCTTCACAGAAGTTCTTTAAGAAGTTTGGTGTGGCTTATAGCTATATCCACCAGAAGAAGGTTGATAATCAAGGCTATGTAAGCAAATATGCGTTGGAATATCTGAAGAATAAGTTTGTTAGCAATCTCCAGTTGAACCTCTGGCGCAATCTTGACCTTGGCTTCTACTATCGCTTCCAACATCGTATGGGAAACTATATTGATACGAACAACCAACGACAAAGCTATAAGAGCTATGGCGTTGTTGATAGTCGTATGACTTGGAATGCTAAGAAGTGGACGGCATATGTTGAAGCAAACAACTTATTTGGTGCCCATTACGTTGACTATGGCAATGTTCCACAGCCAGGCGCATGGGTCGTTACAGGTGTAAGTTTCAATCTTTAACGAATTATTCACATGAAAATAAATATTTTTCTTCACGGTAATAAATATTTATTTTCATACAAAAAAAGAATTATCATCACGTAAAGAAATCATTATCTTCGTGATGATAATTCTTTTATAATAATCTGTCTGAGCCGTAAAGACATTCTTTTTACAGCCCATCAGACCTCAACTACGACCTATCTTACATTGACCGCAACCCCACGACGTTGCATATCATCTGTCAATGGACGAACTCGTGTGAGGAACTCCTTATAACTTCTACGTTCAGGAACACTCCATCCTGCCTCAGCCAAAGCGGCTGCACGTGGGAAAGCTTGATAGTAAATACGTTCTGTAGAGTTGATACATTCACTCCAAAGCGTTCCACTCACACCGAGTAGATTGTCACGTACAAACACACTATCCTGCCCCCATGCTGGGTCAAGACGATAGGTCTGTTCGAGCGTAGTGACCGGCATTCCCCAGTTTTTCTCTGGCATATCCCCCTTCTGTTGTGGATAGTCAAGGTAGCAGTGTTCCCCCGGACAGAGCATTATCTTCGCCTTATTGCGTACGGCAGCATCAATCGCCGTCTTTGTCAAACCATGTCGCCAAGCATAGACCACACAGCCCGGCTGAATCGTCTTAAACTCCTGTTCATACCAGTACATTGGTGTCTTACCCAATGACTGAAGTTTATTAATCACACGATCGAAGAGGTATTGCTGCAACTGCCAGTTCTCTATGTAGCCTTCTTTCTTCTTCAATGCCGTACAAGCTGCGCAATCTGACCATGCACCCAATGGTGGTTGCCCAGCCTCATCACCACCCAAATGAACGTATGGAGCAGGGAATACATCGGCTAACTCTGTCAAAACATTATCGAGGAACTCATAGACAAATGGCTCTGCAGGACATAGTAACTCATTGCTCACACCACAAGTCAAGCGAATAGGCACAGGCTTCTTAGCACAAGAGAGCTGTGGAAAGCAGTGAACAGCAGCTACCTCATGCCCTGGGAGTTCAATCTCTGGAATCACCATAACATGATACTGAGCAGCAAAACGAACGAGTTCGCGCATCTGCTCTTGTGTATAATAACCGCTAATACGCTCTGGCATATCATCCATACCGACACGATCAGACGCCTTCTCGATTAGTTCTGGGTATTTCTTTATCTCTATACGCCATGCCTGATCATCTACCAAATGAAGGTGGAGTGCATTGAACTTATAGCGTGCCATCTCAACGATAAAGCCCTTCAAATCCTCAAACGGAATAAAATGACGCACTGGGTCAACCATCAATTCACGGATTGCTGTACGTGGTTGGTCCGCAATATAAAGTGCAGGTATCTTCTCTGAACGTGCCGAAACACCATTGCCAACACAAAGCTGTTCGAGTGTCATCAGTCCATAAAACACGCCCATAGCTGTACGTCCTTTGATAGTTACTCCCTTATCATTTACCTGCAAGGTGTAAGCCTCATCATTTGTAAGCGACTTGTCAAGTGCCAAACGCACCATCGGACCAGTCTTTCGTCCTTTCTTATAGACTGTTCGCTCACCGAGAATGCGCTCAGCTTGCATCTTTTCATTACTCAATTCCTGTGGAGCCTCTACCCCTACAACATCTTTCCATTTGAGAGGAAGACTTTTTTTGTAAACTTCTAACTTGAGAGGACGAGGTACGAGGAGATTCTCTGGGTCGCATACATTCTCCATTTCATGACGTGAAAAAAAGTTGCGCCAGCCCGGTGCATTACGATATGCCTTCTTTGCTTGAGCAGGAACGATAAGTTTCACGCGACTAAGATCAATGCCATCAAAAGAATTGTCAGCGCAAATAGGAGGAACAACTGCCGAGAGACGAACTTCACGGAGTCCACGACAATTAGCAAAAGCGAAAGCACCTATACGTGTTGAACCGTCGAAAGACAGTTCTGTCAACTGACGACAACCATTAAAAGCTGACGCATCTACCACACGCGTAGTTGCAGGGAAATGTAATTTCCCACCTATTCCGTCACAAGCAAAGAACGCTTGCGTACCGATAGAATCAAGCTGTGGGGGAAGTGTAAGCGACGTAAGTCGATGACAAGAGTGCATCGCATTGCGAGGAATCACTTTACAGTCTGTCTGTGAAAGGTCGAGTATGGTCTCATTCACCTTTACATCACGCAGAGTTCTGAAGTTCTGCGCATTTACCGACTGGAATATCAAAAAACAGATGCCAAGTACTGACACGACTTGTCCTATACATCTTCTCCGATAAGAGAATCCTTTGAACACATTCGTTTTGTTAATAAACTGTAGGAATTTCTGCCACAGATTTGCCCAAGAGGTTACACTCGTTGTAGCCATTTTTTGTTAGTTTTTAATTACGTAACTAAAGTTTCTCACCCTCAAAAAGTTGGCTTAAAATAACAGTTTCTCAATAATTATTGGTAACTTTGTAGTGCTTTATTACATTGATTATCAATAAATTAAAGAGTAACTGTTATGGATGCAAAATTATACAATTTAAGCGAGATATCCAAGCTTTTAAGTGTTAAAATTAAGATGAGTAGCGATATTCTCTCACTTTTCTCAAAATTTGGTCTTGGACGTCTGCTCTGTAGACTTTCTTTGGAGAAACACGATGGTATCTCCGCTGTTCAACTGATTCTTTCCCTTTGTCTTTTCCGCATTAATGGTGAGACAATACACTCCATATACAAGAAGAATTTCTACCATCTTCTCACCACTGGAAAGAACTGCTATTATCGTATGATGGTCAGGCAGACAATGAATTGGCGTCGTTTGCTTAGCTATACTGTTCTTCGTTTTGAATGCATTCTCCGGAAGAATGGCATTCAGACAGAGAGCGAGAACTCCTGTGTCATATTTGACGATACAACCTTGGAAAAGACTGGTAGAAAGCTTGAGCATATCACCAAGGTTTTCGACCATGTACGAATGAACTATGTTCTGGGCTACAAGCTTCTTTTATGCCTGTTCTTCGATGGTAAGTCCTCTCTGCCGTTCGACTTCTCCCTCCATGAGGAACTTGGAAAGAAAGAGGATGGCGGACTTGGCAAGAAGGAACTCCGCAGCAGATTCTCCAAGAGACGCATGAAAGAGAGTCCAGCGTATGAGCGGAATCAAGAGTGCGGTATGAGCAAGATGGACTCCGCCATAAGGATGCTCCAGCGCATGTGGAAGAGTGGTATTCATCCCCATTATGCCTTGGCGGATAGTTGGTTTGCCTGCGAGAAGTTCATTGAGGAAGTCAGGAGAGTAGGCAACGGAGCTATACACTACATCGGCCTTGCAAAGATGGGAAAGACAAAGTACTTTGTGGAGAACAAGCGACACAATGCCGCTGAGCTCGTAGCAATGTATGCAAGACGTACCAAATGCTGCCGGAAGTACAAGTGTCAGTACATTGAGTTGAGGGGATGTCTGGGGAATATACCAGTCAGGATATACCTGATTAGATATGGACGTCGACAGACTTGGAATATCATGCTTAGTACGGATTTATCGATGAACTTTGTGCGTGCCTTCGAGTTATACCAGATACGATGGAACATTGAAGTGGTCAACAAGGAGACAAAAGGACATCTCGGACTCGGCTCATACATGGGGAGAGACTTTGATGGTCAGATTGCTGATGCAACGCTCTGCTACATTACATATATCGTGATGTCGTTAGAAAAACGGATGTCAGAGTACGAGACCATGGGTGAATTGTTTGCTGACATGGAAGATGATGTCATGGCACTTACGTTATGGCATCGTGTGCTGAAGTGCATAGAGAGGTTGCTTGCTGCTCTTTGTGACGTTCTTGGGTTCTCTGTTAGTGAGATAGGGCAGTTAATAGTCACCGACTCAGAAATGCGGAACAACTTTGAGATTATGGTCAAAGCATTGGAAGACAGGCAACAAGAAAAGCTCACAACCATAAACATATTTTAGACATGTGTTAACGGCTCACGTTCATGGGTATTCGCAAAGCAGTTTGGTGGAAAGACCCATGAAATAGAGGGGTGGGAAACTTTAGTTCATTAACTTTGCAAAGCAGAAAACAAATGAACTCATGAATAGAAGGAGAAACCTAAATTACCGTAATCCCTTGTTTTTAATAGGGAGCCGTTTCCTAAAGCTTTATTTGCTCGTGGGCTTGTTGCTCCGCGTAGTTTTGATGTGCACTGCACCGCAAGATGCGCAGTTTAGTTTTGTCGAAACCTTGCGTTTGTTGGGCATAGGCCTTGCCACTGACCTTGGTGTGGGGCTATTGTGTTGTGCACCCCTGCTGGTTATCTATCCCGGTCTCAACGAGTTGAAATACAACCGTTGGGTGGGATGGTGCATCGAAGTGTTGCTGTTGGGCAGTCTGATTTATGTTTATGGTTTCCATTCTATTTTCGATGAATACGGTGGTGGGGCGCCTAAGATAGCCAAAATCTTCCTGACGTGGAAGTTTGTGAGCTTCAGTCTGCGTTTTGCTGTGTGGCCGTTGCGCGATGCCTGGCGCCGCTTTTCGCTTTATTTCACGTGGGGCATTTATGTGTTGCTGCTGCTTGTGGTGTCGATGGGCGAATATTTTTTCTGGCAAGAGTTTGGCGTTCGCTACAACTTCATCGCCGTAGATTATTTGGTTTACACCCACGAAGTGTTGGGCAACATCATGGAGTCCTATGCCATTGTGCCGCTGATGGTGGTGGCAGTGGCGCTGAGTGTGGGCATCGTCTATCTGCAATCGCGCCGCAATCGGTTTAAGCTCACGAAGCTCTACACGGGCAAACTCTTTGCCATTCACACCCTGCTCTATCTGCTTTTGGCAGTGGGTGGCTATTTTCTGAGCCGCAGCCTGCACCGTTTGCAAACCGACAACCAATATGTTGACCAGCTTTCGCAAAATGGTGCCTATGATTTTGTGAACGCCTTTGTCAACAACAAGCTCGACTATGCACAGTTCTATGCGATGTTGCCTCAGCAAACAGCGGTAGAGAACTATCACAGACTAACAGGTTTGAATGCACGCAACAGCAAGGTTGTGGGCTATGAGTTGGGCAACAATCGTCCCAACATTGTGCTCATCACGGTGGAAAGCCTCAGCGCTGAATTTCTTTCGCGTTACGGAAACACGCAGCACATCACGCCCTATTTAGACCGTTTGATGGGGCAGAGTTTGGTGTTCGACCGCCTTTATGCCACCGGTAATCGCACGGTGCGTGGGCTTGAGGCGCTCTCTTTGTGCATTCCACCGAGTGCAGGCGAGAGCATTATTAAGCGCAAAGCCAACCGTATGGGCAATCTTTCCATTGGCGAGGTGATGAAAGGTCTGGGCTATCGTTGTCAATACCTCTATGGTGGCTACAGCTATTTCGACAACATGGGCGACTTTTTCTCGCACAACGGTTACGAAGTGATTGACCGCAGCCAAATCAATCCGCGCGACATCAACTTTGCAAACATTTGGGGAGTGTCCGACGAGGATATGTTCAACAAGGCGCTTTCGGTGTTCAATCGCAATGCAACGCAAGGCGAACCGTTCTTTGCGCAGATTATGACCACGAGCAATCACCGCCCCTATACCTATCCCGAAGGCCGCATTCAATTTGATGGCGACCCACATTGTCGTGAAGCAGCGGTGAAATATACCGACTATGCCATTCATCATTTCCTGCAAGCGGCGGCCAAACAGCCTTGGTTCAGCAACACAGTGTTTGTGGTGATTGCCGACCATTGCGCCTCAAGTGCAGGCAAAACATCGTTGCCCGTTGACCAATATCACATTCCTTGCATTGTCTACGCACCGCAACTCATCCGCCCCGGCTACGAGGAAAAGGTGTGCTCGCAGATTGATGTGTTGCCCACGTTGCTGGCTTTGCTGCACCTCAAGACCACCGTTCATTGGGCAGGGCAAAATATCTATGCACCCACTTATCGACCACGTGCCTTTATGGCCACCTATCAAGACTTGGGTTATTTGGAGAATGACACGCTCACAGTGCTCTCGCCCGTGCGCAACATCCGCCAATATCGCGTCAAGGCGTTGCCCAATGGCACCCACGAAGAACAGCCGTTGACGCAGCACGATAAAGTTTTGGCGACGAAAGCACAGAGCTATTACCAATTCGTCAACTTGTATTTAAACGCAAAATAAATTGCAAAAACCACATGATGACTTGCCGCAAACGATGCTCGCTCACGGTCTTAGCTTGTGCTTTTACCCTCTTGGCAACAGCACAATCAGCCGAACATAAAAAGCCCAGGCAATGGTCGTTGCAAGGCACTTGGAGCAAAACGACGCTCGAAGACGACTCACCCGCCGGACAATCGCTTTATGTTGGCGACGATGAAGGGGAGGCTTATACGCTCATGGGCGACTATTATCTCAACAAACACTTTGCCCTGACGGCCGGATTGGCCTATGGCCGCGAGGGATTGCTCACTAATTTGGGTAGCGGTTTGGGGCTGAAAAAGAGCCATCGACTCGACTTTATCGGCGGTGCAAAGCTCTATCCCCTTCCCAATAAATGGCTCGTGCAGCCTTTCATCGGGGGCAATGTCATGGTCAACCCATTTAGCTTTTGGGGACAAAGTGGCAGCAAAACCTATAGCGTGTTTCATCAAAACCATTGGCGCAAGCTCAATGTCGACTATGCCTTGCGCAACCCCACGCTGCAATTTGCGCCGCGGGTGGGCTTCGATCTCTATCTTTTCACGTCGGTAGCTTTGACCATGGACTGGGACATACGCTGGGCGTTGGGTGGCTATCATCGTGCCGATTTGCGGTTCATCGACGGGCCTTACATGGGACAGTTGCTGCATTATGACACTTCAACGCCACGCACAGCCTTTTCGGTTGGCCTGAAAGTTGATTTCCCTGCCAAGCCCGTTTCCGAGCAAACCACCAACACTTTGTGGGGTGCCATCCTCACAGTGTTAGGCTTGTGGCTTACAGCCACTGATACATCCACACCTTATTCGCGTTAAACGGCCTTTGTAGCGACAGCCTAAAAGGCAGCGTTTCTGTCAACGCATGCCCTCGTTTTGCGTGAATGTCAT
>ERZ772948.861-NODE-861-length-19145-cov-4.756941_pt1 | contig 19145 bp, 18 predicted proteins | sample MGYA00511945_ERZ772948 | MGnify/ENA primary metagenome ERZ772948 (study PRJEB29015, sample SAMEA2737927) | human oral metagenome | biome: human oral; feature: human-associated habitat; material: dental | place: China | collected 2141 ... | reverse complement strand
ACTCCACGGAGTCGGCGATGAGGTCGCGGCTGGGCAGGGAGTAGAGCATGCCGTCATGGCCCATGGCGATGCCGTCGTCGACGGCGATCGTGTTGAACTCCTTGGCGACACCGCCCGCGGCCTCGATAGCTCCGGCGACCAGATCGCCCATGTTCTTCAGGTGGACGTGGCCGGGAACGAACTGGGTGAAGGAGTTGGCGATCGCGATGATCGGCTTGCCGAAGTCCCCGTCCTTCATGCCGGTGGCGCGCCACAGGGCGCGAGCTCCGGCCATGTTGCGGCCCTGGGTGGATGTTGCCGAGCGCAGCGGGCGACTCATGAGTGTGCCTTTCGATTGCTTGTAATGAGTCAACACTAGGAGCGTGAGCGCCGCGTTTCCGTGCGGGTTTCGTCTCATGGACGATGCCGGGGCCGCGCCGGGATGGTATTGCACGGCATTCCGGTGCTTGGGTGGGGCCGTCGGCCGTTTCAGCGGCTGGACGCATGTGCGCACACCCACAGGGAAAAGGAAAGGGCTGCGTGCGTGAATTCGCCTCCCGTTTCTCCGCCGGCCGGTCACGACGAGCCATACCGTGGACTCTCCCGCACGCTGCGGACGCGCGAAACGTAGTCTGAGGGCACCGAAGAGAAAGGACTGCGATGACGATTCGCACCACCCATGTTGGCTCCCTGCCCCGCACCCCCGAGCTGATCGAGGCGAACCGCGCGCGCCGCGCCGGTTCGCTCAGCGAGGCCGATTTCACGTCGCTGCTGCGCGATCAGGTCGACGGCGTCGTGAAGCGTCAGGCCGAGATTGGCCTGGATATTGTGAACGACGGCGAGTACGGCCACGCGATGATTGACACGGTCGACTACGGCGCCTGGTGGACGTACTCCTTCTCTCGTTTCGGCGGGCTATCGTTCGAGGACGTGCAGCGTTTCGACGTCCGTCCCCCGGCTGGCCGAGACGGTCGCCTGTCCTTCTCCTCGTTCGCCGAGCGCCGCGACTGGCAGCGTTTCGCCGATGCTTACGCGGACCCAGATTCGGGCATTCATATCGCGAACCGCAACCCGATTGCGTTCCCGACGATCACGAGCGAACTCACCTACATCGGCGCCGAGGCCGTCGCGCGCGACATCGCGGGAACGAAGCACGCGCTCGAGGCGGTGGGCAAGCCCGTGTCGGATGGTTTCGTGGCGGCGATTTCACCGGGTTCGGCGGCTCGCGTGGCCAACGCGTTCTACGCGGACGACGAGGCCGTGGTGTGGGCGTGCGCGGACGTGCTGCGCGAGGAGTACAAGCGGATCACGGACGCGGGCCTGACGGTGCAGATCGACGCACCGGACATCGCGGAGGGCTGGGATCAGATGAACCCGGAGCCGTCGGTGGAGGATTACCGTACCTTCTCGCGCGTACGCATCGACGCACTCAACCACGCGCTGGAGGGCATCGACCCGTCTCTGGTGCGCTTCCACGTGTGCTGGGGGTCGTGGCACGGCCCGCACACGACGGACATCCCGTTCAAGGACATCGTGGATCTGGCGCTCCTCGTCAACGCAAACGGCCTGACATTCGAGGCAGCGAATGCTCGCCACGCGCACGAGTGGACGATCTGGCGTGACATCAAGCTTCCCGCGGGCAAGTACCTGATCCCGGGCGTGGTGTCGCACTCGACAAACGTCGTGGAGCACCCGGAGCTGGTGGCTCAGCGCATCCGCCAGTTCGCGGACATCGTGGGCGACGAGCGCGTCGTGGCGTCAACCGACTGCGGCCTCGGCGGCCGTATCTACCCGTCGATTGCATGGGCGAAGCTGGAGGCGCTGACGCAGGGAGCCCGCCTGGCATCGAAGTGATCGACCGGTTGCAGCTGGGGTGTGCGGGGCGGACGCCGGTCCGCCCCGCACACCCTTCCCAGGTTTTTTTCAGGCAACGCTCCCTGTATTTTGAACTTAGCCCCACACAATGAATCGTGTGTTGCAGCCCCCGCTTCCGGGTCGGCCTGCCGCGGTGGGGATCGCACGCCGCGTCGGGTTCCGGGACGGGGGCTGCGGTGCGTCAAGGGCACGTGTATGCCGAACACCCAACTTGCCTTCCTGTTTTGCGGGTGACGGTGTCGCTTCCTCGCTATCCTGTGAGAAGGAACCCGGATTCCGACTGTTCAAGGGAGAACATCATGGGAGCGCCCAACAGAGAAGGCACGCACTCCGTACGGTCGCGCATCGGTCTGCTCGCTGCCGCTGTTTTCGTCGTCTCCACAGCGTGTGGCTGCCAACAGACCACGCCCGCGGCACAGGGGCCGTGGGCGGCCGACATTGAGCAGGCGCGCAATGAGTGGGCGTCCAACGAATTCGTCCAATCTGTCCTCGCCGACTCTTCCATCAGCGAGGCAGAACTCCAGGACATGCGTCAGCGCGTGCTGAGCTGTCTGACGGACAAGGGTGTCACCGGCGCATCGTTCGACCCGAGCGGCACGCTGAGCGTCCCCGATCAGCCGGTTGGCTCCTCCATATCTGAGGATCAGCAACAAGAATTCGTCTCCGCCTGTTCCATCGATGCCGGTCAGCCGATTATCGAGGCGCTCGAGTTCAACATGCGAGTCAACCCGGATCACCGGGATTTCAACGAGCTGTACACGCAGTGTTTGATCCGCAACAAGGCGGTTGAGCCGTCCTTCACGGCCCAAGAGCTCGCGCGCGCTCTCGAGAGCGGAACACCTCTCGACAGCGCACTGCCTTTCATCGACCCATCCCAGGGTCCTGAGATTTTGCGACGATGCCTTGAGGACCCCAGCAAATGACCACAACCACCCTCAGGAGTTGAGATGGCAACTTCTCGCCGTTGGCTCGCCCTCACCGCGTTCGTCGCTCTCATCGCCGGTGCGGGTGGGGTCAGCGCGGGTATTCTCATCGCCTCACCGCCCACCCCGGCCTCGCTGGCCTCGTCATCTGCTCCATCAAGGGTCCCCGTCACCACGCGCGAGTTCACCGACACGCGCTCCCTCACCCTCACGATTCCCCCGGCCTCGCCTCATGAACTCACCTCCCCCACCGCCGGGCGTATCACGGCGCTTCAGGCAGCGACGGGAGCTCCCATCACCTCCGGTTCTATTCCCTGCGAGATCGACGGACTGCCTCTCCTTGCCTTAGCCCTGTCCACCCCGCTCTATCAGGACGTGGTGGACGGAGCCACGGGACCCGATATCGGTGCCCTGAACACTGAGCTTGCGCGGCTCGGATATGCGACTCCCGCAGAATCTCAGCGGGTCACGGCCTCCACGCGAGCGGCCCTGGCCTCGGCGATGGGCGTGAACGACGGAGCCGGAGGCGTCCCCTCCCGCATCGAAGCCTCTCGCGTCCTGTGGATCCCCTCGCCGACAGTCACCCCCTCATCGGTCCCCGTTCACCTGGGTGACAGCGTCGATACGAGCACTGTTCTCCTCACCCTTGAGGACTCCCGCGACGCCTTGCGCCTCTCCGTTCCACCGGACGCCTATCCCGCGGACCACGTCATCACCCTGGGAGACACGGACTACCCGGTCCCCTCTGACGGCATCATCACCGACCCCACCCTGACGGCGACGATCCTGTCCTCGCGCGAATACACGGCCTTCGTCCGCTCCGCCCCGAGCAGCGATGGACCCGTTCAGCTGCCCGTCTCCTGGAAGCTCGCCTCCCCCATCACCGTCACGGTCATCCCGCCGGCCTCAGTGATCGGAGACGCGACGGGCGCGTGCGTCTTTGAGGACGGCACGCCAATTCCCGTCTCTATCGTCTCCTCTCAGCTCGGCCGAACCTACGTCCTGCCAGCTACCCCGCTCTCCGCCGTCGACACCGCCGTCGAGGGACGCTCATGTCCGTCGAGCTAGACAACGTCGGGCACAAGTTCGCCGCCACCCCGTGGCTCTTTCGCCATCTGAGCGCCCGCTGCGAGGACGGTGCCCTCACCGCCATCATCGGCCCATCTGGTTCCGGCAAGTCAACGCTACTGTCGCTGATCGCGGGATGGGAGACTCCGACCGAGGGAACGATCACCGTCCCCCATCCGGCTGGTTCGCAGAGTCCCCGTATCGCGTGGGTCTTCCAGAACCCGTTCGGTGTCCGCGCGCGCAGCGCGATTGACCACGTCGCGCTGCCCCTGTTGGCCCGTGGCATGAGCCGGGCGCAGGCCGATGTGGAGGCACAGCGACTCCTTGACGCTTTTGATCTGACGCATCTCGCGACCCGCCCATTTCGTGATCTGTCGGGCGGCGAAGCTCAGCGTGTGCTCCTCGCCCGCGGGCTCGCATGCTCCCCCACCCTTCTCCTCGTAGATGAACCGACCGCGCAGCTTGATCAGTCCACGGCTCGCGACATCGCCTCCACGCTCGGCTCGCTGCGCGAGGACGGAGTGAGCGTCGTGATCGCGACGCACGATCCGTCGATTCGCGCGCAGTGCGACGCCATCATCGACCTCGCACACTTCCAGGACGAGGAGGGACAGCGATGAGCACACTCTCGTGGCGAGCACTCCTGTCCGAAGCGTGGAGGGACTGCCTGAGCGGGACGGCCCGCGTCGGGATTCTGACTATCCTGGCCACCGCCCTGGTCGGAGGCATCATCTGCGCCGATGCGTTCTCTCTTCGTTCCGTCAGCGTCGAGGCTGCCTCTTTTCGCGCCCATCTGGGATCGGTGCGAGTCCTCCAAGCGCAAGGCAGCATCGACGGGGCTACCTGCGAGGCACTGTCGCGAATCCCCGGGGTGCGCGCAGGAGCCGTTCGCTCGGTCGAAAACGGCTTGTCCCCACTCGCTCTTCCGGCCTCGTCGCTGCCCCTGTACGAGGTCACGCCTGGAACCGTCTCTCTCCTGGGGACGACAACGGCCGATCCGACGGGAATTCTGCTCCCTGAGCAAGTCGCCGAGGACCTTGGCACCACTCAAGGAACCTTTCTCCCCCTCGCACACGGGCAGGCCGAGGTCGCGGGCACTTACCCGTGGGACGAGAACGACGGGCGTCGTCCCGGCTACGCCTACGCGGCTCTCGCACCCGTGCCCGCGACGGGAACCTTCGATGAGTGCTGGTACGAATCCTGGCCGCACAGCGACGACGTGGATGCCCTGGTGCGCTCAACCCTCGTTGGAAGCGACGACCAGAACGCCCAGGTCCTCGCCATGAACCCTACGCGCGGAACGGCCTTCGACGCGGCGGGACAACTGCAGCATAGACCGACCTGGTGGGCGTGGATCGCCGCGAGCGCAATCGGTGCCGCGCTAGGGGCCGCTGCCACGTGGTGGCGTCGCCTCGAGATCGCCTCGGCTCTGCATGCTGGGCTCCGCAGATCAGATACGACGGTCCTCCAGCTGTTCGAGGCCGTGGCGTGGGTGGGCGGCGCATTCGTCCTCACCTCCGGCATATGCCTCACGATCCTGAGCGGAGCGGCGCTCGGGGATCGCTTCGATCTCATGCGTTTGGTCGCTACCGAGGGTGTCTGTGCCGCGTCGTGGACGCTCATCGGTGTTGCAATCACATCCATAGCGATCCGCGAGCACCAGCTGTTCGCTTTCTTCAAGGGCCGATAGGTACCGGCGCGTGATCGCGCCTACAATTGGTGTATGAACGTCCTCGTGATTCAAAACGACCCGATCGTTCCGGTGGGTCAGTTGTCCGCCTTCCTCGGCGGTCACGAGGTGGTGCGCGCCTGGGAGGACCCGCAGCGCCTCCAGGACCTGGCGGCCGCTCCCCTGCCGGGCGCCCTCATCCTGCTGGGCGGCCGGGCCAGCGCCTACGACGACGAGGCCTTCCCGTGGCTGGAAGCCGAGCGCGAGCTCGTGCGCCGCTGCGTGGCCGCAAACATCCGGGTGCTCGGCATCTGCCTGGGTGCCCAGCTGATCGCCGCGACCTTCGGCGGGAGGGTCACCATCGATGACCCCGCAGGCCCCGAGTGCGGCGTCATCTCCCTGGCCTGGGGCACCAACGACCAGGCGGGCGGGGGCGGAGCCGTCCCCCTGCGCATGGCCTTGGCCTCGACCCACACGGTGTTCGCCGATCACTCTGACGCCATCACGCAGCTACCCCCGGGGGCACGCGAGTGGGCGCGCTCGCAGAAGTACACGCAGATCTTCTCCTACGGGTCTGCCCTGGGCATCCAGTTCCACCCCGAGGTCACCCGGGAGACAGCAATCGTGTGGGCAAGCGGCAACGAGGCGGTCGACACCGAGCAGATCGTTGCCGGGTACGACGCCCACGAGGGGGAGCTGGCCTCGGCCTGCAAGACGCTCGCCGACTGGGCGTCGGGGGTCTTCTAGGGGAGAAAGAATCGCAGCGCGGGCACCCCCACGCGGTACCCGCACTGCGATTGACAGTCGGGCCTCGTCGCAGCGAGCGGAGATGAGACCCGACGCCTATTTTATGGGTTTCCCCCCAGACAACAAGAGTTTCCCACCAACCACGATCACTCCGTGGGACAACTTGACAATCACGACGGCGAACGCCCCCGCCTGGCTCGGGCGCCGCGAGGCGATCAGGGCGCGCCGACCTGAACGAAGGACCCGCTCCCATACGCCCACAGCCGCCGCTCGGCGGCCGACACAAAGAGGGCCTGTCCGCGACTTAGCTCGACGCTGTGCCCACCCTGGTCCTCGCTCACGTGCAGGGTGACGACGCCCGAGGTGGCGATGACGATGCGCGGCCCCTCCCCGGGCACGGCGACCTCGTCCACGCGAGACGTGTGCTGACCGGGCGAGAGTGTCGTCACCGACAGCTCGAACTCCTGGGCGGGAGCCAGATAGCGGTCCGTCGTGGCCGAGGGATGCTCGGGGGCCACACGCACGGGCGGCAGGGCCGAAAACTCGGTGATCTCCACGAGCTGGGCGGAGTCCACGTACTTGCGGGTGAGCCCGGCACGCACGACGTTGTCCGAGGAAGCCATGACTTCAATGCCCAGGCCCGACTGGTAGGCGTGGATCTGGCGCGGGGGAATGTAGACGGCTTCGCCCGGACGCAGCGACACGGGATTCATGAGGAAGGCGACGATGATGCCCGGGTCGCCCGCGTGCTTCTCCCCCAGGACGCTCACGAGCTCGTCGGTGCGCGGGGACGGGGAGCTGCCCGAGGCCAGGCGCGCCTCGCAGGCCGCCACAAACTCGGCGACCCTCTCGGGGGTGGCGGGAGAATCCTCGTCGAAGAGCCAGGTGGCCAGGGAACGCAGTCCCCCGCGCACCGTTGAGAGTTTGAGGCGGTGGCGCAGGCGCTCGGCAAGCTCACCTTCGAGGCCGACGAGCAGCTGACGGGCCTTGCGCGGCACGCGGAAGCCCACGAGCGCGCTGAACTCCGTGAGCGCGTAGATCATCTCCGGCTTGTGGTTCATATCCCGGTAGACGCGCCTCTTGTCCGTGCGGGCGACCCCCAGGACCTCCTCGCGAAGATACCCCTCGCGGGCAATCTCCTTGGTGGGATGGACCTGCAGGGACAGGGTCTGCGCGGGGGCGATGATCTTGGCCAGGAAGGGCAGGGTCGGGCCGAAGGCGTAAAGGAGCCCGCCGCCGAGCGCGCCCTTGGGGTTCCTTCCGATGTGCTCGGCCAGGGTCTGCCCGTCCGTCAGCAGCGTGGGGCCGTCGGGGTGCGCCCCGAACCAGACCTCGGAAACCGGTTCGTCCCCGGCCGCATCGCCGAGGAACTCGGGGATCGCGTTCGTGGATCCCCACTCGTCAGCCTTCGTCCAGCCGATCAGTCTTTCCATAGGTCGCATCCTATCGGTATAGGGCGCGCAACGACGCGGGGGACGAGGCCGTGGCCCCATCCCCCGTGTCTCGCGCCTCACTCAGGCACCGGGCTGAGGGGTGGTTTCGCGAGCCTCGAGGGCGGCGAGTGCGCCGCCTCGCTCGCGCAGTTTGGCATAGGTGCCGGTCTCCACGACGCGGCCCGCGTCCATGACGACGATCAGGTCGGCGTCGCGAACGGCGCTGATGCGGTGGGCGATCTCAACGATGGTGCGACCGCGCGCCACGCGGGCGATACCCTCACGCACGCGTGCTTCGGTGGCCGGGTCGACCTGGCTCGTTGCCTCGTCGAAGACATAGATCGGGGCGTCGCGCAGGAGCGCGCGGGCCAGGGCCAGGCGCTGACGCTGGCCGCCCGAGAGGCGTTCGCCCATGTCGCCGACGACCGTGTCCAGGCCGTCCTTTTCCGTCGCCAGCCAGCCGGTGAGGTCCACGGCCTCCAGCGCGCGCTCGAGGTCCGCCTCGCTCGCCTTCGGAGCGGCCAGCAGCAGGTTGGCGCGCAGGGTGTCGTTGAACAGGTAGGGGCGCTGGGGTGCGGAGGCGACCGTGGCGCGCAGGTCGGACAGGGATACCTCGGCCACGTTCGTTCCATTGATGGTGACCGCGCCCGAGGCCGGGTCCCACGTACGGGTCAGCAGCGAGGCCAGCGTCGACTTGCCCGAGCCGGAGGCGCCCACGATGGCGGTGCGCTTCCCGGCGGGGATGTGGATGCTCACTCCATTGAGGACCGTGGGGGCTGGCAGAGCCTCGTCCCCCTCCAGCGGGTAGGAGAAGATCACGTCTGTGATCTCGATGTCGCCGGCGGTCAGGGCCTTGGGCTCGGCCGGGTCGGACACGACGGGAGCACGGTCGGTGATCGCGAAGACACGGGCGGCCGACGCGAAGGCCTGGTCCAGGTCCGCGGCGAACTCCTCGACCGCGAGGACCGGCCCGAAGGCGCCCAACGCGACGCCCACCGCCATCCCGGCCTGCGGCAGGGTCAGGGAGCCAGCGAGCACGTCGGAGCCGGCGACCATGGCGACCGTGACGACACCGAGGGCGACAGCGGCCTGATTGAAGCCACGGCGCAGCGCGATCCAGCGGCCCTGCGTCCTCATGGCTGCGCTGATGCGTTCCTCGATGGCGCTCATCTCGGCCTCGCGGCGCTCCTGCGCACCGAAGGCGAGGACCTCGCGCACCCCCTGCACGGAGTCGGTGACGTGAGCGGCGATCGCGCCGCGTGCCTCGCGCAGCTCGCGGGCAGCGCGGGCGGTGCCTCCCGCCCCAAGGGAGGGCACGACGGCGCCAACGACGAGCAGGAAGGGGGCCAGAACCGCGGCAAGCGTCCAGGACACCGCGGCCCCCATCCACACGACCGACAGGATCGGGACGATGATGGCCGTGGTGACGGGGGCGAGCGTGTGGGCGAAGAAGACCTCGACGCGATCGATGTCCTTGGTCACGCGGTTCATGATGTCGCCCGAATCCAGGCGATCCGTGCCCGCCGGCGCCTGGGGCTCGAGCTGGTCGTAGAAGTAGCCTCGCAGCATCGCCAGGGAGTGGAATGCCACGAAGTGACCGGCGAATTGCTCCAGGTAGCGGGCGAGGCCTTTGAGGAGGCTCAGGCCGACCGCGCAGGCGATCACCAGGGCGATGCCCCAGGCACTGTCGCCCGAGGCCAGGGCGGCAACGGCCCAGCCACCGAGCGCGAACAGCGCAATGCCGCTCATAAGGAAGACGATGCGAGCGGCGATGGACGCGGCCAGCGGCGGTAGCACGCGCCGCGTGATCGACAGGAGTCGAAGCGACAGTTGCCTACGGGTCATCGAATCGTTCCTTCCGTGAGCGTCACGACGCGGTCGGCGCCCTTGATCGTGGCGTCTCGGTGAGAGATCGTCAGGGTGGTGCGCCCGGCGCACACGGTCTCCAGGGATGCGAGGATCTCGCGTTCGGAGGCCAGGTCCACGTGGGCGGTGGGCTCGTCCAGGATCATGATCGACGCGTTCTTCAGGAAGGCGCGGGCGATCGCGATGCGCTGGGCCTCGCCGCCGGACACGGCCAGGCCTCGCGCGCCCACGCGAGCATCGAGGCCACCGGGCAGGGAGTCATAGAACTCGCCCAGGTGTGCGGCGCGCAGGGCCTCGATGAGCTGGTCGTCCGTGGCCGCGGGGGCGGCCAGGAGCAGGTTGTCGCGCAGCGTGCCGGAGAACAGGTAGGTGCTCTGCTCGACGACCGCGGTCTGGGCGCGCACCCACGACAGGGGCGCGGTCGCCAGGTCGACGCCGTTGAGGCTCACACGGCCTCGCGTGGGGCGCAGGAAGCCCTGCAGCAACGCCGAGATCGTCGACTTTCCAGCGCCCGAGGGGCCAGCGAGCGCGACGTGCTCTCCCTGGGTGAGGGTCAGGTTCGCGCCCTGCAGAACCGGGGTGTCCTCGGTGTAGGAGAAGGACACGCCGCTCAAGCGGATCTCGCCGCGCTGGGGCGGGATCGCCGGGGCCTTGACACCCTTGGCGTCCGTAACCGGCGGGGTCTGCTTGATGAACGTCTTGATCTCCTTGTTGGCGGCGATGCCGCCCATGCCAATGTAGAAGAACTGACCGATGCGGTCCAACGGGTCGAGCATGATCGAGGAGAGGAGCACGAGGGAGATGCCCTCGCCGACGCTGATCGCGCCCTGCTGGTAACGGATGAGGGCAAGGGCGATCGCGCCGGTGATCATGCCGAGGGAGAAGACGGAATCGATGACGAGAAGGATCAGCTGGTTGCCAGCCAGGTAGCTCATAACCTTCGAGCGGACCTCTTCTGCGGCGTCGGCCAGGCGCTTGCCCATGGCCTTGCCCGCGTTCATGAGGGCCAGGTCGCCCAGGCCCTGGATGGCGTCGAGCTCCTTCGCGGCGAGCTGGCGCGAGGCGTGGCGGTAGCGCGAGGACACCGGCTTGAAGGCCTTGCGGAAGCCCATGACGCAGATCGGAACCAGCGGGATCGCGATCGCGAGGAATCCGCCCGCGGCCGGGTCAATCGCGACGGCGACGACGATGACAACGAGGATCGGGGTCGTCAGCGACGCGATCATGGGGGCCAGGAAGATGCCCTTGTAAGCGGCGACGCGTTCGACGCCGTCGGTTGCTGAGTTGACGACCCGTCCGGCGCGCTCGTTCGTGCGCTGCGAGGGTCCCAGCGCAAAGACCTGGCGAATCATCAAGTGGCGCAGGACCGGCTCCAGCTGGTTCAACTGCGAGGCACCGAGGGCGCTGACCGCCCACGCACAGACACCCGATCCCAGCGCCCCAAGCACGGCGATCCACCACGTTGACCAGCGATTCTGCGAAGCAATATCGTCGATGCCCCAGCCGATCGCCAGGTAGGCGGCGGCCAGGCAGAGAGCCGCTGCCCACGAGCAGACGACAACGATCGCGCGTTTCATCGTTCTCCTATCAACATGACGCACACGAGTACCAAACCAAGGATAACCTTAGTTACATTCTGACACCACCGTCACGAAGGGGCACTGTCGCATCGCCGCCACATGAGGGAGCCACGGCCTCGTTCATCGACGAGGCCGTGGCTCCCTCACCCGTTGATGCTCAGATCAGACGGTAGGTCCAGCCGTAGGGATCCTCGGCGCGGCCCCACTGAATATCGGTGAGACGCCGGTGGATCTCGCGGGTCTTATTCCCCACCTCAAGCTCCACGTCGAAGTCATCGCTGCCCAGGCGCGTGATCGGGGTGACCACGGCGGCCGTGCCGCACGCGAAGACCTCGGCGACCGCGCCCGAGCGGATGCCGTCCACGACCTCTGACAGGGCGATCTTCTCCTCACGCACGTCCACCCCCTCGTCGCGCAGCATGCGCAGGATCGCGCTACGCGTGCCGCCCTCAAGGATGACACCGGAGAGCTCGGGGGTGCGCACCGTCCCGTCCGCCATGACGACGAACATGTTCATGCCTCCCAGCTCCTCGAGGTACTTGCCCTCGTAGGTGTCCAGGAAACACACCTGGGAGAATCCCCTGGCCTCGGCCTGAATCTGGGGCAGCAGCGAAGCGGCGTAGTTTCCTCCGGCCTTCGCGCTCCCCGTTCCACCCGGGCCCGCGCGGTGGTACTCGCGTTCCACCCAGATGGCCACGCCCGCCAGACCGTCCTTGAAGTAGCGGCCCGATGGGGAACCGATGACGTAGTAGTCGACGACGCCGGCGGGGTGAACCCCCACGAACTCCTCAGAGGCGAACATAAAGGGACGCAGGTAGAGGGAGGAGCCCTCGGCGTCGGGAACCCACTTGGCGTCGGCGCGCACATAGTCAACGAGGGAGGCCACGAAGTCCTCCCTGCTTACCTCAGGAAGGGCCAGGCGGCGCGCCGAATGGTTGATGCGGGCCGCGTTGTAGCCCGGGCGGAAGGTCCACACGGAGCCGTCCTCGCGCCGATAGGCCTTGATGCCCTCGAAGACGGACTGGCTGTAGTGGAAGACGGAGGCTCCGGGGGTGAGCTCGAGCGGGCCGTAGGGAATCACCTCGCGGTCTCCCCAGCCCCCTTCACGGGTCCAGCGCATGTGGGCCATGTGGTCGGTGAAGTTGCGGCCAAACGCCAACGTCGACATGATCTCGCGGTAGGCCTCGGGCGAGGCGGGAGCCGGGTTGGGCGTGAGCGGGAAACGACCGGCCAATTCGTCGGCGGCGGGCAGAACCTGGTCGCCGGCAGCCTCAAGCTCCGTTGGTGTGTGCTGCGTCGATGCCATCGTGCCTCCTGAGGTGGTTTTTCACAAATATGAGGCCAGAATATGCCCGCAGTCCACATCATGACCCCCAGATTTCGCCATGTGGCCACTCCCCCTGCCCCTGTGGAAGTTCTCACCTCCGTGTCGGCTTTCGAAGCCCGTCCCATTGTCGCCGCAGTCCCATGTTGCGTTCGCGTGCCGATTCGTGTTCATGATGGAATTCGGCATGGCGTATGCGAACACGCAGACCCACGCGATGGCTCACGTGGACGGCCCGCTGACGGCCGACGGCACCGCCCTCATAAACACGGTCCAGCAATTCTTCGGCGCGATCGCGATGACGATCCTGGCGACCATCGTGTCGATGACGCAGTCCGGCTTGACCTCGGCGGACGCGGGTTTCGCTCCGGCAACAGCACACGGCGTGTTCATCGGTTTCATCGTTGTGGCGGTCATCGTGGCCGCGGCGTTCGGCTTCGAGTTGGCGGCAATGCGTCACTCGCGCTTCACTTTCGGCGCTCAAGCGATGACAGCTGAGGACATGATCGAGGCCGATGAAATTGAGGCCGCCGTCCTGGCCGAGATGGGTGACAGCGCTCAAGTCTCGGGTCGCTGACGCACAGTGCGTCACTCGTGATGGGTCCACATGCGCAGGACGCGGACAGTGCGTTCCTCTTCGAAGACCTCGTAAACAAGCCTGTGCTGAATGTCCATTCTGCGCGAATACATGCCAGCGAGGTCGCCCACGAGGCGCTCGTAGCGGGGAGGCGTCGCAAACGGATCCTCAGTCAGAACCTTGATGAGGCTCTGAGCTTTCGCCTTGAGTCCGCTGGCGGAGAGCTTCTTCGCATCCTTCGCGGCCTGCTTGGAGAAAACGACCCGCCACATCGCTACCACTCCACGTCATCGAGGGCATCGTCGAGGTCTTCGCGAGCGGCTTCCTTCAGGCTGTCCGCCATCCCGGGAATCCCCTGCAGGTAGAGGGTTTCCTGAATCGCGGACCAGTCGGCCTCGCCGATGAGAACAGCGTTTCCGCGACGTCCGGTGATCGTGATCGGAGTCGACTCCTCATTCACGGTGTCGATGAGCCGATACAGGTCCGAGCGTGCGGCAGTAGCACTCACAGCAGTCATAGTTATCCCTTTCCACCACCATCATAACGTACGCTTTCACGTACGCATAGGCCTGTGCGCACGATTTCTGCCGAAAGGATACGATCAACGCATGACGACTCTGCCTGACACCCTTGCCTCCGCCCTCCCCTCCCGCGAGCGCCGGTCCCCCGGTCTGGAGCTGGAGGACGGGCGCTGGATGGTGGCCGCGAAGTCGGGCCTGTACGTGTTCGGCGCCGAGGCCTCGTCCGGGGATGGGGAGCCCACCCCCGAGGTGTTCCCCTGGTACGACGTGGCTCGGGCACGCTGGGAAGCCGAGGGCCAGCTCTTTGCCCTGGAGTGGGTGGACCCGGCTCGGCCTCCCCTGACGGGACGTGGGACGGGCGATCCGGGCCAGTTCATGCGACACCTGAGCGAGTTCGTCAACCGCTCGATCGTCCTGCATTCCCAGGTGGAGGCAGGCAACGGGACGACGATCACGGCGTGGGTGCGCCGGGGCGACAACGGGCTCTTCTCAGTCCTGACGGCCTCCGGCCCGCTGGATGACGCGGGCAGGCTCGAGGCCGACGCCCTGGAGGCGAGCGTGCGTGAGGCGGTGGGCCTGGACTAGGAGGCGCCCCCGAGCCGCTTGCTGCGGGATTCGGGAGCGCCATCCGAGTCGGGGCGGCCTCAGCCGGCCTGGACGAAGGCCACCAGGGCAAGCAGCCACAGGTGCGCCGGGTAGAACACGTAGAAGAAGTACTTCGAGAAGCGCGTGTGCGGACCGTGCTCGCCGTTGTACAGGTGAAGGACCGGGATGACCAGCACCAGCATGAAGTCGGAGTTTTCCGCGAGCATCGACACCGTCGCCTGCCACGTGTCGTAGGGCTGCCACGCCAGCGCAAACATCGCCGCGCCGAGGGCCAGGTACGCCAGGTCGCGCCACACGACGCGCGAGTAGAGCGCGTAGGTGATCGCCATGAAGGGGAGAATGGGCAGGCCTCCCTCGATCGGAAGCACCGCGCACACGAGGGAGGCCACGAGGGCGCCGATGATCGCCGGAGTGTGCCACTTCGTTGCTGCCAGGCGCCGCACGAGCGCGAGGAGCGTCGTGCCCACGGCCAGCGTGAGGAAGATGTTGTTGTCGTACATGTGGACGCCGCGCGTGGCCAGCAGCAGGCCCAGCGCGTAGTTGCCCGCCGCCATGATGATGGCCGCACCCCACAGGCGCGCCAGATACTTGCGTATGTTCGAGGTGTAGAGGACGCCCTCGACGGCCCCGTAGGCAAACCACACGGCCACGCACCTGGTGACGACATGGAAGATGTCCGCCCACATGACCGGAACCAGGCCGGGAACGTGCGGAAGGTGGTCGAGGACCATGAGCGCCGCCATCGCCAGTTTGATCCAGTACTGGTTGACTCCCCGCCGAGAGCGGGGTGCGACATGAGCGGGGGTTGAGAGTGCGGGAGCAGACATCACGGTGCTTTCTCGTTGCTGATTCACGAACACTCCAAGTGTCGCCCGAGGCGCGACCCCGATTCCATGGGGGGCTACCCTGGTGTGTCCCCGTCCTTTCCCCGGGACCACACCGGGGGAGGCCCCGGTGTCATTCCTCCTCGGTCAGCACCCGACGCTCGAAGGGGTCAATGGACACCCCCTGGTCGATGATGGTGCGGCTCCACTCGCGGGCACTGAACAGGGAGTGATCCCGGTAGTTGCCGCACGAATACACGTCGGTTCCCGGCACGTCCTCCCACGTGATGTCCTGCGCGATGGCGCGCAGGGAGGAGACCAGCGCCGCCGCGACCTCCTCCACGCTGGGCGTCCCCCACGTGATGAGGTGGAAGCCCGTGCGGCACCCGAAGGGCGAGCAGTCGATGATGCCGTCCATGCGATCGCGCAGCAGAGAGGCCAGCAGGTGCTCGATCGTGTGCAGCCCCGAGGTGGGAATCTCTCCCTCGTTCGGCTGGACGAGGCGCACGTCAAAGTTGGAGATGCGGTCCCCTCGGGGGCCCTCCTCCACGCCGATGAGGCGCACGTACGGCGCCTTGACGGCTGTGTGATCCAAGGCGAAGCTCTCCACGTCGGCCATCGATTAGTCCCTTTCTGTGTAGTTTTGTCTGCGTTGCTCCAGTCGCATGAGCGAGCGGAACGCCTCGGAGTACTCGGGGTCCTCCTCGCTCATCCGAGACAGGTGAGCGCGGGCTTCCCCCAGCTTGCGGGTCAGATCCATTCGAACCATCGCGGCCACGACTCCGCGGCAGTAGGACCGCAGGTCCGCCTCGCCCGCGACGGGCAGGGGGGCGACGGCCAACTGGGTGACCGCCGGGGCGATGAACTCGCCCGCACTCTCCAGCACGACCTGCACGAAGTGGCGAGAGGCCGCCGCCGTGGCGTTCTCCCCCGGCCCGAAGTGGGCCTCGGCCTGGCGCATCATCTGAGTGAAGGCGTCCAGGCCGCCGACCGCTCGGATCGCGTCGTGAACCGCCCGGTGAGTCGGAACCGTGAAGGACTGCCCGTCCAGCTCCTCGAAGCCGGAGCCGACGACCGCGAGCGGCTGCTGGAGCACCGCCTCCAGGGCCTGACGCTCGACGCGAGTGACCGGGTCCTCCGGTCCTCGCCGCTCCAGGTTCGGCGCCGGGCGCCCGGCGCCCGCCATCTCCACGGCGCCGGGACGAGCCTCGCGCTCGCTCGCCTGGGTGCGGGCGGCCACGCGGATCGCCTGCTCAACCGACCGCATGTCCATTCCCAGCCAGCCGGCCAGAGCGCGCGTGTACTCGGCGCGCAGCGCTCGATCCTTGATGTGGGCGACGATGCCGGCGGAGGCACGCAGGCCCTGCACTCGCCCCTCTGCGCTGCGAAGATCCATCTGGGCCAAGACGGAACGAATCGCGAATTCAAACAGCGGGGTGCGCGAGTTCACCAGGTCAACGACCGCCTGGTCTCCCGCCGACAGCCGAAGCTCGCACGGGTCCTGGCCGCCCGGGGCGACAGCCACGAACGTCTGCGCCGCAAAGTTCTGATCCTCCCCGTACGCGCGCAACGCAGCCTTGCGCCCGGCGCTGTCGCCGTCAAAGGTGAAGATCACCTCCGACCCGTGCGCGCGACCGCTCGACAGGAGCACCCCCGCCGCCGGGTCGGCGTGGTCGCCCAGGAGGCGGCGAATGATCCGAACGTGCTCGGATCCGAACGCCGTCCCACACGTGGCCACGGCGTTCGTCACGCCGGCAACGTGGGCCGCCATGACGTCGGTGTACCCCTCGACGATCACCACCCTGTGGTCGGTGGCGATCGACTTCTTGGCCAGGTCGAGGCCGTACAGGAGCTGAGACTTCTTGTAGATGGGGGTCTCAGGGGTGTTGAGGTACTTCGGGGAGTCCTTCTCCGACTCGTCCAACCGTCGCGCCCCGAAGCCGACGGTCGCGCCCGTGATGTCGCGGATCGGCCACACCAGGCGCCCGCGGAAGCGATCGTAGATGCCCCTGGTGCCCTGCGAGGCCAGGCCCGCGATCTGGATTTCCTGGTCCGTGAAGCCCTTGGAACGCAGGTGGCGGGTCAGGGCATCCCAGGAGGCCGGGGCGTAGCCAACACCAAAGTGCGCGCACATCGACTGGCTGAATCCCCGGTCCGCGAGGAATTGGCGTCCCGCGTGCGCCTCGGGGCTGGCCAGCTGAGCCTGATAGAACTCCTCGGCCACGCGGTGGGCGTCCAGCAGGCGCTGGCGCTTGCCCGGCTCCTCGGTGCGCACCCGCGCCCCGCCCTCCTCGTAGTGGAGGGTGATGCCCGCTTTGGCCGCGAGCATCTCCACGGCCTCCGTGAAGGGAAGGTGGTCGATCTTCTGCACGAAGGAAATGACGTCCCCGCTCTCCCCGCACCCGAAGCAGTGGAACATGCCCAGGTGGGGACGCACGTTGAAGGAGGGCGTCCTCTCGTCGTGGAAGGGGCACAGGCCCTTGAGGGAGCCGATTCCCGCGGGTTTGAGCGCTACGTGTTCGCCGATGATCTCGTCGATCTTGAGCGCGTTACGTACCGCTTCAATGTCGTCCTTGCGAATCAGACCCGCCATGTTCTTCAGTCTACCGAGGCACGCAACCGGGCGCGGAGGAACCCTAGAGCTGGGAGGAGAGCATCCCGCACCAGCGGGCGTGCCAGGACGAGGCTGACACGTCGGTGAGGGAGGCGACCTGATCGATCACCGCGCGCAGGCGCACTCCGTCTCCCGAGGCAGCGCGCCACTGCTCGGCAAACACGGGTTCGAGCGCGGCCGCTCCGGCCTCGTACAGGGCGTCAACGAGGTCGGCCAAGAGGGTGCGCTGCTGGTAGTACACCGGCTCCGTTTCACGCGGACTCATGACGTAGTGGACGGCCATGCCCTTGAGGATCTGTATCTCGGCCCTCACCTGTCGCGGCACCACCAGGTCGGCGCGATAGCGGCCGAGAGGCTCGTCACCGAAGGCCTCGCGCGTGGCACGGACCGTGGCCGAGCAGAAGCGCCCAATGAGCTCGCTCGTCGCGTCCTTGAGGCGGGCCAGCGAGCCGTAGGAGCCATCGAAGGAACGCAGCCACTCCGGCATCGACACGATCCGCGTCAGGGCATCTTCCAGATCCGAGCGCGCAACCGAGGCGCCGTACCAGCCGAGCGTGGAGGCGATGACGGCATCCGCGTGGGCATCATCGTACAGGTCTGACGGATCCAGCTTGCGGGTGGCCACCGCGTCCTCCACGTCGTGCACCGAGTACGCGATGTCGTCCGACAGGTCCATGATCTGGGCCTCCAGGCATCGCCTGCCCGCGGGCGCGCCCTGCCGCATCCACGCGAAGGCGGCCGCGTCGTCGGGATAGACCGAGTACTTGCGCGTCGACTTGGCCAGGTCCGGGCCGCCCGACTTCACCCACGGATACTTGCAGATCGCGTCCAGGGTCGCGCGCGTCAGGTTCAGGCCGGCCGGCACGCCTCCCGCACCGATCACCTTGGGTTCCAGGCGCGTCACCACGCGCAGTGTCTGCGCGTTTCCCTCGAACCCCCCGATGGCGGCTGCCGCCGCATCCAAGGCACGCTCGCCGTTGTGCCCGAAGGGCGGGTGTCCCAGGTCGTGCGACAGGCACGCCGCGTCCACCACGTCGGGGTCCGCCCCCAGCTCCTTGCCCAGCTCACGCCCCACCTGGGCGACCTCGAGGGAGTGGGTGAGGCGCGTGCGCACGAAATCGTCCGAAATGGGCCCCAGCACCTGAGTCTTCTCCCCCAGGCGGCGCAGCGCCGAGGAGTGCAGGATTCGAGCACGGTCTCGCTCGAACTCCGTGCGTTCGGAAGACTTGTGGTCCTCCGGCACCCACCGCTGCGAATCGGCATGTGCGTACGGCAGCCGCTCATCGACCCCGTCGACGCCGGGGATGGCAAGAGAAAACTCAGTCACCCGCCCATGTTACGCTGCGCGCGCCAGACGGACCCACTGCCGCCCGACGGGCAGATATCATGGACACCAGGGGCCTCGTCGAACAGGGTGCGAGGCATCCCCGGGCCGCCCACCCGAACCGTCCCTCAAAGCGACGACGACGTTCATGAGAATATCCTCATGCGAGGACAATCGGATTCTCACGCTCGCACGCCACCCTAGGCAGTGATGAA
>ERZ772948.860-NODE-860-length-19160-cov-6.714002_pt1 | contig 19160 bp, 16 predicted proteins | sample MGYA00511945_ERZ772948 | MGnify/ENA primary metagenome ERZ772948 (study PRJEB29015, sample SAMEA2737927) | human oral metagenome | biome: human oral; feature: human-associated habitat; material: dental | place: China | collected 2141 ... | reverse complement strand
TGCCATTCTGGTCTGGGAAATCAAACTGCACAAACCAGTAGTCATAGAGGGTCTTGGCCATGGCTTCCAACTCTTGGTTGATTTGGTTGTTGGTTTGGATTTTTTGGTCAAGTAAAGTTAGAACTTTTGCTATTTTATCTTGATGTTCTTTTGAAGGAATGTATAATTCTATATTTAATAAATTTTCTTTATTTAATTTAGGTTGTGCACTTCCAGTTATATAGGGAGCAAAGTTAATGGAATTCAGTTTGTAGTAAAGAAAGTCCGTATTTGTCCCCTCATTCCCCTTGATAATGTGCGCATGGTTATTCACCCAATACTTACCTGTTGCTAGAGTGCAGATTGATTTATTATTAGATTTTAGATTCTCTCCATCCTCAGCAATTAGAATATACTTACCATCAAAAATATAATCATCTACATAGTCTACAATACCTTGTGCCCCATAATATGGATAGATTTTTTCAAGACCTTCTCTTTGTTTAGCTGAAAGCGGAACTCTTTTGTTATTAAAAATTTCAATTAAATCACCTAACTTACGTAATTCAAATTCTACTTCACTCATACTTGATCCCCTTCATCTGCTCTTCAATCTCCTGCTCCAATGCATGTGATTGCTGGAAGAGGTCTGAGAGTTTGTTCTGAAAGGTGGTCATCTTTGCTTCAAACTCTTCTGCTGTGATATCTACATAGTCGATCTTGATGTCAAAGTATTGACCAGCGCTGAGAGAGTAATTTTTCTCCTTAATTTCCTCATAAGAGACGGTGACAGAAAAGTCCTCGACAGCTTCTTTCTGGATAAAGGTCTCGATGATCTTCTGCTCTTCTTCAGGAGAAAGCACGGTCTTTTGGTTCTTGCCTTCCTTGACCTTGGTTCCTAGATTTGAGGCATCGATGAGGACGACATCGCCCTTATTTCTCTTATCGATAAAGAGGATGGAGACGTTGGTACCTGTCGTCGCAAAAATATTGGACGGCATGGAAACGACACCAGCCAGCATTTGATTGTCCACCAAGTGTTGACGGATGGTCTTGTCAATCCCTGACTGGGCAGTGATAAAGCCTGTCGGCAAGACAACGGCTGCCTGACCATCTGACTTCAAGGAGTAGATGATATGCTGAATAAAGAGCTCGTAAATCGCCATCTTGTCCTTGGACTTGGCTGGAACCTTTGGAACCCCTGCAAAGAAACGCTTACTGGCTTCTGGCAAGGTTTCCACTTGGTCACGCCACTCTGAAAAGTCCAGTTTAAATGGAGGGTTCGACACGATATAGTCCATCTTTTCAGGATGGCGATTGGCGATGATGGTATTTCCCTGTACAATATTATGAATGGAGTGTTGCAGTCCGTTTAAGATCAGATTGAGACGGAGGAGATTGGATGACTTTTGCGAGATATCCTGACTATAGACTGTGGTCTTATCCACACCGATACGACTAGCCAGGTTCATAAGCAAGGTGCCCGAACCAGCAGATGGGTCATAAATCCGCACGTTTGATGGTTGGTCATTTCCTACCAAGATATCAGCGATAATCTTAGCTACAGAGTGAGGCGTGTAGTACTCGGCATACTTGCCACCGCCATCTTTGTTGTAATCCTTGATCATGTACTCAAAGAGGGTAGAGAAAAAGTCGAAACCTTGTGAGAAAATTGTCTCATCAAACTTGACACGTGCAAGGAGATTGATAATAGCCTTTGCCACCTCGTTGCGCTTACTGCTATCTGATATGGTATCTGTAATCAAACGCTCATCAAAGAGACGAATAGCTGTGTCGCCGTCTGTATGCACAGAGAAGATATCGTTATTGTCAATAGCGATTTGGTTGAGGGTATTTTCAAAAGTTTCGTAAAAAGTCGGCTCATTTTGCTGACGGTGGAGGGTTTCGATCAACTGCCCTGGCTTGAGCCAAGCGGTGCTAGTACCGATGTCCTCCAGGAGCCAGTCATAGTCTTCCTCACTCATAGCCAACAAGTTTTCATAGGTGTTCTCTGGATTTAGGACCTGAGCTTGATATAAAAACTTGTCGTTTAAAAATTTGTAGAGGAATGACTGGGTAAGGAGTTTGTATTCACCTGCTTCTCCACCTAGTCCCGCATGGGTAAAGACGGCTTTCAAATCATCTACCAAGTCTTGGACTTGGACCTTGTATGTTTCATTCATTAGTGTTGGTATTCCTGTTCATATTCTTCAAATAGCGATTCAACCAATCTATCAAAATCTTGTTTGGTCATATTGCTAGCTGATTGGCTTTTCTTCATTTCTTTTCGGGCTTGCTCGCGAATCATTCGCTTTAGATATTCCTCATTATCTAGAACTCCTTGATTTTGACCGATTTTATGATCTAGTCTAACTTTAGAACCCTTGATGACATGGTAGATAGCTGGGAACTCACTAACTTTAGCTGAATTCGTCACATGTTTAAAAGAACGTGCAGCCATCTCATCACCATTAAAGTTCATTGCAAGGCGCTGCATTCTGGTCTTATAATCTTCCACTGCAGCAAAGAGTTGCTCATAGTCTTTTTGAGTCTCTTTGATGTTTTCCAAAGTATAGCCTTCCTGCTCTTGAATCATATGTTTATTCATGATTCGCTGAAATTCTTCATAAAGAGAAACCCATTCCGGATCTTTTTCGTCTTGTCGTCTTGCAATACCACCAGCTACTCTACGGCGCAAATCATCCAAATCATTGGCAGCCAATCGCAGTTCTTCTTCCGCAATTTTCACAAAACTAAAGCTCGTATCAGACATGGCAAGATTTAAAAGAGTCCGGCTAGAAAATTCATCTGGCTTTTCCATCAAAGACAGAGTCAATAAGTGTCTAGAAATTAGATTCAAAAACATCGCAATCTGAGTAATATCAATCTGCTCTAGCAAATGTTCATAACCTAACAGTCGAGCAATATTGTAATACTGTTTTACAGATTCCAAGGCTTTTCTAAGATCATTTAGTTCCTTTCGATCTGTGATTGCAATTATAGCTTGTGAAAAGAATTCAGGGTTGTCAGTTGGATAATCTAGAAGAATACGTTCTGTTTTTCTAAGCTCTTGAGAAATCTCATCAGCTGGCACAAAAAGAGAACCAAAAACATCTTCCCCATTTTCTCCTGTAAGGGACACATCATACTCTTGATTGAGCTCTTCTAGATAAGCTCTATTGGTCTTGTCAAACTCCTGCGAAATATCTGCAAAGTCAATCACATAACCAAATGGATAATCCTTATAGGGACGGTTGACACGAGTGAGAGTTTGGAGCAAATTATGCGCCTTGATCTTACGCCCTAGATAGAGGCGTTTGAGGCGAGGGGCATCAAAGCCAGTCAGTAGCATAGAATAGACAATAATAAAATCAATCTTACCTTCTTTATAGGCTTCAACTTTTTCTTTCTTGTAATCCTTATCGCCTTCGTCATGTAAGATCAAGGCTGAGCTGAAATTGGTTTGGCCGTTTTGACGTCGTTCTTCAAGTTGTCTTTCTAATTCACGCGCTTGCTTGGAAGAGTCACAAACAATCATTCCTCCAATAGATTGATCATCAAAAACAAGCTCCCGAGCTCTAGCAAAGTCTTCTAGAATGAAATCAAGCATCGGGGACACGTATTTTTTATGGGCAAAGATATCTTCTTTGGAAAGTTCGCCACGTTGAATTTCCTCATTTACAGCTCTGAGATTTTCTTTATAGGACGTTTCAATATCTTCCCGCATCAGACGTAGAGTAAAACCATCATCAATAGATTGATTATAGTAATATTTATGAATATAATTTCCAAAAATATCCCTTGTTGTTGCATGGCTCTCTTTCGTATGTCCGTCTTTTTTATAAGTAATCAAAGGAGTTCCTGTCAAAGCTATCTTGATTGCATTTTTATCAGAATTATAAAGATTTGGTAAATAAGAACCTCGTTCGTTATAGGAACGATGGGCTTCATCAATAAAATAGATGTTTTGCCGATTGAGGTTATATCCAGAATGGTCTGTTAAATCCGAACTATCTCTAAACTTCTGGATATTAACTACGGCAACATCATAACCATCTTGCTTCTGATTAAGCTCCTGCGGTTTATTGATTCGTTTTACTTTTAAGCCACGTTTTGTAAATTCTTTAAATGCCTGTTCGGCTAAATCCAAGCGATCTACAACAAAGTAAAATTGAGGAACAACTCCTTGTTTAGAAAAATAGTAAGTGAGATAGCGGATATTAAAATATGATAGGGCAGTCTTTCCTGAGCCTTGAGTATGCCATATTACTCCCTTTTTCAAACCTTTTTCGATGGTCTCTTCGATAGCTCTTGTTGCAAAATACTGAGGATAGCGCATGATATGTTTTTGCAACTGCATTTGCCCATCCTTTGTCTCCTCCTCGACATATACTAGACCAAAATGCAACAGAAAGAATAAACGTTCCTTTTGATAAAGAGAAGTTAAAAAAGAGTTACACGGTGTATCAGGATTCATATTTATTGCAAATTCTGGTAATGATTTAAGTGGCAATTGATTCACATCTTCCAGAACACTATCTATAGTTTCTTGACTTAGATAGTGGAATGAATCAACAAAATCATCTGCTCTTTCTTCTTTAAATGCATTCAATTTTGTTTTAGAAAATGCATTTGAGCAATAATAGGAACCTTGGCTATGTTGTCCTTGAGCGCTTATATAGGGGCTATTGTCTGAAAAAGAGATCAATTGGGTAATGTTATTGAACGATCTAAATTTTTTATTTTCAAATCTATACCTAACTCTATCTTGCTCAGACTGAATACCCGTCTTTCCATCTCTAATCACATCAGGCTGCTTTACCTCGATATAAGAAAGTGGTAATCCGTTGATGAAAATCATGATGTCCGGTCGGAACTCTTCACTTCCATTTTGACAAGTGACTTCCATGGCAACATGAAAAGTATTAGCTTCTAGATTCTCCCAATCAATATAAACAAACTCGCCTTCTTCTCCCTGAATCCTCTTATAGAAAGAACGCCCCAGATCATTTTGATTTAATTCCAGCTTTATATTATTTAATTCATCTTCAAAATCTTTATCTTGTGCATAATTGTTAATCTTAAGAAATTGCTCTCTAAAAACAGATACTAAGATATTTGTTTCAGGATCTCTTTCTAGAATTTCTTTACTTTTACGAGATAAAAAAGTATAGCCCAACCGTATTAAATGCATGACTGCAGGAATTTGGACACGAGTTAATTCAGAGAATTTAATTTTACCAACTTTTGTTCCCATATAATCAATCCTTACTTTAAAATCTATTATTTTCCATTATACCATCTTATAAACGAGGTAAATGCACGAGTCATCACCTAGATTAGAAATCTATTCTATACGATCATATTCCTAAACCACTTTTCAATTTCTAATTCCTGGCTTGTTTTCATTTGATTTCCTTTTGCTTTACATGAGGATTTTCACTTTATTCTTCTATGTTTCATTATAGCATAGAAAGGCTTGATTTTATAGCGTTTCCATGGCCTGGCAAGAAAATCCCCAGCTCTTTTCAAGCTGGGGATGACTTTATATTTTTAATTCATAGACTTCCTGCCAGCCGGCTGGTCCTAATATGCGCTGGGGCTGTTTGCTAAAACCGGTCTCTCGGTAGAGGTAGGAAGCGACTTGATTTCTCTCATTGACGCCTAGGATGATACTTTTATACATGGGCAGATGCTCTCTTATGAAGTCCGGCAGGAGCTTTAAAGTCTGACTACCGTATCCTCGCATCTGAAAGTCTTCATCCGTTGAAAAGTTGCGAAGGAGCAGGCTATCTGACTGACCGCCATAAGTAAACTTCTTTTCTCCAGCATCCAAGATCAGAAAGGTTACAATTTGATGTTCTTCAAGGCCCAAGATGGCATAGCGATTTTCTAAGTCAGCGACAGCCTCCTTAGGATGGCTGGTAAATCTTAAGTCGGTTAATTGATAAGCCTGCAAGGCCTCTCTATCTGAACTGCGGTAGAATCGGATTTTCATTTAAAAATCCATTTCATCAGGATTTGGTGCGCCACCGGCCAGGCCACTGATATTTTTAAGCACTTCCAAGTCTGCTGCATCAAGCTCGATGTCAAAGCAGTCCAGATTGCTGGCAATCCGGCTCGGAGTGACCGACTTAGGCAGGGGCAGGAAGCCTTCCTGCAAGCTCCAAGCTAAAGCGACTTGAGCAATGGTCTTGCCATACTTGTCTGCCACAGCCTGCACGGCTGGATTTTGGAAGAGCTCACCTTGGCCAAATGGTCCCCAAGCTTCCAGTAAAATCTCATGCTCACGGCAGAAGTTGACCGCCTCTGTCTGATAGACACCTGGCGCCAGGCGGATTTGATTGACAGCTGGGGTCATACGCGCAGTTTCAAGCAGGGCTTCTAAGTGGTGAGGCAGGAAATTGCTGATGCCAATCGCTCGAATCTTACCAGCATTATATAGATCTTCCATGGCACGCCAAACTTCGGCATTGCGCTTTTTCCAAGCATCCTTCTCTCTCAAAGGTTTGGGATTTGGCCAATGGATGAGATAGAGGTCCAAATAGTCCAGTCCCAGCCGCTCCATTGATTGGGCAAAGGCCTCCAGGGCCTCCTCATAAGTATGATTGTCATTCCAAAGCTTGGTCGTGATGAAGAGCTCCTCCCGCGGAATGCCACTGTCCTTGATTGCCCGTCCGACACTCTCTTCGTTCTTATAGATAGCTGCTGTATCGATGTGACGATAGCCCGCCTTGAGAGCGGCTAATGTTGCCTGATAGGCTTCTTCACCATCCTTAGCCTTCCATGTCCCAAAGCCAAGCACTGGGATTTTCACGCCATTGTTTAAAAGGTACGTTTTCATAGGTATCCTCCGTCTATTATTTATGAGATCCTCAAAGAGCTAAATTGCTCTGTTGAGAAATAGTTGTCTATTATCCGACCTAGTCCTTCTTTTTCTTCTTAGGGACTATAGGCCCTGGTTTGAAGATATTTTTCTTGGTCGGTGCCATACCCTTACTGATAAAACTATAAATGATAAAGGCGGCTCCAGCGACAATCATCAGAATACGACTCATCGCTAAGCCAAAAAGAAGAAAGACCACACCCATGAGGGTAAATTTATAATCAATCTTTTTCATGTTTCACTCCTGTTTATTTCGTTGATATCATTATATCATGAATACAGTCATTCATATTGATTCAAATTTATTTTCTCAGCTTTAAAAAATAGAAAGAACAGGCAGACCTGCTCTTTCTTTAAATAGTTAGGAGACTTTTGTATGATTAGGCTTCAAATCTTTTCTCACCATCCAAGTATGTGGCAATCAAGTCCAAATCATCATTTAAAACGATAAAGTCCGCATCATATCCCTCTTTGATCTGACCGCAAACATCATCAATATGAACAGATTTAGCCGGAATCAGGCTAGCCATCATGACGGCTTGGTGAGGATTGGCAATGCCCCATTTAACAACATTCTTCAAGCCATCTTTTAATTTCAAGATTGAACCAGCTAAGTTGCCTGTTGATTTAAGGCGGGCAGTCCCATCGGCCACAATCACTGGAAATTCACCCAGCATATAATCACCGTCTTCCAGACCGCCAGCTGTCATACAGTCCGTAATGAGAGCGATGTTTTCATGGCCCTTTTGCTTGATCAGAATATCACAAGCCTTAGGATCCACATGGTGTCCATCACAGATTAACTCTGCGTAGGTATGAGGAAGCTCATACATGGCACCAACCATCCCCAACTCCCGGTGAGTCAGACCACGCATACCATTATAGGCATGTACCCATACGCTAGCACCAGCTTCCACTGCCGCCTTGGCTTGGTCAAAGGTTGCATCAGAGTGGCCGAGTGCTACTGTCACCCCTTCGTCAGTAATCGTACGAACAAACTCTTCGACACCATTTCGTTCAGGCGCAAGGGCGATCTTATTCAGCAAGCCATTTGAGGCCTTTTGCCAAGCACGAAATTCATCCATGCGAGGATCCTTCATGTAGGAAGGGTTTTGCGCTCCCTTGTATTTCTCGGTGAAGTAAGGTCCTTCAAAATAAAGGCCACGAATCTTGGCACCAGTAGCCTCTTGGTAGCGGGCGCCGATATTTTCTGTCACAGCCAGCAAAAGCTCATAAGACGAAGTCAAAGTAGTTGGTAAAAAGCTCGTAACCCCAGTTGTCAAAAGACCATCACTCATGGTATGAAGGATCCCTTCAATGTTATTGTCCATGACGTCCACTCCTCCAAAGCCATGAATGTGGGTATCTACTAGACCAGGTGCTATGGAATAACCAGTGTAATCAATCACTTCAGCATCAGCAGGAACTTCTTTGACCAACTTTCCAAATTTTCCGTCTTTGATTTCTAAATAACCGCCTTGACGGATCCCTTGAGGATAGAAAAATTGATCAGCTTTAATATATTTAGGCATAATATAACCTCCAGATTTTGTCCAAATAGACTAACTTTCTCCCTATTTGGTACTCATTGATTATGTCATCTATATTATAAACCTTTCCCATTTATTTGTAAATGGTATAGACCTATTTTATAAAAAATTATTATATTAAAAAGACAGGAAGCTTTTCCTGTCTAAATTTGTTCTGCTTGGACCTTTTCAACCAAATTCATAGCATGGTCCGCAACCCTTGTATAGTGAGAAATGATATCGATAAAATTGACCCCAGCTTGTGGTGTACATTCTCCGCGGTTGAGACGCGAAATGTGGGTCTTCCTAAGCTTACGCTCCAGCTGGTCAATTTTCGTATGATTCTCTTCTAGGCTGTCAGCCAGTTCAATATTATTATCTTCGACCGACTGCAAGGCATCCTTGATAAAATCCAAGGTCATTTGGTAAATCGTTTCTAATTCTTCCAAGGCAGCTTCTGAAAAGATAACTTTTTTCTTGATCAGGTAGTCTGTCAGTTGAAGCAAGGCTTCACCGTGGTCCCCAATTCTCTCCAAATCTCGAGAAGAGTCTAGGATATTGGTTAAGACTTCACTTTCTTTTTGATTCAGCTGTTCTCCAGAAAGATCAATGAGATAACGTGTCAGTTCTTCGTCAATAGCATTGATGGCCACTTCCGTCTTATGACCCTTGTCTGCAGATTTTTCAGTATGGTTGATCAAATAATCATAGGATAGTTCAAAAGATTTAACAGCGTAGCTTCCCAAATGAAGCAATTCTTTCTTCGCATTTCCTAAAGCTAATGATGGTGCTTGCTTGATTAGGATCTTATCCAGATATAGCGGTTCGTACTTAACAACTTCATCTTCACCAGGGATTAGTTTGGTCACTATATAAGCAAGAAAACCAATCAGTGGGAATTGAAGAATGGTATTGGTAATGTTGAAGGCACCATGAGAGAAAGCAATCGTCATCTCAGGCGATAGGTGCAAGGTCGATTGGAACCACTGAACCATATTGGTAAAGGCCCCAAGAAAGAGTAGACAGACCAAAGTCCCAAAAACGTTAAAAAGCACATGAGATGCTGCAACACGTTTGGCAGCAATATTAGCACCCAAGGAAGCAATAATAGCTGTTATGGTCGTCCCAATGTTGTCCCCGAAAAGCACCGGCAGGGCTCCTTGAAGACTAATCAAATCACTAGCATATAGATTTTGCAAGATACCAATCGTAGCAGATGAAGCCTGAATCAGCAACGTTAGCCCTGTTCCGACAAAGACTCCCAAAACTGGATTTTTGCTGAGCTGAATCATATAATCTTTGAAGACCTGTAAATCCTTCAGAGGTTCCATCGCTCCGCTCATCAGATTCAGTGCAAAGAATATCCCTCCGACCCCGAAGAGGATCCGACCAATATTGTTTATAGCACGGTTTTTAGTAAAGAATATACAAACAGCCCCGACAAAGAGAATTGGAAGGGCATATTCCCCCAGCTTAAAACCAATGATGAAGGAAGTCACTGTTGTTCCGATATTGGCCCCCATGACAATCCCGATGGCCTGGCGCAAGGTCAGAAGCCCCGCACTTACCATTCCGACAGTGATGACTGTCACACCTGAGCTGGATTGAATAAGAGCTGTCATCCCGATTCCAACCAGGATACCTAAGATAGGATTGCTGGTATATTTATCGATAAAATAACGTAGGCGATCACCAGCGGCTTGTTGCAGACCATCACCCATCATCTTGATACTATAAAGAAATAGTCCCAAACCACCTAAAAAGTTAAAAATAATATCTTGCCAATTAATGGACATCCTTTGCCTCCTAAAACCTCTTTCGAAGTATTCCTTTTATATTTTATAGAATAATCGTCAAAGTCACAAGACTTTTTTCAAAAAAAAATGAAAAAACTATACTATTTTGTGCAAGAAAAAAAGACCACAGAAGGTCTTTTCCCTATTATTTATCCAAATCCCGCAACATTTGGTCAATCTTATTACCATATTCAATTGACTGATCTTTAACAAAGGTCAGGTCTGGGATCTTATACATTTTTAAATTATGGCCTAACTCACGTTTAATGGTTCCAGTTGCTTTTTCAAGTCCCAACTGTGCTTTTTGATTATCTGATGCCAGATCACTCATAATAGTATAGTAGACCTTGGCCATTGATAAATCACCCAGCATTTGCACATCAGTGATGGTCACGCCTTGGACACGCGGATCGCGGACTTTCTTTTGCAAAATCTCATTGACTTCGCGCTTGATTTCCATTCCAACCCGGTCTACACGGAAATGATTTGCCATTGGATTTCCTTTCTATTTCTTTCTCTGTAAGATAAGCTAGGCTCAGCCTAGCTTATTTTTATTTGGTGATAGAATCTAGCCGTCTCATTTTGAGAAATATCTTGATGTAGGATTTCAGTAGAATCTGCCATCCTCATCAAAATTGATCTCATGAATACGGACTTAAAAGCTTCAGGGTTTATCTTTTATCTTTTATTTTTTAATTTCTTCCATGATGTAGGCTTCAATAGTATCATCTACTTGAATATCATTATAGCCTTCAATCATGAGACCACCTTCACGACCGTTCGTAACTTCTTTGACATCGTCTTTGAAGTGCTTCAAACTAGCCAGTTGGCCGTCATAGATCACGACGCCGTCACGAATCACACGGACCTTAGAGTCACGGGTAACTTTACCGCTGACAACCATAAATCCACCGATGGTACCAACTTTAGAAACCTTAAATGTTTCACGGATAAGGGCTTCACCGATAATTTTTTCTTGGTATTCAGGGTCCAGCATTCCCTTCATAGCGTCTTCCACTTCTTCGATAACCTTGTAGATGATGCTGTGGAGACGAATTTCAACGCTATCAGACTCCGCTTGCTGACGAGCTTGTGGAGTAGGGCGGACATTGAAACCGATAATAACAGCATTTGAAGCTTCAGCCAAGGTTACGTCTGATTCATTGATAGCACCAACTGCTGAGTGGACGATAGTTACCTTTACACCCTCTACTTCAATCTTTTGTAGGGAAGCAGCCAAGGCCTCAACAGAACCTTGTACATCGGCTTTGATGATGACATTAACAGACTTGACTTCACCCGCTTTAAGGGTATCAAAGAGATTTTCAAGGCTGACACGGTGAGTAGCTTGACGTTGCTTCAGCAAAGCCCGTTTAGCACGTTCTTCACCGGCTGCACGCGCAGCTTTTTCATCTTCATAAACAGCGAAATGATCCCCAGCCATCGGAGTTTCATTGAGACCTGTGATAGAAACTGGTGTAGATGGACCAGCCACTTTGACACGACGACCTAAATCATTTGTCATCGCACGGACACGACCAAATGTATTACCGACAACGATAGGATCTTGAACGTTCAAGGTACCTTGTTGGACAAGCAAGGTCGCAACAGCACCTTTTCCTTTATCCAAACGGGCTTCGATAACGGTACCGATGGCACGGACTGTTGGGTCAGCCTTAAGTTCTTGAATTTCAGCTACAAGAAGGACTGTTTCCAATAATTCATCGATGTTTTGGTTGAACTTCGCTGAGATTTCTACAAACTCAGAGTCTCCTCCCCAAGCTGTTGACATAACGCCATGCTCTGCCAATTCACCGATAACACGTTCAGGATTAGCGCCTGGCTTATCAATCTTGTTAATAGCAACAATGATTGGAACGTTAGCTGCTTTTGAGTGGTTGATCGCTTCAATAGTCTGAGGCATAACCCCATCATCAGCTGCAACGACCAGGATAGTGATATCCGTAACAGACGCACCACGAGCCCGCATAGATGTGAAGGCCGCGTGTCCTGGCGTATCTAGGAAGGTAATCTTCTTGCCACCTTCGACGATTTGGTAGGCACCGATATGCTGAGTAATTCCTCCCGCTTCACCTGTCGCAACGCGTGAATTACGAAGGGTATCCAAGAGCGTTGTTTTACCATGGTCAACGTGACCCATGATAGTCACAACTGGTGGACGTTCTTCTAAAGCATCTTCATTGATGTAGCCTTCTTCGACAAAGAAACGTTCAATATCAGCAGTGTCAACTTCGACCTTCTTCTTAGCTTCGATACCATAGTCTACCATAAGGAGTTCAATAGTATCGCCATCAAGAGATTGGTTTTGTGTTGCCATAACGCCCATCATAAAGAGCTTCTTAACGATTTCTGCTGGTTCACGTTTGATCCGTTTTGCAATTTCTGCCACGGTCATGCCGTCTGTATATTCAAATTCTGTTGGCAATTCATGGAATTTACGCTCTGTAACAGGTTTTGGAGCCTGATTACGGTTGTTCTTGTTATTGCCTTTTTTGTTCTTTTTGTTGTTATTCCAGTTACTATTCTTTTGATTTCTCACTTGATTTTGACTACTTCGATTCTTTTGTTGTTTTCTAGGACCATCTTCTTCGTGATCATAATCGTCACGTTCTTTGTCTGGTCGAGCTTGTTTTTTACGACGTGTATCCACTGGCGCTTCTTTCGCTACAGGAGCTACTGTTACTGCTGGCCGTGTTTGTTCAGCTAGCTTAGCAGCTTCCTCAAAGATTTCCTCTGGCTCCTTGCGTTTGTTAGCTTGAGCCAAGGCTTCTTTGGCAGCTTGCGATTGTTTGAAGCGCTCCTCGCTTGAGCGTGCGTACTCTGCATTTTGCTCTGCTTTTAGGGCCGCCGCACGGGCTTTAAAGTCAACACGTGGTCCAGCTGGTTTTGGCTGGAAGTCTTGTTGCTGACGGCGATCATTGCCACGATTTCCTTGACCTTGTGGTTTCTTCCCTTGGTCGTTAAAACGGCGATTGTCGCGGTTTCCTTGACCAGGTTTGCCACCATTACGGCCGTCATTTTTCTGACGGTTGCCGTTTTGTTGTTGGTCACGGTTGTTGCCCTTGTTTTGTTTGCGTCGCTCTGCCTGCTCTTTTGCACGTGCCTCACGCTCCGCCTTGAAGTTTCGGCTCTGCGGTCTTGCAGCCACCACTTTTTCTTCCTTAGGAGCTACAGGTGTAGCTGGTTTGCTTTCTTCCTTAGTGACAACTGGTTTAGCTGAAACAGGCTTTTCTGCTTTCTTTTCTACACTTGCTTTTGGTGCTGCAGGTTTTGCTTCTGCCTTAGGAGCAGGTGCAGGTTTAAAGCTAGCTGCGATTTGCTCAGCAGCGGCAGCTTCCACGCTCGATGAGTGGCTTTTCACATCCAAGCCCAACTCTTTTGCACGCGCTACAACTTCTTTACTTTCTTTTCCAAGTTCTTTTGCGATTTCGTACAATCTTTTCTTAGACAAATCATGTCCTCCTCTTCTATTCCATAAGAGACCTCATTTTCTTTGTAAATCCAGCATCTGTCACAGCCAAAACCTTTCTCGATTTTCCGACTGCTATGCTTAATTCCAGTGTTGAAAACACGGTTATAACTTCTACTTGATAATAGTCACTTTTATCTTGAATCTTCTTGGTTAGATTGGGTCCAGCATCATGGGCTAGAAAGACTAGCTTGGCTTTCTGGTCTTGGATAGCCTTGACCACCAATTCCTCACCCGATATGATCCTGCCTGCTCGTTGAGCTAGTCCCAAGAGATTGCTTATTTTTTGCTTATTCAAGTCCTAACTCTCTTCTTTTTACTTTGTGATCCACATAAGCAATCAACTCGTCATAAAAGCTTTCTTCCACTTCCATGTTAAAGCTACGGTTAAAGACTTTCTTCTTTTTCGCCTCTAGGGCTTCTGCATTGTCTAGCTTGATATAAGCGCCACGGCCATTGGCCTTGCCTGTCGGGTCGATAAAGACCTGTCCTTCTTTGTTCTTGACAATGCGGAGCAAATCACGCTTATCAATCACTTCATTGGATACAACAGACTTGCGCAAAGGGATTTTTCTTGTTTTCATCTTTCCCTCCTCTAGCAGCTTTTATTCTTCGATCAATTCATCCGCAGCTGCGTAATCCACTTGACCTGCTTCTTCCATAGCTTCAAACTCACTTGCAGACTTGATATCGATACGGTAACCCGTCAAATGAGCCGCCAAGCGAACGTTTTGTCCACGACGACCGATAGCAAGAGAAAGCTTGTTATCAGGTACAACGACCAAGGCACGTTTGCTGTCGTTTTCATCAAAGATAACTTGGTCAACCTCTGCAGGTGCGATGGCATTGTAGATAAATTCAGCTGGATCTGCTACCCACTCGATAACGTCGATGTTTTCTTCGACAGGAATCATACGATCACTCTTGGCATCGTAACGAGCTGGGTGGAATTTGCTGGTGATTTTCTTGATATTGGCACCACCACGACCAACGATTGTACCGATAGCATCGACGTTTGGATTGTGACTACGAACAGCAACCTTAGTACGGTCACGAGCCACGCTCATAATCTCAACAGTTCCATCATAAACTTCTGGAATTTCTTGCTCCATCAAACGTTTGATCATTTCTGGATGGCTACGGCTAACAAAGACGTTAACTCCACGAGGGTTGTCTTCCACTTTGTAGACATAAACTTCGATACGATCGTGGGAAGCAAACACTTCTCCAGGAATTTGGTCTTGTTTTGACAATTGGGCTTCAATGCTGCCAAGATTGACATAAATGAAGCGGTTATCAAAACGTTCAACTGTACCAGACATGATTTCTTGTTCATGTTCTTTGTAAGTATTATAAGTGATGGCACGTGTTTGCTTGCGCATTTTTTCCATGATGGTTTGTTTGGCAGATTGGGCTGCTACACGACCAAACTCAGCTGGTGCTTCTTCAAACTTAATCTTGTCACCAAGCTCATAGGCTGAATTAATGGCAAGAGCATCTTTCAAGCTGATTTCCAAACGGCTATCAAATACTTCATCTACAACTTCACGGACAGTATAGACAGTAAAGTCTCCAGTTTTTTCATTGAAGTCGATGGCTACGCTGTCTGATTGACCATAGCGTCTGCGATAAGCGGAACGAAGCGACTCTACTACTGCGTCGATGATGTCTTCTTTTTTGATTCCCTTGTCTTCTTCCAAAATGCGGAAGGCCTCTAGCATTTCTTTACTCATGTTCTTTTTACTTTTGAATCCTCAAAAGCTATCCTTTCTTTTCTATAGTTTAACTGCTAAACGTGCTTTTGATACTAAACTGTATGGAATTTGGACAGTTTTCTTACGTGTCTTGTCCATATATTCCATGGTCAACTCGTCCTCTTCAAAGGATACCAAGGTTCCTTCAAAGACTTTTTGCTTATCAATGGCTTGGTAGAGCCCGACATGGATGTATTTTCCAACTGCTCCAGCGACTGCATCCTTGGTTTTCAAAGGACGTTCCAAGCCTGGACTGGTGATTTCTAGGAAATATTGTTCTGGGAAGGGATCGGGCTTGATGGTGTCTAGGACAGGACTGATAATTTCTGTCAGGTCTGCCGTGTCGTTCAAGGTAATTCCTTCAGGTTTATCTACAAAAATACTGAGAATCATGTCACTGCCAATCTTTCCATACTCGATATCCACGAGTTCAAAAGGTGCTTGGATGACAGGTTCTACAACTTCTCTGACTAATTCTACGATTGTTGCGATTGCGTCCACCTCCTCATAAGCAAGAGGCGAAGATATTTCCCCGCCTCTCTTTCTCATATTCTAACTATCAGTATAGCACGTTTGTCAATTTATGTAAAGCATTAGCACTCAAACGGCTGGTTTTCAAGCTATTTCTTAAAATTCTGCCTCAACTCGGTAGATCACTTGACCCTTGCTGGAGAATTTTTGCTCATATTCTGTCATGACATTGCCTTCAAAATCACTGGCATGTAAGTCCAACCAAACTCCGTTCAGTTTCATCCCATACTGAGAAAAACTCACCAAGCTGTACTCAAACAAGCCACGATTGTCTGTCTTGAAATGGATTTCCCCATTCTCAGGCAAGATGCGCTTGAAGGTATCCAAGAAACTCTTGTAAGTCAAACGACGTTTTTCATGGCGTTTTTTAGGCCAGGGATCTGAAAAGTTTAGGTAGAGACGATCAATTTCACCGTCTTCGAAATAGTCTGTCAAATCCGAACCATCTACCCACAACAACTTGATATTAGGCACTCCAACTTCAAGCACCTTGTCCAAGGCATAACTCAATACCGACTTTTGGATATCAATCCCGATGTAGTTGATGTCAGGGTTTTGTTTGGCCATTCCTGATACGAAGGCCCCTTTCCCACTTCCAACTTCAACATGAATAGGATGATCATTTCCAAACAAGTCTCGCCATTTCCCTTTTGCTTCTAAGGGATTGAGGACTACATACTGAGGATTGGCCTCTAGTAATTCTGTCGCCCCTTTACGATTTCTAACTCTCATCTCTTCTTTCCATACTTGTCACGGAAGACACGCAAGGCATAAATCTCCCGGTTTACATTGTCTAAATCTTGATTTTCACAGTATTTGGCAATCTGGTTCAAGTAAGAATACTGACCATACCAATACAATTTATCTAACACTGTCTGATTGTACTTATAGCCGTAGTCTCTCAACCATTGACGCCACTGATGATCTGGAATGTAGTGGCATAGCAAATGCGCCACATCAAACATACGATCCGTCAGACGAACCGAATCCCAATCCACTAGATAAACGAGTCCACTCTCTGTCTCAATCCAATTACTATGACGAAGATCCCCATGCACAATCGTTGCATGATCTTCCCTAAAACCTGGAACCGTCTTACCTAGCTCAGCAATCACACTGTTCAAATAGTGATTCTGCTTCAAGATTTCTGGAACTCCTTGCTGCCAAGAACGTAGCAAATCAACTGGTGTTTCCATAGTATATCCCAAACGGCTCAACTGCTTCATCAAGGGACGCGAGCGGTGAAGGCGGTTCAAGATATTGATAATCTGCTTGCGATTCATATCGTAAGGGGTCAAGATTTTGCCCGTCAGCCATTCCTGAGCACACATATCACGGCCATCTGGCAAACGACGAGTCCATAGTAATTGAGGAGCGATTTGTTCTCTGGCTAGGCCAGGTAGGATTGGAGAGGTGTTCATTTTTACAAAGACGCGCTTCCCATCAGGGTAGCTTCCCATATAAGCTTTGCCGCTCTTCCCAGGGATAGGGGTCAGCGTTAGCTCATTATCACCCAAGTCCATTTCTTTCCTCCGTATAAAGTTTCCTTACTATTCTACTAGTTTTTGGTCTATTCGTCAACCAATCTTTTTAGTTGGTAAGGTAAATAAAACAATTGTAGGAAAAGACTAGCTCCTACAAGAGCCAACAAGGCTATTTTTTCTTGAAAAACCACTGCTCCGACCAGTAATTCCAGCAAAAGAACTGCACTTCCCACACCGACTACAATCTGTTTCAATCCCTTTTCTTTCTCCCCTTTTTCTAGTGGAAAGAGCTGGGTCAAGTATTGGTAATCAAAGGCATGATAGAGAGCGAGTAACTGAAAGAGCAAGAGGTAGTTAAACAGCACTACCACCGCTGTCGCGATCCAAGATTGCTCGATAAAGATCACAGCTAACAAGGATAGGAAGAGGAGGCGGAGACTGAGGGCAAAGAGGTCTCCATTTCGCAAGTAAGAACGAAGATAGAGATTTTGCCAGATCTTCCCTGGAACCTTTTGAACCGTCTTTAGAATGAAATCCAGATAAGCGCGACGTTTGACACTATTTGAAACGCCCTTGACCTGAGTAAAGAGAGCAAAGAAACGAAGCAAAACTTGCTTGCGCTTGCTTTCTTGGGCAATGATATAATCCCAGTCCAGTCCAGTTTCAGTGAAAAATTTGCTGGCTTTTTGACGAAAGAGGAGGTATTTCCCAGCTCCTAATAAAAGCACATAGGCAAGAAAGACTGACAAGCCATAGCCCATGGCTAAAAACAAGGGTGCAAATAAGAGTAAAAAGAGGGTTTGAACAATTGTCCAGAAAACCAATGAACGCACTATCTGCCCTTTGAGGTATGACTTGACCTCCTCTTCAGCTACTAAGAGAAAGAGCTTGTCAGGCACTTCTATGTAGGTCGCGATTCCGCCCCAAGCCAAAAGCAAGGCAGATACAATTCCCAAAAACAAGAGGATGGGCCAATGATTTTCAGGAAAATTTTGCAAGAGTTGACTGTACTGGTAGGCTAGAAAACCGATGAGAACCAGCAGGAATAAGACAAAGTGGTCATTGAGAACATAACGTAGATAACCGACACACTCCTTACGAAAAGCCTGCTTTCTCCTTAAAAACAAGTCTTTCATAGCTTCTCCTCCTTGGTCAGGGCCAAGTAAATGTCGTTCAGGCTAGCCTCAGGCATGTCAAAGGCCTCGCGGAGTTGCTGGAGGTTCCCCTGAGCCCGCACCTCTCCCTTGTGGAGGATAACAAAGGCGTCACACATCTTTTCCGCAGAGTCCAGCACGTGGGTACTCATGAGGATGGACTTGCCTTTTTGCTTTTCCACTTCCAAAAGCTGAATCAAGTCAGCAATCGCCAAGGGATCGAGACCAAGAAAAGGCTCATCTACGATAAAGAGGCTCGGATCTACCACAAAAGCACAGATAATCATGACCTTCTGCTTCATCCCTTTGGAGAAATGAACCGGAAACCAGTCCAATTTTTGATCCAGACGAAACATCTTTAACAAAGGTTCTACTCGATCAAAAGCCACTTTCTGCTCAATACTATAAGCCATAGCAACCGTTTCGATATGCTCTCTGAGGGTCAATTCCTCATACAGACTAGGCGTCTCAGGAATGTAACCAATCTGCTTGCGGTAGCTAGTCGCATCTTCTTGAAGAGTAAGTCCATTGATATTGATAGAACCGCTATAAGGTGT